>JGI24021J15306_10005944_pt1 | contig 14579 bp, 9 predicted proteins | sample Ectturendosymbi1_FD_15306 | JGI IMG/M metagenome (IMG submission 15306)
TCTTCAACATCTACATCTCTGACCTGCCAACCACCATCTCCAGAAAGTATGCATATGCTGACGATCTAGCAATCATGCATGCTGATGGAGATTGGCAAGCAGTGGAAGTGTGTTGAGCAAGGACATGGCAACGGTCGGTGAATACCTCCAGTCCTGGAAGCTAAAGCTCAGCACTACAAAACGGTGTCGGCAGCCTTCCATCTTAACAAGGAAGCTAAACATGAGCTGAAAGTCAGCTACAACAACAAAACCATGCCCTTCTGCTCCGAGCCCAAGTACCTCGGAGTAACGTTGGACAGATCGCTCACGTATCGCTGACATCTTGAGTCACTTCGCAAGAAGCTAACATCACGCGTCGCGCGCTCTTGAGGCGGCTTGCTGGCTCCGGCTGGGGTGCTGGAGCTACAACGTTGCGAACAGCCACCTTAGCTCTGGTACATTCAACCGCAGAGTATTGCGCTCCTGTCTGGTTCCGCAGTTTTAACACCCGCCTAATTGACCCCACCAGCAAAGACGCCTTGCGAATTGTGACTGAATGCGTGCGTCCCACACCAGCGGACAAGCTTCCAATCCTCGCAGACATCTAACCGGCTGAACTTCATCGCAATGGAGACAGACTGTCCCTAGCACGCCATGGTGTTTCGGCAGGTTGTTCATTTTGCCAGATAGCCTACTCTTTGAGCTCAAATTCACTAAAAACAGCTTAAAAGTCTCATTGTTAGCAAACAATTATCTCGTTTGAACGAATGATGAATTTCCTCTACCGAACGTTGTCTATAGTGATTCAACTCGCAATAAGCAAGTCAAGGCGCGAGTGTCTGTCGTATTAACTTTGATGGCAGTTCTGCCAAGGTTACGTTGTTCAGTTTTCGTAAGATCTTTCTGTTTTGGAAAGTTTTTGGTTGGCTGCGGTAGAGTTGTAAATCCGGCTGGGCTTTTCGGGCCGGCCCCGGTTCGGGATTAAGTTTCTTAAAATGCTTCGGGCCGATATCGGGCCTGCGTACCAGTCTAGTCGCCACGGGGGGGCTTTGTTCGGCTTATCCCTCCCAAACAAAGCCCCAACCTCCCCAAATTGAAATATAAACTCTGTAAATCAATGGAGTTTTTATTAAAGTTTCGATGTAGCCTAAATTCCCCTGTACAAACGTAAAGGCTCGTCATCGAAAACTTCCTGGCGACGGTTCTGCTGCATACAAATTTTTTTGCAACGACGGACACTTTTGTCGCCGGTTACTGTTAAAGCAATCGAATTGATCAAATCTTCAATGAAAAATGGCTAATTGTGAAGTATTAGTAATATTTACTTTATTACGCCATCGATAAGCCGCAGTTGCGCAAATCTTGACCCAGTCGGTAAATTTAGCTTCCGGGCCTAAAAATATATGTCGGGTTCGGGCTTGTGATTACGGGCTCGTGCCGGGTTCACGTTTCAAAATGAGGCCCGTTTAAAACTCTGGGTTGTGACAAAGACTTGCAGCTTTGCTTCATGGCAGATTTTAACACAGGTTACGTATTTAAATATTTGGTAAAAATAAAATTAACTCAACATTGAAGCAAATGACAAAAGATGAGAGGTTGAACCAGCGGAAGCCAAAAATCATATGCAAACTATCGCAAAATTTTGTGAAGCGTTCGCACTTAAAATTTATTTCTTTCCTTTGTCCACAAAATTGTTCCGCGTTATTTGCCGGTCGTACAAGTACTTTCATCATTTGCCACCAGTTATTCACTATTCTGCGTATTTGCGAGTGTCCAGGCTCGTGAACGTAAAGGACACTTAAAGCTGCCCTGCAGTTTAACTAGGCAAGGCAAAAATTGTGAATGTCATCCAGCACACTCGTTCCATTTTATCATTATATTGGGCGGCTATGTGCTTCTATTTCATCAATCAACTGCTATGCGCATTGTATACTGCGTTTAATAAGTGTTTCTACACCTGCGACGTGGTAGTTGTAAAATCTTTGTACATTACATTTCAACTCAAAGAACAGTTTGCATTCCAAATCCATGCATTAGGAATAACTACAGTACAAAATTGGGCTTTTGGGGAACATTGGGCGGATTGCTCTCTTGTGAAGTTTCGTTCTTTTTCGTGTATTGTGTCATAAAGCAGATAGTAGATCATGCATCCAAACGTTACCAAGGACGCGTCTGCGCTTGTGGTTACCGAAATCGAGAGAGGTAATCGTTCATGTAAATGTTAGCTGTTTTCTCCAAGTCAGTTGTTCTTCCAACGAAAATGTCGTTTAACAAGAGTGAAGCCCGTGTTTACTCGCTTATAAGACGGGGATTCTTCCTCGAGATTTCCGGCTCAAATTGGGGGGCCCGTCTTATAGGCGAGGTCTACAGAGATAGCAAATAGTTCACTTAGAACTGTGCAGATATTTCACAGTTTCTGGCAAAAATAAACAACAGAGACACGTACCGGTACGCGGTAATTAAATTAACTGTCATGCTATGAATTAAATAAATCTTTTAGCCTATTGTGAGTCAGCGCCTCGTTCGTTGAAGGGCGCGCGGGACTTCGTTTTTCCCTATAATGTCACACCGGCAAGCACAATGGATCCTGCTTTCCTTCCACAATGCATCCTGCATTCCTTCCTCACCTGCTTTCCTTCCTTCGTCTTATAAACGAGTCTAAACAGAATATCAACAATCTCCCAGGCGAAGATGGGACCCGTCTTATAAGCGAATCGTCTTAAAAGCGAATAAATACGGTACCAGACCGCGAAACTACAAGCCGTATACTGGTGGTGGCACCACTCCCTGTCTGGACATGTGGTTTGTCGGTTCTTTCTATGGGCGCACTGTTCCATGCAAACTGGTAACTTCATTTCAGCTGTTGAAAAATAGCAACCACCATAAATTACTCTTGGGCCGAGGTGAAATTGTTAAGCGTTGACCGGTTCGCGGTTACAAAAAAGCTGGGACCACTGTTTTAAAGAGTTTTACATTCGTAACTAGTTTCTGAAGTTTTTCGCTTGCTTCAGTACATTTCCAACATTTTTCGAAAGCTGAGCAAGTATTTCCTGTCCGTGTCGTATGTAGATGGTGTTGAGGTTTCGAGGCATCCACCTGCCATCCTCTGCTTTCAACTTTATGATAATTCCGCTGCACGTATCCATATATCACTGAAACTTCACCACAAGGGCAAGCAGCTCAATCTAATTATAAAAAGTATTTTACTAGGAAATCGATTTCGCGTTATTAATTATGCATTTTAATCCTTATGCAAACAGATTTGAACTCAAATAGAATTCTATTTGAATAGCATTCTATTTGAATAAGGATGTAATACTGACGATGCGTAGTGTTACGTGAAATCGATTTCTTATTAAAAATTTGCTGATTGATTCAAATTTTTCACCTGTGTTGAGACTAGTTACTTGAATACAAATATGTGTATGGCAAGTTTATTTGGCTTTAACATAAAATTAAAAACGACGTGCAAACTTCAAGCAAAAGATATAAGTAGCTTTGCGTAGTATCGTTTGCATGTGGATGCAGCAAGTAACAAAATGAACACTTCAGCACATTGCAGTATGCTTGCTATCGTAATCCCCGAAAGAAGTCATTGCACGTGATAAAGGACTGCATTCAGCCCGGCGAGAAAACAATCATAACAATTAGCCGGCGGACATAACGCAATTACCACAATCTCCCCACGTAAATAATGTAAGTGTACTACACACAGATTCAGGCATTATTAGTAATAAGGACACACGTTGCACTATTGGTAACAGTTACGATTAAACAACCAATTCTATACATCTATCAGGTTTCCTTTTCTCCCAGACCTCCGTGGAATCGTAGAAGGCGAAATTTCATCACTTGTTGAACATGAACGAGGTTTAACGTCTTTCGTTGATTTGTGCTCATCAGCATCACCCGACGGTTCTTCATCGGGAATGTTCGTAGTTACCTCGGCTTCGACTGTCGCAATCACTTGACAAAAATGTATGACTCAATCCCCGAGTTTGGACAAGGAGCGAGATCTGACGCAGCGACATATCTTCTCGTCCGTTGCTACAGTATGCTGCCTGGCTTCCAACAGTAGGACCTCGTCACACAGTGGATCGCCTTTATTACGCACATGGCGTCGAAGCAAGAGTGGGCCTTCAGCGAGAAGCCATGTTGCCATAGCGGTACCAAACGTTACTCTTCGCTGAAAGCGGAATATCCGCTCATGTTGAGTTTCGTTAGTCGCGGTGCATAGGAGCGACCGCATTGCATGAGAGCTTCTTGAACTACGTCTTGCTACCTCTCCTCGGGCCATCCTCGGTGATGCAATAACGGTTTGATAGTTTTCCATACAGTCTAATTTATTTGTTCTCTCACATTGGCTGTTGCCTGTGGGGTGGTAGGGTGTGGAGCGGCTGAAAGGAATACCTCACTCTGCAAAAAATGCCTTCAAATCTGTACTGATAAACNACGAGCCACGATCACTGTGCACGTACGCAGGAAAACCAAAAAAACTAAATAAGTTATTTAATAATCTACAACGGTCTTCGACGTCACAGAGGAGCACACAACGACAAATGAGACCGATTGTACTCATCGATTACAACGTAAAGGTATGGTTTAGGTCTCCGGATGGGTCCTTTGAAGTCAATCGACAGACGTTTCCACGGGTGTGTCGCTTTAATGAAGGCACCCGGAGCAGGTTTAAAAAACTTCGATTTTACTTCTGCACAAGTTCTGCAATCGCTTATGGCAGTTTTCGTCTCGTCACTTATACAGGGGAGATTCCTTGACCGGATAAAGTGGTATACACGAGAAAATCCAGGATGCCCAAGCCACTCATGAAATGCTACTATATTTTCTATCGAGGGCATCGCTAAGCGATACGAGACATTGCGTCCGAATCAACATGTTTCCTTCCTCCGTGGTCTGTGACATACAGTATACGTCAGTTGCAGGCCCGTAACCAGGGGGGCGCAGGGGGCGAAGCCCCCCGTAAAACTTTTTTCGTCCCCCCTGGAAAAATGTGTTGGACATAATTTAAAACTATTGGACATAGTTTAAAAAATTTGGGCCCCTCTCAGAAAACTCTTCGCCCCACCGGGTGTCCCAAGCTGGTTACGGGCCTGGTCAGTTGGCTTAACTTGAGCCTCCACACAAGTAGCTTGGTAGTTTTTATTTTGCTTCGATTTTTCTGATCGAACATAAACGCGACAGAGCGTTGGTCGGTAATGAGAGTAAAATGTCGACCAATCAAAAATTGAAACCATTTGTGAGGGGCTTCTATAACGGCGCAAGCTTTCATTTTAACGGCGTGATACTTTTATTCATGACTATTTAAGGTTCTTGACATATACGCGACAGGACGACCTTCTTGGGCAATGTAGCTGCGATGGCGTAGTCGAAAACGTCAGTTTCCACCTCAAAAGAAATATCATCCTTAATGAATCCCGGGCTGGCTGTGATTAGATCATTTTTCAAAGTGTTAAAAACTTCCAAAATTTGCCCAGTCAAAGGGAATTCCTTTGCCGTTTGAAGTGGTCGTGACTTTTTCGAAAAGTTTTCAATATATTTAGCATAATAAGCAAATAGTCCACACACTTTCTTTCATCCCTTCAGGCCAGACGGAGGTTCTAGCGCCATTAACGGTTGTAGGCGAGACGGATCAAGTTGTATTTGCCCCTGCGAAACTCGGTAACGTCTAGTACCTTTACTGCAATTTTCGGCATGGATTAGTTGAAAGTTAGCCCGTCCGTTTTCGCAGCTTCTAAGAAACATTGCAAGTTCTCCTGGTGCTCTTCATCAGTAGCATCTGTCTGTCACTGTCAAAATCATCGAGGTAACCGTAAACGTTCCGTTAGCCACTCCAAAAGGCAGCCTGCAATATTGAAAAAGCTTCCCATCAGCTTCGAAAGCCGTCATGGGTCTTTCTTCGGGAATGCGGGGTACTTGGTGATAAACTGAATTTAGATCTATCGAGAAAGAAAAAGCGTCTTGAGCAATTTTGCTTACTATTTCGTAGATACGGGGTAGGGGATATGCATCTCGGTAAGTAAACCTGTTAATTGCGACGGAATGATTGACGCACAGTCGTTTCTTACCACCTGTTTGGTTTACAGCTAAGACTTGCGCGCTCCACGGATAATAATTTGCAGGTTCGATCACGCTGGCGTCGAGTACACGATGAATCTCAGATTTGATAAAGTCCGAGTCTTCTTGACTGTACCTGCGGGAGTTTGCAGCAACTGGTTTACAGTAAGGGGCTAAGAATTGAAAAATTCCCGGTGGCTTCAACTTTGCCGCGGCAACACCAAGCACCAATTGGGTTTCGCAAGGAATACGTAAAGGAGGATCAGATCCTCCATAGCACAAGGTAACTTCAGAGTAGCGACTGAGAAGCCTTCGACCCAGTATCACATCAGCACACAGGTCTGACATCAGTCCAAACTGTAATTGATGTTTTCCTCCAAAAATTTTAATGTCAGCTCTCGCTCCGCTTTCGCTCCGCTTTCGCTCCGCTTTCGCTCCGCTTTCGCTCCGCTTTCGCTCCGCTTTCTCGCTCCGCTTTCTCGCTCCGCTTTCAACACAATGTGTTACCACAATCACACTATCATAATGTGCAAGTTTAAATCATCACAAAAGGATGAAAGCAGAGCTCATTCGGCTGATTCCTCAAAAGCTTACAGCAAAGTTAGAGCTTTTAATGGTTTTGATTTTCAGAAAAGAAATTGACACAGGAAAGATGATTGTTGGATTAATTGCATTCGGCAATGTTCCTCGAATAGTGTTTGTTCCTAAAGAAAGATCATTTACCGAGCTTCAAGGTTAGTTCAAATTGTTGAATGTGTGTTCTTTACCTCAGATGCATTTCAACAATTTTTTTACTGGATATGTTATTCAATCTACGCGTCTTTCTTTACTTGTCCACTTATGCAAAATTTTCTATTACAACGTTATGTAGTAACATCTAGATTGTTGAACAGAGTTAAAAGCGGACGTTGTGCGAAGTGGTTGAGGAAAACGACGTAAAAATGAATGTTTTATCAAAACCATGTTGGACGATGAAAAAACAACAGTTTTCAGAGCCAGCGAAGCTCAATGACACTTGCTGTTTTTAACGTCTGAGGTTTTTTTATGAAAATGCGTTCCTTAAATCAGCAGGCCAACAAATCTAAAGTAAACTTCGACATTACTTGATTTACGCAACGTGGTGTGCGTTGTATCAAGACACAAATCTTTGAGTACCAATGGCAGCTTTCCAATTATATCAACAGTTTTTTGTATTTTTTTTGTTATTGTTTATATCTTCGTTCCTGCAATCAAAATGGAGACACGATTTCTTACGCAGGTATAAATCCAAGAGTAAAAGTTTCTTTTAGATCAGACATGATCATTTCAGGCAGATTTTGTATCAAAAGCAAATGTGTTACAGAGGAAAATGTTGGTGACCAGCCATACCCGAATTTGCAGAATACCTGCAAGATGCACTTTTATGTTGTGCAGAAAAGGTTTCATCCACGGCATATTACCAAGGAGGTACAAGCACTGGACCTGCAATCGATCTTGCTCGAGAGCAGTTGAAACGGCATGGCAGAGAAAGCATTGCCAAAGTGATCATTGTAATAACAGACGGAAAGGCTAATAGAGGAAAAGACCCAAAAACAGCAGCCCAAGACGCAAGGTAACTTCTAATACTGTAATGACAAGCAGCGGGCGATAAACTGAAATAAAATGCAAAAGAAGGCAGGATTGCTTAGCAAAAAAAGTCACCTTTTTATTGCATCCAACACTGGAACATCAAGTTTTCTTAATTTTCTGTGTAGATATGGGTTTGCATCGTGGTGGTAAACGTCAAACAAGATCTTTGTTTGACCAAAACAGGAGCAGAAATGCATGAGTCTCGAAGCTCATATTACGATTCATTTCTTTGCTATCTCTTTTCTACAGAAATGACAGACGTAAGCACTATGCATGCTGAGTTATGGAACAAACCGACATAAAATGCGAAATAAATTCCTCAGATTTGCACGTGGTAATTTAAGTATCGGAAAAGAAGCAGTGTTTTGAAAGGAAAAACAGGTTGAAGTGCTTTCAAACGTCGGCAGTATAATTAAAAACTGGTATAGTTCTTTCAAAGGCCGGTAGTTCAGAGCAATGCATAAAGAAACATTAATGGAAATAAATGACGTTAAAGGGTTATTATAAAATTCAAAATATTTCATTTGCAAAAGACATTTTTTTAGAGATACAGCAGTGGTAACCTCATTTTGAAAGGTCAACGGGGTTACAAGTAATTTTGTTATTGATTCCTTGGGCCTATCGACTGTCTTAATTATGGTCAAATGTTCTGATGGCACTCAACACCGTTTAGTCAAGTTAATACTGGTTTGTTTATGTAAAAACCAATGTCTAAAAGTGCTACGTATTGTCTAGCATTTCTCCTTTCACTGGAACCACAGACAATCAATTTGGTTTCAAGGCCGGACGTAGTAACGATCAATGTACATTTTTGGTGAAGCAAACTGCTTCATACTTTGTAACCCATGGTTCATATGTTCATGCTGTGTTTTCAGATGCCTCGAAAGCATTCGATCGAGTATTGCACATAAAATTATTTGAGAAACTAATTCAAAGAAAGGTGCCAATGTGTTTTGTGCGCCTACTGAAACATTGGTACAAGGAACAAACAACGCAAATAAAATGGGGCAAGCATTTGTCTGAACCGTTTCGTGTGACTAATGGGGTTAGACAAGGGAGAGCATTGAGTCCATACTTGTTTGCTGTTTATTTAGATGGTTTATCCACTGAACTACTGTAAAAAACATTAAAGCAGGGTGTTATATTGGTGTTGTTGTTAAATAATTTAATGTTTGCTGATGATATTTGTGTGTTCTGTCCAAGTGTACGTGGGTTGCAAAATATGGCCTACTTGATGTGTGTTAGTCTTATGCAGAATCGAATGAAATTATTTTCAACTGTAACAAAATTGTTTGTATGAAATTTAAGGCTAAGAGTGCAAAAAATGTAGTCACCCCAGTACTGACACTGGGCGGTCAAAATGTAAAATCTGTTAACCACTACAAATATTTGGAGATTGTACTGGATACTGAGCTCTCAGATGACAAAGACATCCAGAGACAACTGCGATAAAAATATTGTGCAACAAACAAGCTGCGAGCCTCTTGTTCCCGATGTTCAAATGCAGTTAAAAACGTACTTTTATTCTCCTTTTGTATGCCCATGCATGTATCACAGTTGTGGTGCAATTTCAGAAAGTCACGCATGCAGAGACTGCGTGTGGCCTAGAATTTTGGCTTCAGAGCTATATACAACCTGCCCTGGAGAGCGAGTGTTAGTAGTCATCAGGTTCAATATAACAATTCTACCTTGAGGCCTTCTGAAAAAATGTGTACCTGTTTCTCGAAAGATGCAGAAAGTCTAACAACGTATGGTTGCGTGCTTTGATGCAGTAAGATTGTTTGTATTCGTCCGTATTCTTTGAACACTACAATCGCATTTTACTTTGTGACTGAGTGCCAGAACATTGCAGTGTTTTTTTGATGTGTCATGCCACAACGCATTCGCACTTTACCTGGCCCCGATCTGCTTAGGAATTGGCGTCCTACTCTGCAGTAGTGTTGTAACAGTGTCACATGTTAGCGAATAATAGTGTTAAATATGTGTCTGCAATCTTGTGGTTCTGTCTCCAACGCCGTTGCAAAACGTTCTGCTAAGAAAGTGTCTGTAACCCTGTGATTCAGCCGGCTCCGATGCCGTTGTACTACGTTCTGTTTTGTCTGTTTTTATCGACTTGAGTGTGTGTTTGCACTATGGACTTCGTGTTTGGAGACAAATAATATAATAATAAATTCCATTAGTTTTTGTCCTATTCGAACAAAGAAACAACATGCTCGCCTCTTTTCTGACCCAGATATCCTTTTCATTGACAACTATCTCTGCAGTGAACTTTAAAGATTTTTGTACATTCAGAGACGCACAGTTGATCGCAATTTTACACAGGTAACGACCCTAGAAGTTCTTAGAACTAGAACTCCTGCTCAGTTCAAGTAACTAATTGAACTGTTGAGAGCAGCAATCGTTACTGGCGCGTGTAATTATCGTAATTAAAAAGATGAATGTTTATCAAAAAAATAGCAAAGACTGAAGCGAAAGATGTACAATATGTGATTGATCACTTTTTGCTACTGTCCAACCATACATTGGGACCACTAGTAAAAAAGTAAAAAGAATGAAAATAAAAAATAAGTACTTTGAAGAATAAGCGGGGTAAGCTTACTGTGGCATTGCAACAGGGTGGTTGACCTAACATAGTTAGGTATGCAGTTGGATGAAAAACTGCTTTAATATCTTTATTTAGTACAAGCAGTGACGATCATTACGAAAAAGTGGATGAAAACTTCAGATTAGTCTATTTACTGCTCAAGTTGCATTTGTCATCATATCATAAATTAGTTTTTGCGCAGCAACTCTCAACATATGTCCCCTTTGTTTTATTTTGTGAGCGTTCGCTTGCTCCCTTCTGAAATTTGGTGCCCTCTTTTGGGCACATGACATTAATCGATCATGGGCTTTTTCGGTCCATTGAACATCAAGTTTGCGCCAGTCCGACTGCTGTGAGTTTGATTGCTAGCTAAAACACTGAAAAAATATTAACGCATTTTACTCCTGTGTTGTGTAAGGGTCGGGCTGTGGCGTAATGACAGAAAGAGTGGTCAGGAAATACGTGAGGTTTGAAACTCCTATTCTGTTTCGAAGAAAATGGCTTGTTCTTTGCAACAAGCAAATAGCTCATTTCTTGTATTGATGGAATTCTAAACGATTAAAATCCGTTTCAATTCCAATCTGCGAAGGATTTTTAAGGCTTCTTGATGTGCTTTTTTGGTAGATATTTTCAGTAGCAGGAAAAAGAAAAAATAGATACTGCTCAATTCGGTACTAGGACAATTGCCAACCGGACAACTACCAACCGGACCACGGCCAACTCGGACAACTGCCAACTAGGACAACTGCCAACCAGGACAACTACCAACTAGGACAATTGCCAGCAACCAGGACAACTGCCAACTAGGACAACACGACTTTTCGGTCTGGCTGTTTCGGTCTGAGCCAATTCGGTCTGGTCGATTCGGACTGGCCGTTTCGGTCACGGGACATTTCCGTCGCGACATTTTTGTACATAGGGGACTGATGAAATTTGTAAAATTTGTTAATGTGAATGAATACCTAGGCAGGATAATCATTTATCCGTATAATACAAGACAAATCACAACTCGACAATTTTCCTTGCCAAAAGCGCATTCAAACTCGGGTGCTAAAATGGTGAAATGCAGTACAACAGAAATCTCATCAAAAATTTTTTCAGAAATTAAAAATATAACGTGTTTGGCACTTTTTGCCGTAAAGTATAAGAAATATGTATTACTCGGCTACTAGAAACATACTTTGTGTTCTTATTGGTGCACTGCACATAAACCAGGTGCATTGATTTAATCATTTTAGCGCTGTTACAGTGGAAACTATCAAATCATGAAGTATCTCCGTTATATTTTATATCATTTGGCTTTCGTTGCGTTCACCCAAATTGGTCGCATCAAACGTTTGTATGAAGTAGTGGGATGCCTTTAGTGTACAGGTGCAAAGCAAAAACAAACTCGTATGCCTACTGCACTTCAAGCGAATTTCCGTTCTCGCGCATGCATTGACAGCGAACTCTTTTCCACAATGCAAAATTGGACGCCTACTTCTCAACCTATTTCAAACTCGTGACACCATCACAGTGCTGTACCAGTTTATAACTTTGACGCAATTCCTCAGCATTCAAGAATATTTCTTAATATGTAAAAACAGTAAATGTTTAATCTGACAACTTTAAACCATTTTCTTCCGGTATCTTGACCTTTGCCTGCAACGCATTTTGCTTCAATAAAACGTATAACTCCATTGCACTTATTAATTTTTATACCCAGAGCAAAAGAATTTTACTTACTGTATTACACTGTTCCCTTTACACTAAAGTAGCTTCGCCCTTGGGAGGTCTGCAGCCTGTGAGCCCTGGTCCTTCGTAGCCTCCCACTCCCTCATGCATTTTTAAAATCGATGTACTTGGAAGTCATCGCAGTACTACATTATAACAATCATGATGCTCGAATTTTGTCATGTATTTGTGCGTTCCTTATTACTGCGATGCATCTTTAAAGTCTAGCGCGTTGCGAGTGGGAATGAAGACGTTACACAATACACTATGCCAGGGGCGGCCAACACGTCGATCGCGATCGACCGTTCGATCGCCGAGTCTGAGTTGGTCGATCGCGCCTGATTTTGCATTGGATTGACAAGATACCTAAAAAGAACATTTTTCAATCAATACTTCAGAAACTAAATCAAAATGAAAAACGTTGCATTTTATGACCTTTTGTACTTGTGACTTTATTACCGACTGGTCGATCGCAAATTATCAAGAAATTCCTGGTCGAGTCCAGTCGAAGACGAGCTGGCTACCCCTTCACTACACAATTGCAGGTGAAATGTCGCGCTAGCTGGTGTTATACCAAATCTCTTTGATATTGCAGCGAAGTGACTAAACAGTCTGACAGGTGAAATGTCACGCTGCAGGTGTTATACCAACTCCCTTTCAACTTCTTTTGATATTGCGATCCTCTCTATATAAGCCGGAACAGCACATCCTCAAGCCAGTTTGCCAGATTTGAGCCATGGAGAGCACAGAAACTTCCCGAGGCAAGAAGGAATTCATAGATGCTGGATTCATGTTCACTTTTCACGCTTTTTCTGCTGATAGTACGAAGAGGTTTTGGAGATGTGTGATACGCAGTCGTCAGTGCCGGCTCCATACGGATGTAAACAACGTCATCGTAAACCGACTCAGGAACTACACCCACGGAAGCGACGCAGCCGGTGTGGAAGTTGCCAAAATTAAAGTAAACACGAAACTTCGAGCCCTTGATACAATGGAATTGTCGCAATTCCATTCGAGCCCTGGATACAATGGAAAACGCCTGAAAAGAGAACTTGACGTTGTCCATCTCTCAGTCTGGAAGTTCATAGGTGGTCTTCGCCGCGTCCAAAAGTTTGAAATGATTCTCGAACGGGAACTTGTCTATGCAAATTGATTGCTTCAAAAAACATTAAATCTGATATGAATTATATTTAAAATATGCTTGTTTGTAGAGGCCAGCTCGGGCTTTAACGGATGAGATGAGTCCAAGTAAACGTCTGCGTACTTGGCTCATTCATATTCCCGAATTGACAATCATTCGTTGGAAATTATTTTCGAATGCGAACTGTTCACTGGACTGGAATTCGCATTCAGTGCTCTATAGCAGCGGTTTTCAATGTAAGGGTCACGACTCCCAGAGGCAGTGTTCCCTCCACGGTGCGAAAATGCGCAGTGCCAACAGACCACTTGTGTAGCGAAATCTCATTCTCGAACACTAGCAATAAATAGCCCAGATTTAATATCGTATATATACCGCATAGCCTCTGTAACGCTTGAAACGCTTTACTTCCTATGTGTTTACATGGTTGCGCAACTGCATGCGGACTAAAACAAACATTTGCTTAGTGTACATTTTTCTGAGGGAACACTGCCCAGATGGGTCGTGAACCATTTTTGAAGGGGTCGCTAGAAGATTTTTATGCACACAGTTGTATTACATTTGATTTGATCAAGCTTTAGATGGGGGTCGTTGGTATAGTGGGTTGCTACAATGGATCGCGGTACAGAAAAGGTTGAAAATTACCGCTCTATGCAAGTCTGTTGCTTCAAACAAACCATTAAGTCTGATATGAATTATGTTAAAAAATACTTAAATGTTTAATTGCAGAGAGCAGCTCGGGCTCCAACAGATGAGCCCGAGTAAAGCGCGAGCGAACGAAATCGAGAGAACGTTTGCTACGAACGATAGTTTTTGATTCAGGTCACCTGCAACATGAATGCGAAAGGCCAGACATGGAACGAAAATACTTTAATAGTAACAAAGCCCAACGCATAGTCCCTAAGTTAACAACCATATAATCCGTGAAATGTGTGGTGCCACAAATATACAAAGCAACCAAGCTTGCATTTTACAATATTATAAATCGTAATCGAAGACTGGCTAAGCCCGAGACCCAATGATTCAGTTACTTTGTACGACAACTAAGAACTTCATGCCGAGTAAAATACCTTACCGACAGCGGTTGCCGCTATTGCGAATCGTGAACGGAGTACGCTTTGAGTGGAATGCCTCGACCTTTGGCAACCTACAGTATGATGATGGAGGGAGTGCGCTTTGAATCAAACGGCTCGAATTTGCATTAATGTAAGATTTCTGCAAGATTTCATAGTCTGACCGAAATGTCCCGGGAACGAAACGGCCAGACCAATGCGGCCAGACAGAATCGGCCAGACCGAAACGGCTCAGACCGAAACGGCTCAGACCGAAACGGCTCAGACCGAATCGGCCAGACCGAAAAGTCCTGTTCCGGTCAACTAGGACAGCTGCCAACAAGAAAATTGCCAACCGGACAATTGCCGACAGCAATGGTGTTAGTTGGCAGGTGTCCTAGTTCACAGTTGTCCTGGTTGGTAATTGTCCAAG
>JGI24021J15306_10005945_pt1 | contig 14579 bp, 8 predicted proteins | sample Ectturendosymbi1_FD_15306 | JGI IMG/M metagenome (IMG submission 15306)
GACGCGGAAGGGTGGACAGAAGCAGGGGAAGAAGCCGAAGGGCGAAAGTCGAAAGAAATAATGCCTAGATCCGCACGGACTAGGGAGGCGCTTTTTTAGTCCAGTCGGTAAGGCGTTGGCTATTTGGCTAAAGATTAGTTCTCTCCCTGGGAATCATGATAGTTCGATTCCCGGCTTGAATTGGAACAGGCGGGCAAAAGTTCCTCTTCAATTATTTGAAATCTCATTCTGACAAATTTTCAGATAACTTGTGTAAGTGCAAGGTGAGCGTTTTCACCAGGACTTCAATTATGGAGGATCGTTATCAGGGATGAAGGGCCACGCACATGATTGCAGACTGTTTCTGGAGCCTAAAATGAGACTGTCCCAATAAATCACCTGAGAGAAAATCACTGAAACACAAATTTCCAAGTTTTTATTTGTAAATCATGATGTAACTACTCTAAATGACTTTCCGTTTCTTTTGTATCTGAACACCATCCAGTTTTGGTTTGAAAATCTGTAGATGTACATAGGTTTAGGAGCAAGCAATTTTTGGTGGTGCGAAGGATATTTGCTCGAATTTTCCAAACTTGCCTGTAACATTTTGTGGGACTTTTCCTGCAAAAAAGACCTTTTTTTGGTAAGACATCCAAAAAGGTCTTTATGTGTTTTTTTGGAAATGTTGGGTGCACTTTTTTAAAAATGAAACAACGTTGGGCCACATTTTGCCCAAAATTTCAGCGATTTTGCTCGAATTTTCGACAAATAAAAGCTTTTGGGGGTGCGCTTGGACCCCCGCCTCCTATGCCACTTGATGCACTTAACTTGAATGTGTTTTATTTTCTCTAGTGTGACATGTTATCTGTCCATTTATGCTCAAACTGTAACTACATAGTGACAAAGGAATGAAGTTAGAATAAGCATTGGATCTATTTTAAAGCATCCACTTTACTCTTAGGCATACGATTTCGTAAAACCATTGTATGTTGTTGCACACAACTGTGATGTGATAGACAAAAACTGACATCAGATATGAAACCAGCACCCTGAAATTAGTCTAAATCGGTTGAAAAAGTTAACAACTAAATGTATGTATACCTGTGTAATTAATCGGTGAAGGTGGCAAACTGAAACAAGAAGTTGTAAAGTATTAGTTTTTCCTACCAGTACAAAAGAAACATTTTGACTAACATCGTTAGTTATGAAAAGCTGCCTTTCCTATTCTACATAAAAAATTGACTTAACGGTGAAAATTAACGTTTTATTGATTTCCGAAATTAAGAATCCGAAACCTACTGCTTGCATCCGTACTCTTCCTGAATGCAACACCGCACAATCTTACTGACAAACAGTTGATAAGATTGAAATTGTTTTCCCTAAATATCAGGCATGTTGCATCAGCTGCTAATGTGCTTTTACTGGGCTGATCCTCAGTTTAGGGCAACTAGTCTGTCTATGATTGATCTATTGCAATGGTTGGCAAACTGCGGATCGTGAACCGCATGCGGCTCGCCGACATGTTTTGTGTGGCTCTTCCAGCTGAATAGCAACATCTCCAATTGATAGCGAGTTGTCGCCTCATATTTAATATTTGTTTCATTTATCAACGTATTTACACGAATTCGTAAGGTTAGTTGCCAAGGCGTCTACGCAATTTGATATAGGTCATTTTATGTGAAACTTGCATGCTTTACCGAACTGTATTTGACTCTACGCTGTCAAAAAGAGGGTTGTTTTTGGAAGAAGTACCCTAACATAAAAGTCAACTTCTACCTGTTGCCTTTGATTTTGGGGTATAAAATTACCTTAATTCTTGATAAAACAATCCTCTTTTTATAGAGTGTACATTTGTACAAACATGGGCGTCGGAAGGATTTTTCCACGGGGGGCACTAGGGGATTTTTCCAAAATTTTTTTAGGGGAGGTAAAAGGGGTGAAACTTGTTTTTCCCACTCGGAACCAAGAAAACAAACTTTTTCTGCTGAAAGTTTCAAAATCCAGGGGGCCAAAGGCCCCCACTTCCTCTTTTCCCACGCCCATGTGTACAAACTGAATGTGCGGCTCGCTGGTGTTTTTGGTTTTCTGCCAATGACTCTTCTATTGAATAAGTTTGACCACCCCTGATCTATTCTTTGCTTGGCTCGAACCTTAACTCAGAAGTTATGACTTACGTGTCATAAAGATTCTGAACGACGCAGTATAAGCAGGCAAGGGCTATAGAGTAGCAACAGATGTTACCTTGCATCCGTCGGAAATATTTCTGACGTCACAGTGTAGACCAAACCGAAGCCGAGAGAGGCGAAAAACTTTCCAATGATTGCGAACGCTGTGCTTGCATTGAAAAGAGCTGCACAAATTGGCAACGTTACTAAATTTGCATACTGTATTCTTTGCATTACCAAAAGCTATGTATTCTTGCGAAATACTGTGGCTCATCAAAAACATAAAGTTAATCACAGCGATTATTTTTCAAAACAATCGATATAGGAAGGTGAAGTAAACGAATTAAGACAAACAAAACTGAAAGTGGTCATATCTATGAGACGAAAAATATATTGTGTTTTGGTTTTGTAAGACTACAGCTGGGGCACGTTTTAGACATTGAAATACAAGAGTTATTCTCCTTTGCGAAAAAACAAGGTGCAAATTCCCATTAATACCCTTTTCTTAACCCGAGACACTTTCTTAGCAACGAAATCCAAAACTTAAAATGCCCTGTGACATCTTGAATACGAGAAAAATCTTTGCAGTTTCCCCTTCCGAAACGCAAAGCGTTTTTAATAGCTAATCTACAACAAGACTGCTTGGTGCCATAAAGCAATCTTAAAAGAAAACCCTAATTTTTGCGCCAATGTTACGCGCATTGTTTGCAGTAGTTCTTTTCATTAATGTTAAAAGAAAAGGACGGGTTCCCGTTCTCAGGTTTTCCATTGTTTTTCATTTGCCTGCCTATGGCCATTACAATTTTGCACTACAATCGCAGAATGCTAATTTCCATTAGTATCAGGACACATATCGTCGAAGTCACGGTGCGTGAAGCTTTTGATTCGACGAAAGTTATGTGTAATTGATTGGCGGTGTCTTCTTTTGAGCGAGTTCTTATTTCCACTGCTTGGCCGCGCTAGATTTCGGGGCAGGTGTTGAGCAGCGTATCGGTTGCCTCATCGTCCAGAACCGTCAGGCCGTGCCGTCCACGGGGAGGTTCGATGGATTGGACATTGGAGGACAGCATGGTCGACGGTTTGTTCTTCTGCGCCACACTCACAAGCCGCACAGGAGGCCATAGCCCATTTGTACAAGCAGGAGCGGAAACGTCCGACACCGGTGCGGAGGCGGTTGAACCGGACTCAGGCTCTTCTTGGGAGGGTCATTCCAGGAGGGTGGCTACCGGTGTCTGGAATTAACATGCGGAGTCTTGTGGGGTTGTCCCCCCACTCCGCATTCCATTGATGATTCGCCCACTGCGCCGCACTTATGTTGTTGTTGTCAGATAAACTGATGAGTTGCTGTGCGACGGGCACAAATGGGTGTCTCGAATTGAGGCGCCGTGCATCTGCACTCGATGGACGGGTGAGCGCTGAGTGGAGCAGATGTCCAGGCTCCATGGCACGGCGTGCTAGAGATAGTGTGGCTCCACTGCGACGAAGCTCAGCAGGTTGGATGCCTGCGAGGATTGGAAGATTGTCCGCTGGTGTAGGACGCAGGCATCCAGTCACAATTCACAAGGCATCGTTGATAACGGGGTCAATGAGGCAGGTATGAGCACTCCGGCATCAAACAGGAGCGCAGTACTCTGCGGTTGAATGCACCAGGGCTAGGGTGGATGTTCGCAACGTTGTTGCTCCAGCACCCCAGCCGGAGCCAGCAAGCCGCCTCAGGAGTGCGACGCGTGATGTTTCGAAATTAGCTCCTTGAGAAGTGACTTAAGGTGTCGGCGGTACGTGAGCGACCTGTCCAACGTTACTCCGAGGTATTTGGGCTCGGAGCAGAAGGGCAGGATGTCGTTGTTGAAGTTGACTTTAAGCTCACGTTTAGATTCCTTGTTGTTGAGGTGGAAGATTGCTGACACAGTTTTTGTAGTGCTGAGCTTTAGCTTCCAAGTCTGGAGATATTCACCTAGCGTTTCCATGTCATTGCTCAGCGCCCCTTCCACTGCCTGCCAATCTCTATCAGCATGCATCAATGCTAGGTCGTCAGCATATGCATTTTTTCTGGAGATAGTGGTTGGCCGGTCAGAGATGTAGATGTTGAAGAGAAGGGGCGCCAGGACAGATCCCTGTGGGACGCTGTTCTTGAGGTATCGTAACCAGTTTCTTTTGCTGTTTCCGGTGGTGAGGGTGAAGCTGCGATTACCAACCATCTCCATGATCATGTGGATCATGTGTCTATCAGGCAGAAATTGCAGCAGCTTGCAGGTGAGGCTGCGGTGCCATACAGTGTCGCAGGCTGCTGTGAGGTCGACAAACACAGCTTCGGCCTCCTTTTTAGCCGAAAAGCTATCCTCGATGTCTTGTGTCAACAGAGTGACCTGGTCTACGACCGACCTCCCGTGTCGAAAGCCCGCCTGCTGCTGTGGGAGCAATGGGTCGATGATTGTTTCGACACGAGCGTAGATGAGTCTCTCGAAGATTTTAAAGGGGTCACAGAGCAGAGATATCGCACGATTGCTCTTTGGGTCCCCCAATGGCTTCTCTGGCTTAGGGATCGCAATTACTGGTGCTCTTCTCCAATCTTTGGAATTTTGAGTTGGCGCATGCAGGAAGTGAGGAAATCGCAAAACCAAGATATGAGAGCCGACCCGGTGTGGACTATAAAATCCGGGAAGATGGAATCCAATCCCGGAGACTTTTCTGGCTTCAGGCGTCTGAGGGCAGTAACAAGCTCTTCCGGCCTAAAGGGTTTAGAGATACTGTGACCCTCAGGTGTTGGAATCTTCCACAGGTCGGACAGCTGCTGGTTGACGAGCCTGGTGGACTCGTGGTCGCCGGTCTCGTGTGCCCCGTTCTTCACGAGTTGCCAGGCGATAGAATTTGCCGAGACGGGGCACAGGCGAGAGGAGCGTCCAGACCTGCCAGTAAGTTTGTTGAAAGTTTGTTGCCAGTGAGTTTGTTGACCAGTTGTATTGGCATATTCTTTTTCCTCTGTTTTGTTTGTAATCTCTGGCTTCTGCTTCTTCGGGTGGTTGTTGTTTCCCGCTTGGTCACTCTCTAGCATGTGAAAGAGTTTTTCCTAGCAAAAATGCACTCTAGTACTTTATTTACATCATAAATTCTCTTCTCGCAGCTAACTGTATGAGCATCTGAGTAAGTACATTCTTGACTACCGGAAAAAAACAAACGGGTAGTTGCGAATCAGCGAAATCATACCTTTTACAAACGTCATGAATTACGTCATAGGGGCCCTTCAGTAAAAATTGGCCTTGCCCCCCATACCCTTTAATCCGGCTCTGAATATTTGGTCTGTCCGGAGGTGGCAATCTCTCGACGGATTCACCTGTGAGAAGGCAAAAGCGCTTCCAATCGGCCTTGCGAAAGTTCCTTCACCGGATCGCTATGGGCAGGAACCTTGAATCTTGGTGGCGTTGTGAGGGAGGGCCGATGTTGTGACTTCGGGAACTTTCCAGAACACGTCTGTTCGGCAGTCGGCTGTCTTGGCCAAAACTCGCAAAGGCCATTTCTGGATTGGTGCCGACGTTCCAACGGCGAGAGAAGAAACCGGCTGTTTCCTTTGGGCTGTACAACAGTCCAAGGTTGTTGGATGTTGCCCAGGAGTGCAGGCTGTCACCGTCAGGGGATGTTGTGTTGTAAACCCAGTTGACATGCTGGCAGTTGAAGTCGCCAACATACAGACTGGGGTGTGGAAACGTCGGGATGGTCGTTGGGGTGAGTCGCGAACGTGGAGGTTTGTAGACGTTGATAATCTTGTATCCTGCGACGTCTGCGCACAACCACTCTGTCTCTGATTGCTCTGGAGACTGATCGACCAGTGACCATTGCAACCGCTCGTGGACAAACGTGGCAAGGCCGTAATTCCTGCTCAGGATTGACCCAGGTAGTGAGAAGTTGGGAATCACTAGCTTGTCTGCAGTTGAGCAGTGGGTCTCCTGTAGAACGATGTTGAAAGCCTTGTTCTTATAGGCTAGCTGCTCAATGACGGAGATCTTGTTTTGTTTTCAGTGAGCGTCTCGGTGTTCAGCTGCAGTATGTTGGGTCGTGGGCCCTCTTCTGCCGCGCCCTGAGAAGGGTGTTGTTTGAAACATCCCGCGCTGAACACATCCAGCGGTTGCTCTCGTGATGACAGATTTGGTATGCATTTCATGAAATGCCGCAACAGGGAGGGCCACGTGAAAGCATCTGTCCTCCTCCCCCTTTTATGCTTTCTGTAACTGTCATTTCGAGATATTTTACCCATGTCTACAAAAGAAACACTGGAATTTGTGCAACCAATGTCTTTTCTTATTCTCTCAGGGCTGGGATCTCCAAATGTTTTTGTCCCAGGGCAGCACAAGCAATTACACAACAAGCGGTGTCCATTTAATATAATACTGTATCACTGTCCACTCAAAATATTTTATGATTTGTACTAGTGTTCATTTTTGCACAATATGTAAAACTGCGTGGTGATGATATATTGCTTTTAGCGAATTTTGTAAGTGTTTATTCTTTTCCAGCATTGTCAAAGTGTAAAGTGATCACGAAATATTTTATTAATGATGCTTTGTGTGTGAATGTTTTCAGTTTTTCAATCTTATCGTGTCAAATGACGGAACTATTCAACATTGTCAAATGCTGTGTTTTTTTCTGAGAGCAGTTACAGGGCCTTGAGACAAGTGTGAAGATTGGAGACCCGTCGATCTTTGTCTCAAAAGCCAAGCATTCATAAATATCTTGGTGATCTCAAATAATCTTGAGCCTTTGGTATGGAGACTGGGAATACTTTATTAACATGACTTGATAAAGCTCCAGCAGTTCCATCTAAGTGCTGTTAGTCTTACTGTCGGAATAGGAAAACTTTGGTGAAATAGAAGCTTGGAAGTGTTCATGAATTTTTGAAGTCATTGCGTAAGTCTCTGATACTAATTTCATGAAAAGTATTGGTGAAGAGCTAAACATCTTGTTACAGGATAAACATCAGCTAGGCTTCAGTTAACAGCCTGTGGATTTTTTGGTCGTGAGCCCGGACCTCGGTCTTGAACACACAGGCCTCGATCTCGGTCCGGCTTTTAGACTAAGTCTCGGTAACGGTTTCGAAGTTTGAACCAGGTCAGGGTCTCGGATGTTACGCTCTCAAATACATCACCGGCTACCACAGCAGGCTTATGAGACGCTGACTTCGATTCTGAGATAAGCAAACAAATCAGCAAATAGTTGTGCTTTTCCTGTGCAAAGTAATATAACCTTTGAAGTAGTTTGACAACTCAGCCTTTCCAAGATATTACACGTGAAGTTTTCATACATTTAAAGTTTTCTATGTAATGTCCATGATTTAAATGGTCAAGATTTGTAACCTAATACTATAAGAACCATGCCACTTCACATTTCAAAGTTGCGAATAACTTGACGACCTAGTGGTAATACAACGAAGTTGGATGTGGAAAGTTGGACAAGTATGGACTCAACAAAATAGGGATAAAAATCGACAATAGAAAAATCTTATGATAGGCTATAATATTTGGAAGACTGCAAAAAAAGTACGTTTTACACCTGCCGAAATGATCGGTGCAGGTTTTAACCACGACAGTGCTCGCTTGAATATGTACTTCGCGGATGTGCAGTTCTACTACCCTCAGAGAGCTTTGACTGTATTTAGTCAAAACGTTTTTCAGCCAGAAAGTTTTTATTTCTGTCTCGTAATAAAAAACTGAACCAAAGAATGCAGCACTGTGTAAGAAGTTATAATCGCTTTTACTTACATTAGAAGGCAAACTCGTGATTTTATGACACGCTGATTATGGGTTTCCAAGTTGCCTTATCGTATGCATGTTTGCGGATTATTTAAAGTCTGTCGCTTTAGCAAACAGATTTCTTAAAAATAAGAGGTTTTCAGGGCTGTCATAAAGTAGCTTGAAGGATTATTGTTTGTACATTGACCTGCTTGCAGACAGGACGTCCATAGGCTGATTAATGTAATTGCTTAAGTCGCAACTTGTCAGGTCAAATAACTCAAGCTTGTTGACAATTCTCACGCTGATCTTGTAGAAAGAATTGTTGTATATGACTTCTTTGCAACAAAGGTATCAGCTTTTTTTCTTAATCATAACAAGGCAGTTCTAATAAGGCACAAATCGTAAATCGTAACGCATAAAATTTTCTATACATTTGTAGACATACATGTCTTAACCTTACTTGTGCTTCCCCTGAAACAGGGGTATCCAAACTACGGCTCGTGGGCCAAATCTGCCTCACAATGCCATTTCATCCGGCCCGCGAAGATATTTTTCAATAACGAAAAAATATTACATTTACGAAAAATTTGTTGATTTGGCAGAATGTAACGTATCCCGAAACAACAGCATTGCGCAAGATGTCCGGCCCTCGATCTGTTGTGTAATAGCTTATGTGGCCCTCGGACAAAAACGTTTGGAGACCCCTGCCCTAAGAGAACAAGAACAGACATAGGTTTCACAAATTGCAATGTTTCTTTTGTAGGCATGGCTAAAATATCTCGAAATGACAGTTACAGCATGCATAAAAGGAGTGGTTGTTCAAAAAGAGTTAAATCAGTCCAACCTGAGTTTTTAAGTTGTTTGTCATTTTGCGAATTCCTACAACAGAGCGACAACATGACATTAGATTTCTGTTTAAGTGACTTTCAAGGGGAAAGACAAAGCGACATAGCAAAACAAAGGTATGGGAGATAAAGCTACATAAGGGGATAGATAAAACTGCACAGCAAAACAGAAGTAAAGACGCATTAAATTAGAAAATACATGTGTGGATTTAATTATCTGGATTTATTATTTTGCTCTAACATCGCCGAACCGGCGTCGCCGAATCAGTGTCGCCGAAACGGTATCGCCGCAATGTCCTAGACCCATTGATGTTTTCAACTTGAGCATCCGCAACAAATTTTGCGCTAATGTAAAGGCAAAGATCGATGTGTAGAGGTATAAAGCAATCAAGACCAAACAGCTAGTATTGTTTAAATGAGCAACTTGCAAATATAGTCAACAAATTTTGATGTCGCAGCAATGTATCAAAATGCAGACTTTTACCATTTTTAAAAAGTAACCAAACTGCAACTACGTTTCAGCTCAGAATCGAAGGATTAGACAGAGTTACGAAGCCTTTCGTTTCAAACAATATCTGCACTTACATGTCGTTTACATTTACTGCTTTGGCTTTCATTTTTATTAATATCTGCACTAATTTTAACAGTTAAGCAAGAACGAAGAAAATGCAAATATGCTAAACTTGAGGTTTCAATTTGTGTTCCAAGTTGAGCTAGAAATCTAATGTAGATCCACGAACCTGTATTTCCTTTGGCATTTATATCGAAAAGCATAGAAGCTATACAGCAAATGCCAGCAAGTACGTAACTTCCACCAGTGACAGGTTTTCTTCCCAAAGGGCCAGAAAAATATATGAAAATATAAGCCACAATTTCAACCAAACCATTCAGCGCCAAGTTCAAGTATGGATCGCCTGCAAAAAAAACGAATCTTTGTTTTTAGATTTTAAATCTGCAGGTCACCGCGGTTTCTAAACTGGCAGCCGTGAGGGCTGCCTTCCTCGTCATGTTTATCTGTCTGAGATGCTCAGACGTAACTTGTACCAACGATCCTTACTTTTCCTAAAAAATCAGTTGAAGTGAAAAACAAATACAATCCAGAAAAGCAAGCGGATTACAAAAAAACAAAAAACAAAAGCGTTTGAAATCTTATTCAAATACATTCTATTCGAATACGATTTCAGGACTGAGGATACGTAGTATAACGTGAAATCAATTAAAATTTTTCTGCTCTGCTGATTGATTAGACTCGTCGCCCCTGCGGAGACGAGTTACTTTTAATTACAATATGAGTCAAACTTACGCTGTTGTTAAAACCCAGAAATCTACGAAAGAATGTGCTTGCTAAGCAAATTGGAGGATGAAACAAAATAACTGTGTACTAAAAGTCATTCATCTTTTTCATTTATTTTATGCGTTACAATGGTTCTGTAACATGTTTAAACCACTTAACATGGATGATATCCTTTTGTTGTAAGCTTCATTAGAAAACCTACCGGTGATTGCACACAAATATCACTATTGGTCAATTACGGAGGATATTTATGGAATAGGTTATTTATTTCATAAACCCTCACTGCCTTTTAAATATTTTTGGATTGTTTGTGACGATACGACACGACATCATACGAACAACCGGAACGTGAGGCACCACGAACAGAAAGCGCGTTAAAAATAACACCTCATTCATTTTGCCTCAGGGGTGGGTCGCGGGGACTGCGTCCCCTAGAGAACTTAAAATATCTCGTGATTAAGATCAATCTTTGATAGTTCAACTGGTTCCACACTTCCTCATTGCTGAGTAAGAAATCATTTTGATCTTCTATTGATCTGTCAGAGATCATTTGCCACTAAGACGCCAGATGGTTTGCCAGAACGTTTTGTTGGCTTACCAGTAATTGGAATTCACTTCATGTTGAAATTCTCCCAAGATTGCATTTTTGACTTTTTTACCGTGAGGACTGCAGAGTTTCGCGCGTCAGAGTAGCAGAATGCAAGGAAGAGTCGACTTTATTTTGAAACCAGGCCTTGTAAGCTACTTTCTTTGCTTGAATGGCATCTTTCACGTCTTGGAGTTAGTTCCACCAAGGGGTTGCAAGTATGTACTTTCCACGATGGGTGTAAGCAAGGAATCGATCAGCATGTTTTTAACAGGAAATCGATTTCACGTAAAATTACGCATCCTCAGTACTGAAAATTGCAAGCAAAGCTTACGGGCGAAAAGTTGAAAGGCTGAAGTAACAGCAGAGACAATGCCATAATTCATCAGTGCGAAGAGTCAGCTGTAACTATGCATAAATCAATGAGTGACTGTTAACCAAAAAATCTCTGCATCAGGTGTACTTGTGCACATCTCTGTGCTAGAAGAAAGTATTCATGATGCACAGCGCGTTGTCACAGCACAGTTGCATCAAGAGTCTCTCGTATCATGTACGTCAGCATCACCATGTTGGTTGATCATATCCAGCATCGTTCCCAATGTGTGCATTGAAGTCTCCCAAAACGATCGTGGAATCGTTAGTTTTAACCCTTCACAGGGCATCACCAATGTATTCCACGATTTCCGAGCACAGTGCACTTGAGGTTGGGCCGTGTACCTGCATCAAACACAGGGAACGGCCCAAAAGCTTCAACCTGCGTACTCTTCATCCTAGTGGGATCCATTTATCAATACAGTTAGCCAGCTGAGGACTTACAAGGTGAAGCGCGCGGCGACTGATGCGCGATGGGTTTGATTAATTTTGTGCACTTCGTGGTAAGTAGGCTACAGTAGCTGCCCATATTGTACCGTTGGACAGACCTCAATTCTACCGCTGGACAAAATAGAGCCTGTATGAGCGCATGACAATCAAGTAGTAATAGAGCGATCTTGGGAGAGTGATGAGTAGCCTACTTTCGAACTTGGTGAATGATTGAATGTACTTGCTAAAGGTTGTCAAGCTTTGCGACGCCAAGTGATTTCGTTTATGCTTCTTGATGCCAATAATCTGTAGCTTTTCCTGCTAGTTGTTCTGTAGTCTTCAATTGAAACCCACTAAGGGACCGCAAAATTTTTTAATCTTTTCATATACAGTAGTCTTCGGAATTTTTTACCATTTTTAGGGTTATTGAGAAACTGTGAAATCAATAGTTTTTCCCTTTGCCATCCAAATAAAGCCAATGAAAAAGAATGACTATCCGGTGCTTGTAAACACACAACTGTCCAGGTTCAGCTGAAAAGTGAAAGCATCCAGCTTTATTCAACTACTGCATAAAACAAGCTTCTAGCCTAACATAACGGAAGAAATTTATTAGCAAAATCATAAAATCGTTTTTTGAGTTAAAAAGCGTTTCAATGTTTTGTTTTTCTTGCAAGGTCTTATATTAAAAATAAAGCCGAACAAAGGTCAACATTCCGGAAAAAATTTGTTGCATTATACAATGTACAGGCAAGTTTGCCTGTGTCTATTGGTGGGGTATTGTCATGTGTGTATTCTAACTTGCCTGCCAAGTTTCCTCCATTGAGAGCCAAGCCGTAGAACACCATGCTGATGGTAAACCAAGTGAACATGATGTTAAAAGACAAGATTCTCATGACGGGTGGTCGAAACAAATCCCACACTTTGACATTCGTTTTTCCTTGAGAAAGCGCTTCGGCTTTCTGCACAACATTCAAGAAGTTTATCTGCTTGAGGATTTTCAGTTACAAAACAAATATTGACACTGAGTGTCAACAATTCAAAGCGATAACGTATCAAAATCATATGGCAATAGAAGCAAGCCCAGCCTTTTGGCCAGAATGACGTATGAGATTTTCAAAAGGTTTTCAGAACAATTCTAAGGTTTTCAGAACAATTCTAACGTTACAGGCATGCGAGTGCTTTGAACGAAAGTCAGAGCCTCGAAGCAAAAAACGATTTGTTGACTTTGTTAAAGATTTATGCCAGGGCTTAATCGTGTTTCCAATTTCAGTTAATGAAACGTAAAGCAGATTTTCTACCAAACATATCGCTATTGTTCGTACCCGTACGGGAACAGCTGGACATTTGAAGAGAAAATAAACGCAATCGTCATTTTGCTAAAAGTTATTAAAGGCTGTATAATTTTGGCATGAGTTTAAACAGTTGCGTTAAAGAACACCCGAATTATAACCAACTTTTCGTATTTATACACACAACCTTTTGACAGTTTATTACCTGGACTGGCATCAGAAAAATATAAGAATTAAGCTGCATTTCTGTCAGCTATATGTTGTTTAACTTTCATTGAAGAAATCAAAATGCTCTCAAACTACACTACTAGAACGTTAGTTGATACACAAGATTGACTGAAACTTTACGGAAAAGAGAAGCTTTCTTGTCAGAGGTCACAAATGAAAAAAGTTAGGTAAGAACAAGTTAGTTTTGAGACGCAAAGTAAGAATTTCAAAACGGAAAATATTCTCGAATCAAGGTGCCCTGTTTGAGTAACACCCTAGCAGAAGACAGGCCAATTATTAAAACAAAGTCGCAGAGAGCCTTGCTCGTTTGTTTTGTGGGGATTCGTAGTGTACAACCAATGTAATACAGCTTTATTGTGGAGACAAGAGTTTGCGTGTGTATTTAGGAGCTTTAGCCCCCTATTCCCCCTTTTCGACGGGTTTGATGGAAATAATGAGATCAGTCAAATCAAATCCTAAATACTGAAATTCAAAACTACACATAATTATCTTTGTAATCATTTTTCAAATTCCTCTTTCTTGCATGATTGATTTTTTGCAATTTTGAAGTAAATTAAGCGCGCCATTTCATAACAAAAAGATACGACGAAAAAAATGCAAAATGCGTTTAGGTGATGTACTATATTACAGATAACACTTACAGAAAATCTCTGAAATTTCCAACTTCTAGTGCAACAAATTTCTATAGTTTGAGGTACACATACAACCAGGCGCGCAACCAGGAAGGGGAGCATTTGGGGCATTTGCCCCCACGAAATTTTCAAAACACGCCATAGAAATTTTGACATATCCAGAAACTTTCTAAGAATAAAGATGAAATTTTTGTATTGTAATTATTTTTAAAAGTGTTATTTTAGTTTTCCTTTGTCCAACTGGTTAATTGTCTCGTTACAAGATTTATCTTGAGACAGGCCATCTGAAAGAAAATTTCGTAAATGATTGGTATTTAACCACAAATATGCTGGAATTACCAAAACTTGGGAGATAGTTTAAAATGTTGGTATTTCTAAGGCATTTTTTTCCTTTTGTTCGTGTGCCACTTTTTTTACGAAACAGGCCTCATTTTGACCCCATGAAACTTTATAACATTACTGTTGAACCGTGCAAACTGCTGAAACTTTCAAAGTGATAAGAGAAATGTTGACATGTTGGTTGTCATTGAAAAAGTTTACAGTGTCAAGCCGCTTCTTCTACAACAGTGCTCTTCAACAGGGGTTGCGCAAAACATGTAGCGGGGTTCCGTGAGAGTTCCTCGTTTTTTAGGAGAAATTATTTTTGCTTCAGTATGTTGATGCGTCATTATGAATTTTTTTAGATCACTGTGCCGCATTCAGACTCCAAGTAGACCAGTTAGTTATACAGGAGGTTAAGTGCAGATAGCGGAACAAGAAATATTGGTAGTTTGTGCGTCACTTGTTGTTCATTGTTGTGCAGTTAAGAGGAACGGTATTGTTGCATCACAGTTATACGATGTTTGCGATGTACAGTTCACAGAAGACGAGTAGGAAAAGCAGACTCAGCCTGAGTCTAGCAGAGAGTAGACCGAGTCACAGACTAGAGCTGCTGTTTTCAACCTTTGTGGGAATAAAGTAAAAACAATGTGAAACCCAACTTTTTACTATTTAGTCAAGCCAGATGAAGCAAAATAGCATATTTTCATATGTGAAGC
>JGI24021J15306_10005947_pt1 | contig 14578 bp, 7 predicted proteins | sample Ectturendosymbi1_FD_15306 | JGI IMG/M metagenome (IMG submission 15306)
GGTACTCGTACCCCTTGGGGGTATGAGATTGAACATCAAGGGGTACGAAGATCCTTGGGTCACAGAGCAGCTTATATATCTCTTATAGAGCAATATACATCTCAAAATTTTTTTGGGGGTACTAAGAATGCTCTGACCTGACAAAGGGTACGAGCAGCAAAAAAGGTTGGGAACCCCTGTTCTACAGGGTTCAAATTGCGTTTACGAACGTGCTCATTCTGTTTGAAGTTTGTGACTCAACAACAATAAATGGACTCTGCGCTTGTCTATGATGCTGAGCTTGATGAAAAAGATGTTAGCAAGCTTGAATGGTAACAACGCTCCGGTTCTGGATAACTCAGAACTAAAGGCTTCACACAACGTTTTCTTCAAGGTCTTACCATGAAGGGCGTCTCTGGAGGACAGTAACGACGAACAGGCTTGTAATTTTTTTGAATCTGTGCGTGACCATGGTCAAACTTCTTGTAGTTGAGGTTGTACGAAGTATCGCCACAAAAAGGTTGAGAATTAATGTGCTGAGGAGAAAATTTCATAGACATTAAGACTGCAGTTTTGTCAACGTATACGTTGTACGCAATTATGCCCTGTTCATTAAATCTTTCAGAAATTCACTCAGTGAGATAGAAATCGCAGTTTTTGCAAGAACTTGGCGATCGTCTGAAGTAAAGTTATAAAACCTGGTACTTCATCAATAAAGCGAAAGTTTTTTACAGTTGTGATTGCCCCAATTGTAAACGCTGCTTTCAGTAGCTTTTAACCAGAGATAGTTTTTGCTTCTGTGTCACGAAATATACGCAGTATCATGTAAAATAATAACAATTTTCCGTCGGAGAAAAGCACACACTGTAAACGTCATTTTACAAACCGATGGTGGTGGAGGCTTCGCAAGCACTGGCCGTTGAAAAGTGCCGTAAGTCTTGCAATGTACGTCGCGATAGTGCGTTGAGTTTTGGAAAGGAAATTTACTGGCTGACAGTGTTTTCAGATTTTCATCCGGTTTTCTTTGCGGCATGCGGTCCTGTTTGGTCGAAAACGAGATGATGAGTAGGGTGCACTTGTAAGTTTTTTTAATTGGAGCATTTTCGTATGCTTCTTTAAATTCACTCATTGCGGCATTTGAAACTATACAGGTAGTTTTCTAAATTTATTTTTTCTGCTGATTTGATACATTTGCCGATCTTCCTCCAGCCTTTCGTAAATGAATGAAAGTTAAGTTTCCTTTGTTAAAGCCTCTGCAGTACTGTACGCACATGGATATAACAGCTGCTAATATTAAATCATTATCAGAAGCGTGTTTGTAGACCCCGCCAAGCTCAGATTTGTAGTACCAGGCTTGAGACTGTCTCATGCGGCGAAGCCCACTGGGCTAAAAGCAACTCAAATTTTCATACCTTGTTTAACCATTAACGCTTTACAGCACAGAATGGAATACTTATTTGTTGATTAAACACACATTTTAGGTAGATTTTGTTTAGCCCTGTCACACGAGCATATAGACATGGGGTTTTTGAATTTTTTATCAATTCTGGCTTTTTATTGGAAAATCACTCAGCGTCCTCAAACAACGCAATGCAGATGTTTGATGGTTTATTAAAAAAACAGTTAACGATTATACCTGTAGCGGAAGTTGTCTGAAGTCAAAACTGTACAACGTTTTATGATTGAAAGGTTTCTCTGACGGTCTGTACGTCATCTCCGGTTTAAACGGCTCGGGTCTTTTCACCCCGGAATGAGTGACAAAATCATTCTGCAAACAGGGCACAAGTCGGAAAGGAGTTAAAAACGCTGCATCAGGATTCGCTAACAGCAAGTAACAGAGATAGTTGAGAATTGACAGCCGCGAAGTGTCATTCACGCTGGTCGACTGAATTTGTCTGCTTCCAAAAACATGACAGAGCTTTTCTGAATCAATTTTCAAGGAGGTATATAATGAACAGAAGTTTAGACTAAGATCTGCTGAGATTGAAAAATGTACCTGTTTCCTGAGAAACATATTTGTGTAAACAGTTTTCTGACCTAAACCGAAAAATCTCAAAAAGCAAAGCTTTTTCGGGAAATGAACAATTTAGTTTAATGCATTTCATTGTCAGGTCGTACTTCAGGCTCATTATAAATTTCATGAAAAGACAAATCTGCTGTGAGCGGTGTACGTTTCGCTGAGAGCAAATTGCAAGCGGTCTGGCACCTGTGCTACGTTTTTTATGAAATTGATGAAAAGGGCAAATAAATAAATCTGAAAAACTGGTTACCTTTGGGATTTGCAAGCGAGACACAACGATATTACTTCTTGCATGTTCCTAATTTGAAGACTTTATATCAATTAATGAACAATACTTCGGCTGATCAGTTTAAGAAAATTTGTGAATTACCGGGAAAAAATCAGTCTGTGTGCAACTTCTCCCACTGCTTCACTCCATAAACGCTGAATTGCATGCAAAGGGAAGGACTAAGTAAAAGTTGTGAAACCTGCGACAGTCGTGAGCTGAGGCACACCACATTTTGTTTATCACCAACTGAAAGCAGCCAACATCGTCATGGTCATTTTTGCAATGGTTTGAGTTTACCTGGAACGTTGATCGGAAGTCAAACGTCGGGGCCTTGGTAGAAAATAAGCGGCTGGAAACTTTGTCGTGCAGGAAAGCTTGGACCGGTGTATCCACTCGGGGGAGTTTTTTCTCGCCGTAATCAACGCGGTGCGTTGTTTCCATGCCCATAGGAAGTTTCGAGGTTTCCGTTTCAGTTTTTGGTATTACTAGTGTTCGCCTGGATGATGCGCGCTCATGATTCCTGAAGGAGAATGAAGAAAAACAAGTTTGAAGAAAAAAAGCCAAAATTGTTTTAAATCTATTGAGAAACAATTTTTCTCAAAATGGAAATGCAATAAAATTTCTCTCTTCACACAGCAAGATTTCCTCTTGTTATTTTAAGAAAAAGAAACAAGACATTTGACTAGCTCCTGTTTCATCCTCTGCGTTAAATTACCGTTTTCAAAAATGTAGCTGTAAAGATATTTTTCATATCAGTCTCTTACAGAACTTTAACATATAAATTCGGTCGCGCGCGGTTTGCAAACGGTTGAAAAACATTTTACAGGTCCAATTTTGTCTGAAGTGGTGCTTGATATAAGGGAACTAGTAAAATGATAGCAATTAAGTGGAATATATCACTAGCGCAAGGCGAATCTGAAATGAAGGTATAGCAGCAACAGTTTTCACAATGCAATACGCTAAAACTAAAAACTGAAAAACAGCGATTTTTATGGCTAAGATAAAAATTTTCCTGCAGTTCCCGCAAAGGATTTTTATACAAAATAGGTTGGTTCTTTCATTTATAGTTGAAAAGGGTGCTTACCGAAAATAGGAATGCCATTTCCGATTTTTTGCACATGAAATTCTATCCTAGAAAACTATAAACTGGAGAATGAGTGCCCAAAACTGACAAATGTTTAAATAGCATATTTGTGCAAATACCGCAGCCACAAAATTAAACGCTTGCTTGTAGAGCAGCAGCTAAATCCAGTTTGCTTCTTGTCTTGCCTGAACGTTTCTTGTGCTGTTGTTGTAAAATAGTTAACGTTCCCACGTTCAGGCAGGATTCCATGTTCTTGCTCATTGACAAGGGGTTTCCTTTTCGCCGCGATGAACTCAGGCATAGAAAACGCGCGAAATGCATCTTGTTTCTCTGACAGTAATCCTGCTTGATCTTGACCCTGCAAAGGCTGAGGGTAGACTTGTTCGTACATAAAGTTATATTATATTTGTGGTACATTACGAATAAACGTTTATGTTGACGAAAAAATTGATTGTATTTGTGTTATCACTAATATAAATAACTCGTCGCTCACGGTAGTAGACGTAGTTATGCAAATCCTTAAATTAAATTTGTTGTAGCATATCCATATTTTGTTTAGAGAAAATTTTCGAAGAAAAGAAATGAGTAGCTAGAAATGTACCAAAGAGTGGCGTTTTCCATCTGACTGGTCCATCCTGCGGTCTCTCAAACAGTTTTTATGAGTTGAAACGTCTTTAAAACAGTCTAGGGCCTGGGCATATTCCCTTTTAAACTTGTGATAAACTGTTTCAAGCACCTTTGCAAAAAGCATATTTCATGCAGTGAAAGCTTTGTGCATCATAAATTCATAGTTGCAGTACCAGCTGATTGGAAGCACATCATTCCTAACTTATATAATAACAAACAGACAACATCTGAACGTGGGACCGTTAACTATTTTACTACAACAGCACAAATAGGCCGGAAGCTACTCCAAAATGGCAGCAAACATCCCTTTTTTCCGAAAAAAACGGGCCAAAAACATCGAGTCGCCGCAAAAGTCATTCCAAAATGATTCTAAAATAAAGTTGGATGTACGTCAGAGGAGTGTTGACCGTGGAATGTGTAAATGCATGTAACATAATCTTATTTGAACAGCTGGCGCTTAGTTGAAATCGTCTCCTCAAAAATCAGCTACTGGCAAACTACGTCTGACTCCAATCAAATCTTCGTTTTGAGCTCTTTCACAAGTGTATTTTTTTAAGTTAAACCAAGGGTGTTTGGTTATTGGCATACCATGCTGCGAGGTCACTACTTGCAACATCTTGGGGGGCACGGTTTTATACGGCATTTGTAAAGTCGTAGTTGAAGGGTGATTACGGAGAAGTAGCCACAGTATCTGTAGCATGTTTATGCGACACCTCATGAAACCTTTGGTAGCACTCTCGGTTGCTGCAGAACTTCAGCTGAAAAGCATGAGGGTTCACAGAGTCGGACGACTGCGTTTTCTGAAATTTGTCCCAGTGCACGCGCACAAGTTGACTTCAAATTGAAAGCAAACTGGCCATTAGCTCAATAATTTTTGGCTTTGAGAATACGTATAAGGTGATTTCAATATTTTGCAAACTTCATAAAAAGCAGATGAATTTGTTCCACATTTTCATTGTATACCCTTCCTGGACATGACAAAGTTATGGTTGCAACTTGCAACAAACCAACTGTTGCTTTATTTTGAAAGACACAGTCTGTATTTCTACAATCAATGTTTTCACCTGTAGAGATCAACAACCTTTTAATGTCAACATGTAGTTTTGAATCTTTATCATCTTGCGTTGTTTGTAGTGAAAACATTAATCAGTTGAATATTTAATTTATTAAAGTTTAGCACTTTTGATGATGAAAAAAGTAATTTCATAGAATACTTGCACTTTTGCAAAATCGCAAAAGCGTATAAGCTTTTCGTCATAAACCAGCAGACGGTGAATTAATTTGAACGACAGTTGGTAAAAAAACCTGTGCATATTACGTGATGTCTTACAACACAAGTCACCTCCACCAAAAGGCAAGAAATATCTGGGATCTTGATGTACCAAGTGTGTGAAGTGATGTTCACCGGGTACGGGTTTGAACGGCAGAGGTCGATGGCCAGCTCTTCTTTTGAAAGATTCTCGATAAGTCGACAGGAAGTTCCTACCGTCATCTTCTGACCTGGAGTGGCTGTTTTTAGGTGGCAAGCATCTGAAAACGAACGACTAAAATCACGATGACAAACGCGATGAAAATACGTCCGCAACTTGTATATACGGCCACCAGCTATTGAATGAATACATTGGCGTGTCTTCGTTTGCGCTCCAGTTAAATCCTGTAAAGATGATTTGCATTTATCAGCATAATCAGCATTGGAAAACATTACCTTAGCTACGCCTTTGAACGTATCAATAAACCTCTGCATGTACATGTACTGTACTATATATTTCCCGGTGTACCTAAAAAATCCGACATTACTTTTACTTCGTTTCTGAGAAATATAGAACCAGCGCAAAATAAACTGGAGCAGATTTTACGACAAATATCGTACTTGCTTCGAGGCGAATGTGGGTGATGTATGTAGTTCTCATCGTACATTGTTTTCATGTCATGGATTGCATTTGCGTCATATATGAACTCTCCGTTAGAGGGCGGTCGCAGGCTTCGCTTCTCCTGAGGCGGCCACTGCTCGAACATCTGAAGACAACAGTGATTTTTGTTCTATTTTATTTAAATCTTTTGTTCAGACACATGGGTCATATCACAGGGGCAGTCAAACGAACACAAAGATACAAAAATACTTAAGCGCAACGCATCATAGGGTAAGTGTTGGTTAGTGCACGCAATCAATACTTAAGAGGAACAAATGCCGAAGCCAAACACCAACAGCATCTGTTACTGTTACATTTGGACATCGTCATACGTAAGCGTTAGATAGTGGTAGAAAAATGGAGAATTGTAGAAAGCACCAGACAAACGAATTGAGCTGATAAAAATTTAGATGAAGATGCGCATCGTTGGACAAAGGCATACAGGTTTTTTCTAATCAAAGCATCAAACGACCTGAAGAAATGGGTTGACTTGATGTGGGCGAATATTTACATTCCTGGGGATGTAATGCAAAATGTGACAGACATCATTGTAGGCAATGCGGAGGCGTTTACTAGTAGTCTGTGTGCTTGCACTATAATTCACAGACATACATTGGCATGCAATAGGCTCGACGCAGAGTGTTTTTGACTGCAGTAGACCACTGAGAAAAGGTGCCTCGATCTGAGCTTATTTTCTGCGCAATAGAATGACTTCACTTGCGTCAGAGTGTCATTTCATCCTTCTGTGAGGCATGAAGGGATACAGCAAGATATTTGACTTGTTCCGCGAAATTCAAACTTTTGCCATTCCGGGCAACAACTGGTGTTGCAGGGTGTTTGTACTTTTAAGGTGGGAAAAATAAACCGACTGTCTTGTTACAATTGAAAACAATTTCATGTTCAATAGTATAATCACAACAAATGTTCAGAAGACGGTGAAGATACTGATACTGGGACCAAACGGGCATATACTGTATCATCACCAAATAGCAGGTGATTCACAACCATATTGCCCACAGTGCATCTTAATCTGGCTGTGCCCTGCTGCACTGAAAGTTCGTCAAGGTGAACAGCGAACAAATATGCGCTCAGGACTATGCACACATGTCAGTTAAGAATACACATTTGCCACTTCTGTGTTGTGACTTAAAGCTAAACTGATTGCCAGTGGTGGTAATAAATGGTGAAATGCAAGATAAAATGTACTTCTCCAATAGTTTTGAGATAGTTGTTGCGAGAAAAACAGGTATGTAATTTCCAGCATCGCTTATGTCACCACAGGAATATAGCAAATAAACCAAATTACAATTTTCTAGTTGTTGTGGAACTTTGCCATGCATTAACAATTATATGGAGCCTTAACGTTTCCACACATTTCGAAGAGACTACTGAGATAAAAACATACTGTACACCAGACACAGCACATCAGGTGTGATGTCTTCAGCAAAAGTTTCATATTTACCAACAACCCCGTTTAGTGGGAGTTCATGGATTAGGTATGCAAACTTATCACTATTGCTTATAAGATTACTGAATCTTTGAAAAAAGTCAGTGACGGAGTAAAACATTTCTTGAGTTTCCCGCACTGACTTGACCGGTGGCAAAGCGTTTTTCTAAGAAATAGGAGTTCCTTCATTCGGGTAGAAGTCCACCATGCTTTATTTTGCAGAGATTGCTGCATTTAAGAAATAGAAAGAAATCATCCGACATCAGCGTAACTTTACCCAACCGACTAAAGTACGTTTGAAATTCTGAAAGAAACATATCGTCACTATGCCACAGAGTAACACACCGAAAAGTGTTCAATTTTTGCGGTTTTACTTGTTTCTATGGTTTTTATGTTGTTTCTTACAACTTTACGTGAATTCGGTTGGTATGAATTCATACACAGAGCTCCACTAATGGCAGTCAGCGTTGACGCATTTCCGTGAAGAAAACATAACAGTCAACACAACTTATCTAAGCTCTGAAAATGTCTTACAAAAAAACAGTAGAAATCTCGGATAAGCGTTTGTGTCAGTAAACTGTGAGAGCATTACATGAAGACTGGCGATGCTCAGTCGACGCGTTTCAACTTTTTCAAACGTGGAAAGCAGCCAGCGTGAAACCAAGGGTGAAAAATACAAATTTAATGTCATGTTAAAGTATTGTAAAATAACAGCAAGTTAAATAAACTGGCAGAACGCGGGAACCAATCAAAACCCTCGGAAGCCCAGAGTCAACATTTTCAATGTGGAACAGCCATCAGCGTTGGACGTTTGAAGTTTTTGCGCATTGATGAAGACTGCTTTAAAAGCCTCGACAAAACATTCAGCAACGTGGGCAAACTATGAATCGCAAAAAAATTATGCTGGAGGGCAGAGATGGTGTTGTCCATTAATCCATAAGAGCGTACCTAGCCAACGGCACTGCAAGCCATTTCTAACGTGAAGATAAAGTATTTGTATCATTTTGGTATAACGATGATTGCTTAGATATCTACCAACAGCGTGAGCTGGATGATGTATATGTTTCGGAAAATTTTAACGAAAGTGGTTATCATAAACGTCGTAGATGAGCACAAAACGCATTTAGATTTCGAGTCCAGTTTGAATCTCATGGCCTCGAAGTCTGCACTGAATATAATGACGAGGAATATTAGAATACAGAGCAGGTCACTTTGTCTACCTCTACGGTGAGAGCTATAAACAGCGTATGCAGCAAATCATCACAAATTACGCACTCAGATAAACTAAGCGCATAGGAAAGTGGTTATGTTCAGATAGCACAATGTGTAGGGCAAGGATATGCAATACGTCGATCGCGACCTACCAGCTGATCTCAAAGGTGCTGTGGGTAGATCACATGATATTAACACCCTGGTTGATTCCATTCAGTGCAAGTCATCAGAGTAAAGTCAGGTGATGACAAAAAATGCGCATAGTTAATTGTGTTGTGCAATAAGGGCTCGTGTGTCACAAAAATGCATAAATAAACCGCGTGGATATGCAAGGTACATCCACATACATTGTTGAAAGAATTCTCAATATATTCATTAATAAATATATGTTTTGCATTTTTTAGTAGGTAGATCGTTTTGACTTGTTCATTTTATATGTAGCTCGCATGCTGAAAAAGTGTGAGCACCTCAATGCCTAAAACTGACTGCCTAAATACCACTTGATCCAAAGTTTTATGGCCGTGGTGAAACGCGTCAAGTCAATGATGATGCACTCCTAGAGTAATAGGGTGTAGATATGCCTAAAACTTTATTCATTTTTCTGATGTATCATAAGTTCAGGCAGTAGGGCTTTATGGAATTGAGCTCTACACATTTCGAACAAACCATGACAGAAGCACATGTATGGGAATGTTAAAGGTAAAACTCTTGAAAACAAATGTTGATCAACAAATTCTATCACAATTTTCCATTTTTCCTGAGCCGTACGAGGTTTTCCGGCAGTTAAAAAGTAGCGAAGCACAAACTGTTAAGCATTGGGTAAAATGATATATAAGTTCAGCAAAATGTTGTTCAATTTTTCTGGGAGTGTAGAAAAGCCAACTAAAATTTTGAAATTTTGCAAAATTGGTCAAAACCACGGCAGAAGTGCCAGGAAGATCTTTTCTGCAGTAAGCTCAAAACCTGGTCAATTTAAGGAAATAAATCTGACCAATACTTGCACGCCATTCCACTCCCTACGCTTCGCCACTGTGTGAGGGAAACAACGAAAGAAATCAATTGTTTAAGGCCCCACTCCAGAGTCCAAATGTGTCTACGCTTTTCTGCATGTATAGCGAAGTCAGCACAACTCAAAGGAACTCACAAACGCAGTAGCCTACCTAGTACCTACAGGATTCTGGAAGACTTTGCCTCAAAATAACAAATTAGGTATTGCAAGTACTGCATAGCCTGCGTTTAATTGTAGGGAAATGTAGGAATATACGATATTTTATTCAAAGTTTAGACAGGTAAACGGCATGTACACCGTCTCTAGGTTACACTCTCAAGCAGTATACCCTCTAATGTTTTATTACGCATGCAATTGTGCAACCATGCAGGCGCACAGCCAGCGAAGCGTTTTAAGCGATGAAAGGCTATGCGATACGTATTCGATATTAAATTCGGAATGTTGCAAGTGCGCGCGAATGGGATTTCACTGCGCAAATGGTATGGTGGTGGCACTGTGCATTTGCGCAGTTGCGCAACTTAGGAGAGAACACTGCTCCCGAGTCAAGTGGAGATAACCTGTTTCAAAGAAGTTGCAATGACAATTGAGTCGGATCGCTTAAAAATAAGCTCGATATCTTTTTGGGCATTGACGGAAGTGACGAGAGTCAAATTGAAGGTAATTCACTCAGCACTGCTCAGTTAGCAGTCATTTCTCACGTAAAAATCTAAAGAAATGAGCGGTTCAGGTTCATCGCTACCCGAATCGAAATGTGGCTAAAAAGCACTCTGGAATTAATAAGCAAGCGTTAGCAATTATTTTCTGGTTGAAGAAACGTTTGAACTATTCAGTTAATTTTTTAATTTTTGACCTATGTAGATGGTTTGGCTTCGTTTTTTTTTCACCTCCAGGAATTGTATTAAACTTACCGCTCTATATTCTGACGAGAGGTGTTTCCTGGCTCTCTCCGCTTCTTTCTCATCCGAGCTCATCTGTGGGACACTTTGACTGGTCATGCTTCTTGCCTAGGTGACAAAACACCACACACTTGACTTATTTGCAAAAATGATGCCGCCACACAATCGTTTTTACCATGTTTTTCCTACCAAAAATATTGCACCCTCTTGGTAGTACATTTCCTACGGAGCAGCAAAGTATTGTGACAATGCTTCTTATTACATCACAAATAGAGTCAAACGTCCTGCACGGACTTTTGAATCAAGGAACGACCGCATAGCAGGGCATAATAAAGTGGCAGAACAAGCAAAACTCGAATTGTGAGAAAAAGTTCTTTGGAACTAGACAGTCACATAAATGGAAGGAGAATATACGGGCACCCTACAGTTTTCTCACAAACAACGATTTCCGAACTCTTCATGAAACACGGGCTTGAACAAGTTAACAGAGCAAATACTAGCCAGTACCCTTGAGATAAATTCCAGGGCCGGAGTGGCACCACATTCTCGGGCCCCATTTTCGCCTGGTCAAGTGACAAGAGTTAAAATACCTATTAGTTAAGTTGATGTTTTATCAGATTACCACGCCTTTACATTCGACACTATAAATGCGTTTCACTCGAACTGATGGAAAAGCCACAAATTGACAGTCTTAAAATATGATGCCGTATATTTCCGCGGCCTTTCAATAGATGAAATATCGTGCAATGCTTGTATGAAAAGTTTTAAATAAACAACAAAATAAGAACATATGAGACAGGGTGGTACTCGAGCCACAAAGTAAATCGGCTTTATAAATCACCTGCTCTGTAGGCCTGTGTACAGTGACAATGCCCACTTTGATTGATGCTCAGCTGCTCTAGTCATACTTAGTTTGCGAAATTTCGCTTTTCCCCTTTCCGTAAAATGCAGGGTACCAAAACTGAAAGCTTATTCGGAACTTGCAATCAACATATCTTCATTGTAATCAGATTTTTTTAAAGAAAATGTTAGGCACCCAGTATGGACCCGATTTATCTGATTCTAGGGACTCGATATTCCCTGATTCTAGGGACCTGATGATAATTTCCTCTAATTCTAGGGACCCAATTTTCAATTCTAGGGACCCGAATCGGGTCCCTAAAACACCTTAAAAAACCCTGGTGTAATAAATGCAAATTACACTTTTCGAAAAGGTTTACAGTGCTATAAATATATGGTCAGTGAATTACAATGCAAGTACACTTTACAAGCTTTTGCTATGGTGGTGTTCAACCGAACATGGATGTCACGTGAGAATAACCGCTGTATGATCATCATCGAGTAAGAGTCTAACTTTTTTAAGTCTAATTTTTTTTGTAAACATAACTGAGCTAAAGTTGATAAAGCGTTCCTTTGAGGAGTGAGTTGGAGAACTGCAAAGTTAGAAGATCTCTCATCTTTCGGGTGAGTTGGAGAGCTGCAAGGTTCGATTCCCAACTTCGATCAACATCTTCAAAGCGGCAGCAGCTCACCTGCTACACTTTCCTGTTGGCCAAACGACCGATAATGACATCATAATTCAATCAGGAAACTGTAAGTTTATTGGAATATTTTGTCTGATGAGGTATCGAGGAATATGCGACCTCAAGCAGGTTAGTCAGTTTCGAAAGCGGAAAGCTGCAGATGACCGACAGACAGACAATTAATGCTAATGGAAGAAAACTTTTCTTCTCAAAGTTTGCTCAATTCAGTCCAATTGGGTTTTGAAAACTTCCCTCTACGCAAGAACGTGTTCATCGTAGGTTGTACATGATTAAAGGTGGTTATTGATGATGGAATATTCACTAGGTTGAGTGTCATTCATGACTTCAGTAGAACAATTAATAGCAATGGAATGTTAGACTAAACTAAGCCCCAGTGTGTTCCACAAACCTGAAACAATAGGAGAAAAACAAGTGGGAGTAGAAACAGTGGCGTACGCAGAAAATTTTCATGCGGGGTTTTTCATTCAGTGCCATATAGTGGTCATTTGCATTTGATATGCACTCTCTGTGACGTCACAATTTGACGCCATATTCATGTTTCCAAACCAACGTCCTGGCGAAGTTTGTTGACATAATAGGCATATTCTTCTACACGCACTCCCCTTATTTTATGTGTCACTGCACGGAATATAAACCATCAGCGCTCCATGATAGAATATCGGAGGAAAATACACTCAACGCTACGACACAGTAGCTCATAACTGGAAAAATATCAGGCTGCGTGTTAAAACAGGGTAGTAAAACACACCCATCACTACGTCAGAGCAATTTACGACGGCAAAATGAGGCTGCGCTTATGTCTTATCGAATACCAGCAGTCGAGCATAGATGTGCGCCTGGACTGGCCGGAGCACGCCCCGATTTGCAAGATTGAATCATGCTAAACTACATAAGAATTCAGAATGTGCATAAAGTACGCAAGCAAACTTTAGATTTTTTGTTATGTATAGAAGTCCAGCAAACTTTTAGTTTTCCTTTTTCCATGCTGAGACATCATCAAATGCCTGAATGCTTCTATGTTTACAACTGCTGTTTTTGTGCTCGTGCAATAGTTTTATCATGCTACAGAAATTGGTATGTAGCTAAAGCGGTCAGCGTCAACCATAGCAGACAAAACAAAGACATTTGTTTCGGATAAAGTGAACTATCGCAGAACACAATCTTAAACATGCGTAGTGGACGAAAGATCTGCAAAAAGTGGTGAGATGGTTTTTGGACGCAGACGATAACGCAGCTTCCCACCAAAACCTAATTACTTTTAGGCCCATTTGCAATGTTCCTTGAAATTCGCATGCAAATTTATTCCGTGGTATTTGCTTTAAGTCGACAAGTTAACTAGCAAACAGTATGCGAAAACAATTACTCTTCTTTAGAAACGTAATAAGTTTTTTGTAAAATATCAAACCTAGCCCCTTGCGTACGCCCTTGAGCAGAAGTGTTAAGCACGCCATTATCGTTAGTTTCAATGCAAAACACCAAAGCTTTCCCGCTTGTGTCCGTCGAAGAGCTTCCCTACATTCCGTGGTGGCTGTTAAAATCTCAAAATAAAAAAACTTTTTCAGGTCGTTCCATTTGGGTTAATACTGTTGTGTCAAGATTATTACTTGGTGGGTAGTACATATTAAAAATACACAGTCGTTTATTTTAACTCCCATCGTTTCCACTCTGTGCTGAGTTGGTACAGTTACCTGCGAGTAAGCAATGTAATTTTATGCAGATACGAAAGAAAGAAGACCACCGCCTCTTACTAAACGCGGAGGTCAGTCCTTGCGTAGCATCGTGCAGTTAGAATGTTTGATTGATACTTATAGCTAAGATGGGTTTCCTGTACACAAACCAAACCTGGTAATGCCTCAAGATTGGATTGCTTAAGCTTGTGTAAACTCAGGAAGTATTTTGCAAACTAACCTGCAGTTCTACTGCAAAATCTGAACTGCTATTATATATTGAAGTGAGTGTTCTCAGATCCTCTGCGTTAACCTGAAATTCCATTTGACCTCCGGCGGTGGCAGTAATAATTTTGAAGATATCTAAAGGTCGGTTTTGCTCTTTTACCAGCATTACTGGTTTATCACATCTGCGAGAATCGCTAGAAATAGCATTGGATTTCTTAATGTAAAATTAGGACTTTCTGCAGAACTCAGACAATCCATAGGATGGTTTACTGGAGCCCTGTCTACTTTGCTTTTGGTACAGACCTCTGCCCGAAAAGGTTCTCTTTGTGACTTACGATTTGTCCTCCAAGTGCAATTTCGTTCACGTACATCCACCAGTGAAGGAAATTCCACTTGGAGGACAAATCGTGAGTCACAGATTTTGTTGTACTTTTGAATTTGTTACAGGCCTCTGCGTAGGTCAAATTACAGCAGTGACTGCTTTTATTTTTATAATTTCAGATTGCTCTTTGTAATACAGATAGGGGAAGGTGGGGTACAGTTGACACTTTTTTGCATTTCCAACCACTGCTACTTTATTTCAAAACCAAACAAGCTCAAAATTTGTCACACAATAAAGCAACTCTATATACACAATATCATGCCAAAACATGAAAACAACGCCCTTCAGAAAAAATTTTACAATCA
>JGI24021J15306_10005951_pt1 | contig 14575 bp, 7 predicted proteins | sample Ectturendosymbi1_FD_15306 | JGI IMG/M metagenome (IMG submission 15306)
GTGTCTTGAAATATTTCCACAGTAACCACTCATTGCTGCAGAACTATATTTCAGGGCGCAAAGAAGCAGTTCACATTAAATATGTTAGCGATTTAGGCCTACGCCTGAAACTTGGCGCCTTCTAGCTTTCCCTAGTGCATCAATATCAGGTGCCAAATCCAGTGTAGCAGCCACTTTCAAGATGTCATTTAAGTTAGCATGTGTGAGCCTTGAGCGCAGCTTTGTTTTATTGATGTTCATCACAGAGAACACTTGTTCACAAAGATATGTCGTCCCAAACATGCACAAAACTTTTGTAGCAAGGGATGTCACTTTGGGTAGCCTGGGAAAAAGATACTGATAGAATGTGTCGAAGCTCGCCAAGGCAAACTTGGTCTTGAAATCTGAATCACACTGCAAGTCAATTATATTTGAAGTTGCAAGTCAACAGAGGGGTTTACTGTGAATGGCGAGCAAAAGACTTCAAGTCCGTCTTAAGTTTGCTAAAAATCTGAAATCGTTGCTTGAACTCCTGCAACAATTCTGTTATCTTATCTTTGTATTGATTCACGTCACTGTTCAGTCCCGTGGTACGCACACTTTTTACACAAAGGAAATTAGCAGTATCATCACTGGAAAGTTGTGTCTCCCACGAGGACAACTTCAACTTGGATGCACATATGGTATCATGTCGTAATACTGTGTGACAAGTCTTTTGCGGCCTTGCAACATATTGTTCAGATTATTCAAGTGCTGTGTACTATCCACCAGAAAGTCAAGGTCTTGCATCCATGCTGAAGATTGAAATTCTAAAACGGGCTTGCCCTTTTTCTTCATAAAGTTTTCAATTTCGTCACGTAAATAAAAAAAACGCTTTAGCACGGCACCTCGACTTAGCCATCTCAAACTTTACGTAGCAAATTTCATTTAGAGTTGTACGTAGAACTCCGAAGGTTTCGAAATCGACATCGCTGGAACTCAAGGTATATTTTCCCCCGGAGTTCTAGTGTTAAACTTTACCAACAGTAGCTGAACTTTTGCATATTCATACCTGTTTGAAAGTTCAAACTGGTGTGAACATGCAAAAGGAAATATGCAGAAAACGGGAAATTTTTACATGAGAAAAACAGAAAAACAATAAAATGTAAGCAAGTGCGTTCAGGTTTCAAGTAATTGAAATCTAGTCACTAGTTGTTGAAGTATAACTGCATAAACTTCTAAAGCAAACAAAGAAGATTTTACTTTACAAAATCATCCCGCGGGCCGGATTCAACCATGCAACGGGCCGGTTTTGGCCCGCGGGCCGTATGTTTGACACCCCTGGTCTACAAGCTCATGACTTCCCGTCAGAGCTGTCGTCAGTAGGGGCCGCGGTTGCCTCACACTCCAACTGGAAATAGGTTATGACTTTTTTTGTCTTTACGTGACTGGACCCCAGCAACAAAAACTTGGCGACGTGCTTTCTTCCGATGTCCTTGGGAAGATTACTGCTGACAGCTGGCTTTAACTTTTGAATGAAAATGCGTTTGAGCACAAGTGTTTTGGCTGGGATTTTCTAGACCAAGGGTTCCCAACCTGGGGTGCATTTAAGGTTAGCAATAGAAGGTAAAAATACATTTACATGTTGTTTATTTTCAAATATTTATACATATATCACTTAATATTATTTTCAAAAGTCATTATATGTTTATTGTTGAATATATCTGTGAAAAATCATGATGAATTATTTTGTCGTAAAGAGTTTTAGGGGTACATGTTCATCTGTCAAAATTCTGAAGAGGTAAATCCTTATCTGTTGAAATGCTGTGGGGGTACATGCTCATTCGTCGGAATGCTGAAGGGGTACATTGTTAGAAAAAGGTTGGGAACCTCTGTTCTAGACCTTCGTGACTCACAAATGCAGTGATTTCAATGCAACCTACCATGACAGTGACACACAAACCACCAATTATGCAAAATACTCATGCAGGCACGACGTGCTTTTACATGTACACAGGAATACTGCTCACAAAAGTTTCAATCGAACAAACACAGACAACAGCAGCAGGACGGCTTCACAAGAGCAACTACAAAGATTCACTTTGAAAACAAGCAAGTTCTATAGTTTTACTACCACTACCAACCAGAACTGCCTCCTGATTGCCGCAGCGTTAGATATTATGTCGTCCATAACCTTCGCATGACAAAGAGCAAGATTGGTTAACGCTTGCGCAGTGCAACTGGCATCCAATCACGCTGCCGACAAGCTTGGCTTTTAGCATGGGAACAACTGTTGCTGGAAATCGTTAACCAAAACTTTTAAAATCGGTATTTCGGAGGCAAAACATAAAACACAATTAACACCAGCTTGTAATACAACAGGTATTTTGAGGGACAGTGAGACAACAGCAAAAATTTACCTCCTGGTCCAAAGAGAGCAGCGTAGCAGGGTTTGTGGCAGTAAGGTTTCCCACCATGCTGCAAAGAACATATGGTTGCACAATTTTAAACACAAACTTTACGCCGTGGCGCAACCATAAAGATTCACAGTAGGTTTAGTTTACCTCAACACAAGTGACGGGATACCAGTCAGACGCTTAGTTCTTGCGCTGCTGACGAATAAAAGTTGCTGCTCGGCCGATTGTTTCAGGTTTGCTCCACGTTTCAAGCAGGGGCTTGTGTTGATTTTTTGATGGTATGATGAACTTTCAATTTTTTAGTAGATTAGTAGATATTAACTTTTAACATTTTTCTTTCTTATTTCCCACGAGTTCTGTACCACCGACAATTTTGTAAAAGCTTTTCACATTATGTCCTGGTGAACAAAAACGGTTAGCCGTTCTGTGATTTCCTCACGAACCGTAGTTTCCAACAAGCAGTATCGATATAATGATAACAGTTACTATGTATCAAAGCTTATGAACACTATAACTTCTGGGGTCGCAATAAAACACCAATTACGCAGCACCAACTCTCATCTCACTAAAGCCGAGGTTCTTAACCTGGGTCCGAAAAACCTTAAGGGGTCAATGAATTCGATTTAAAGGATCCGTTAATGCCACAGGTTAATGGGCTTTGCAGACATTTCGATTACCACCACGACAAATGAAACCTAAATTGGAGGATTCATTGCAACGCTTCATTTTGAGGGAACCGCAGCTTTTATTAGGATGCACCAGGGGTCCGTGACTCCAGATGTTTAAGAAACGCAGCACTAGAACGTGACAGGTAGCGTGATGCTACAATTGCACGTAACTTCACTGTCACTCTAGCAGCGCTATGTAAGAAAGTACGAACTGCCGCGTGCAAAGACTAAAAAATGTTGGGATACTACAACCGCATATTGTGACAGATATGTGAATTCTGACAAATGTCACAAAGCACAAAGTTGCTACTTTTAGAATGACATAATTTGACAGGAAAAATCTTCGCAAGCTTAATTTTCATCCGCATAATACAAAGCACCTTGTTATCTGTCAGTGGCGTGGCCAAGCCCAAATTTTTTTGGGGGCAATGATGTTTGACTTTAGGCGAGCTAGAGTAATTTTGTTTGAGACACCGCTTCTCAAAGCACAAACTGACTAGACAATGCTAAAAATTTGGGGTGGCTATGGATCTCTGGCTGCGCCTATGCATTCTTTGCAATTCAGCACCAATTACATCACGTACCAACGCTGTTTTGCAGCTCGCTGGCAGCCAGACGCTGCTTTGAGAGTGGCACGTTTGTGAAAAATAACAAAGAAACAAAAGCAAGTACTGCAATATTGAGTACGACCACGCAAACTAGTTCCTCACTGTCATAGCAGCAAGTTACAAATACAAGGGTATCACGTATGCTTCGTTATCGTAGGACTTTGAAGCATACTGACTCAGTTTTAAACGTACTTCTACAAATACTTCTACATCGTCTCAGTGACCTCAAGCAGCACTGCACATACAGCATACATGGAGACATACCAGGAAAGTAAGTGCTATTTGCATGTAACAACAATTATACCTCCGCGTGGCCACCGCTGGAAAGGGTCTTCTTGCATTTTGCGCACCTCAAGCAAGGACGATGCCAGTCTTTTCCCAGTGACGAAACTTTTTCAGCTGAAAACAATGCGCATCACACCCGGGGTTAATATGAGAAACATTGTTACATATACTATGTAGTACTTGGTTTAACTGCATCTCTGGCTTGATGCACCGTCTACGTGCATTGCCTTTCCCTACAGCATACGAAACTTTGAATTGTGAAAGCAGAAAGGATAAAATTTTTTAATGGCATTAATAAGTTTTTTTCATGACTGGGCGGGGAATGAACTCGAAGTCTGCACATGAAAACTAACTTGTCTTAAAAAATGAGGCATATGTATCTGTAGGTGCCAGTAGAATTACCTGCACTTACTTTTTCTTGTGAAATGGTACTGTATGATAACATACTTTTCATCTCCTTGTAAAGTGGAGGCGGGTGAAAAACATACCCATTTTCAGTCCGATTTTCATGTGTATGGACAAAAACACCAGTTTGAAAAATAGCTGGCATCGTTGTCACCCCAAACGATTTGCTTAGAATTCGGTACAAGTATAAAAAGCGTGCACTGACACAGTCAAAACTGCTGTCCTCCAAAAGGCAACAAATTTTATTGTATAAATCAGGGTCTCCAGACTTTTTTGTCCGAGGGCCACATAAGCTGTCACACAAGTTCGAGGGCCGGAGACCTTACGTAATGTGATTGGTTTCGAGATATGGTAACTTCTACCAAATCAACAAATTTTTCGGAAATATATTATTTTTTCATTATTGTGAAAATTTTTTTTGGGCCCAGATGAAATGACTTCGCGGGTCGTAGTTTGGAGACCCGTGGTCTAAATCTGGGCCTGCACAACGTAAGGCCCGCGAGAGCTTTGTCAATTGTAGAAAATGTTGCAAAAGCTCGACCTCGAATAAGTAATTGTCGTTCCAGAATTTCTTCCATACTGCAACGAAATCTCAACATCGAAGTGAAATAGACATTTGGGGCCCGCGGCAAATTTATGTTGAGAACTTGGCCCTTCGAGCTTTCTGAGTTGTGCAGGCCTGGTATAAATGATTAAGCCACGAAAGTGTGGTTTGTATGTTGTGAGATTTCTTTTGAAACGTCAAATTGTCACCTGGAGAATCACTGAAAAAGGAACGACAAAGAACACGGGGTTGTAGCTTTTGTAGGTTTTTCCGGCGGTTAAATGGTATGAGTCTGTTTCAAAAACTGCAATCACCTAAAGGCATTAAATTCAACGTTAGAAAACGTCTTGGGTCCTAGGGTATTTCTACGTTAATATCCACCTTTTGAAAAAAATAAAATATCCGACCGGTTTACATCTTGCAGGCTGCTATTAGCGCTAACAAAAACTTCCCGGTTGACATGCGAATATTTGAAAACGAATATTTAACACACTATATTCGCTATTGCATTGTCGTTTGTACTGTGCCATCTTGTCACCCAAGATCCAATATCTTCATTGACACTACATTTCGGAAGGCTTGCAACCACAACGCAACAAAGGTGCAGTTAAGTTTCTCTGTGCTGAACCAAAGATAAAATATTTATTACTGATAATTGGTTTGTCACGAGACGAGAAACTGTGAAACACCTAATTAACCGTGAAACATATTCGCAAAAGGCCTTGCCGCATGATGTTAATAATTGATAAAAGGGTTTTAGTAATCAGAGCGATGGTTTCAAAACATCAACCCTGATTGCACTCAATGCGCTTTGCTCCAGTGAACCGCACAGCTTAGAAGAGACAGAAAAAAACTGCAGATCAACATACCTAATTAGTTGCTTTAGAAAATATCAACAACAGCAGCACACATCGGCGAAAACCACCAACTCCAACTCTTAAAGAGATCCACAACTCTCAGCAAAACTAAAGCTTCACATTAATAACAGTGTTGAAAACGATATATTCAATTTCTGAATGCATTGAAGTGGGCAGCGTTTATCGCATGTAATTTTGACTGCACGCTTCTTACAGTTACATTTGCGCAAGGCTTGAGGATTACAACTTGCCGCTTTACTAGTTTTTTTAAAAATTGATTATGGTGGTTTAGAGGCAGCCACTCGCCCAAATCCAGGCCGGAAAGATCCACTACGCGAAATATAGATATTCTTTGACAAAAGATTACATAATGCAGAACATTTCATAGTATATCTGGGTTGTTGGATTTTATTAGTGGTTAAAATATGGTCAAATAATTTAAAAATCATGATATTTTAAACTAACGCTTAGTCACTTATTTTCATTCATGTTCTGATTATACGAATTGTACTCTCATAATTTCAAAAGTGATTGTTAGAGTTATTTTCATTGGAAATCATTGACATTGCATGTTCAAGTAACCATTAGCGCAATGGTTCGAATTATGCTTAGATCTATACGTTACGAAACAACTGGCATGCATGAAGTCATTCGATCGAGGTATAACATACACAGTGAAATCAGTCTTTCAGCACAGAAATATATACAACGAAAGGACTTTTGGAATTTAACTGTATTGGTTGAGCTATAATAAGGAATAAATTGCATGGCCGCCGGGCGAATATTCATTTGAAAAAATCTAGGTACATTGTAATCCTGCAGTAGTCATTCTTATTTAAGTGTTGAAGGAAAACGTTCAATTTTGGTGCAGTTCGCTCAATAACATCAAACTTGGTAAAGATATACCTTTGACTTTTGAAGAATGGAAAACGTTACAGATATAATAGTCAAATTGAAAGCTACTCTTATGACAGTGCACATGTGGAGTTTGCTTCATGTTTGACAGAAACATTTTAATCGAAATCTTGTAAGGAATACCTGGAGCATATCACATTCACATGTATGCAGCAACAAGAGAAATGTAAATACAGTGGAAACCGCTTAATAGAGCATCGGTTTATACAGCAAACTGCTTATTCGTGCAGTTTTGACTGAAAAAAACAATCATATCTTTTTCCTGCTATAAATTATTCGCTTACTGGAGCAGGCATACCCTTTATTAGAGCAGTTAGACGTGTAGGACTGCTTTTTCTTAATGTCGATGAGTGGTCACTGCTGTCTAAGCTTGATCATGCTGTAGACCAAGCAACCAAAAATGAAATAAAACAATCAAAAATCGACCAGTTCGTTTGTGCTAAAGAGGGGCAAGAGTGAACAGTGTCCACCACAACAGCTACTGTGCAATACATTATGACAAAAATATTGCAAAAATACAGTAACTTTTCTTTTCGCAATACTGTGTACAGTAGGCCGCACCAATTTTGGGTGAATGTCTCAGATCTCTACGTAAGTTGGTCAAAATATGCAGTTGGTCTCATCATTCACAAAAATGACAAAAAACGTTGAATCAATTGTTGTTCGATGCGTCCTCTATGAGTATTTCCGTGGAAGCAACCCAAAAAATAGAAAAATGCAAGATCAACAACTGAAAGAGCTAGAACAAGAAATTTTTTAAAAAATGAACCAGAACCAACATGTTCCTATCCATTTAATACAATTTACTTCCTTATTTTATATGGCTTTTGAGATATTTAACAATTCTTGATTTTTTGATGAGTTTAGGCTAAGTTTTTTATTTTTGATGCTTACTAATACTTGTATGAAACTTTAGTAGAGAATTTAAAAAAAATATATTGTTGAACATTGTAATCCACAGTGTAATGATCACCCAGAAGCTTAATGAGGTCATTTTGAAGCACACAGACATAAAGTTTCTTCGTTATTAATCAACAAAAGACATCCTGTAGAAAATGTTCGCATTGAGCAACGTTATGCGTAGGAATACTATCACTGAAGCTATTTTATCACTCACATAAGAAACAAAAAACTCATGACAAAATCATGCAAAATGAGATATCATCGCCAGGTTTTAGTTGATCTGAATAAATATGTAAACAACAGCATTACAGACCAATCAGCACAGTGAGATGGTAGATGAAATACACAAGGACTTAACCTTAGGAAAAACACAAAATAACGGTTGTACATTTTCAGAAGTTTATCAGGTGTATAGCAAATGAAAGTAATTGTCAGGTTTCTCTCATCTTTTTAGCTCTAGTTTTATAAAAAATCCAAGTGCTTCCTAACACTTTGAAGATTTTGCTTTGTCACTCTTTCACAAGCTGTAGCAGTTTCATATAGTGTTTGCCGTAGCATACTGACAATGCTCCTTAAATGTTCCTGTTACTTTCTACTTGGTGTAACTTTTCCTGTGTTAAATGCTGTTAGCAGATTGAGGAAGGGCATGCTCAGGAGCATCAGTGGCAACATTTAGGTTCTTCACAAAGTTGTGAGCAGTAATACAACCACTATTTTGTTGGCAAGACACTAGGCCTGATTTTAAAAAGCCATGGTCTACACTCAGGAGCTGAAGTAGTGTCTAAGAATATTTTCCAACAAGTGAAACTTGTCAGTCAGAAAAGGTATCTGTTGCAGAACAATTTTTAGTACTTTGCTTGGGGTGACGCAGGAGTGCCTTAGCCATTGTTCACTTTTCACTCAGGGGAACAGAGTCACCAAAAATGACAAGAAGACTAAGTGTTCTGAAAAGTACCAAATTTGCAAAACCTGCACAGACAAAGCAAGCGCACCAAACTCAGACCTGGAACTGTACAAAATACTTAAAAAAGATCACAAGGCGTTGCAGGATGATTATTGTTTATATAGAGAAATATGACAGTCACCTTTGGTACTTGTCACAACACTTAGTCTCCTTTTCTTTTTTTAATGACTCTGTTCTCCTTAGTGAAAAGTGAACAATGGCTAAGCGCTCCTGTGTCACCCCAAGCCAAGTTTGCTATGAAATTCTTCTCCAACAGATGCTTCTCCTGAGTGACAATTGAATCTTTCGCTTGTTGATCTTGTTGGAAAATATTTCTGGACACTACTTCAGCTCCTGAGTATAGACCATGGCTTTTGAAAAGCAGACCTAATGTCTTGACGACAAAATAGTGGTTATATTACTGCTCACAACTTCAAGAACCTAAATGCTACCAATGGCACTTCATAACATGCCCTTGGTCTGCTTACAGCATCTAACATGGGAAAATTTACAAGTAGTAGAAAGTAGCAGGAATATTTAAGCATTGTCAGTATGCTGCAGCAAACACTATATGAAACTGCTACATCTTGTGAAAGAGTGACGAAGCAAAATCTTAAGTATTGGGAAGGACTTGGATTTTTTTGGAACTAGAGCTAAAAAGATATGAGAGAAACCTATCAATTACTTTTACTAATTATACACCTGACAAACTTAAGGTTAAGCTCTTGTGTTTTTCATGTACCATCTCACTGTGCTGATTAGTTTATAATGCTTTTGTTTACATATTTATTCAGATCAACTAAAACCTGGCAATGGTATCTCATTTTGTATAAATTGGCATTATTTTTTCGTTTGTTATGTAAGTGATAAAATAGTCAGCTTCAGTGATAGTATTCCTAGGCATAACATTGTTTAATGTAAACATTTTCTACAGGATGTCTTTTGTTGATTTATAACAAAGAAACTTCATGACAGTGTGCTTCAAAATGCACTCATTAAGCTTCTGGTTGATCATTATACTGTTTATTACAATGTTCAACAATATTTTTTTCTAGCTTCTCTACATAAGTTTCATGCAAGTATTAGTAAGCATCAAAAACCAGAAAATTAGCCTAAAATCAACAAAAAATCAAGAAATCTTAAGTATCTCAAAACCCATATAAAATATGCAAGTAAAATGTATTGAATGCATAGGAACATGTTGGTTCTGGTTCATTTAAAAAAAAAATTGTTCTAGCTCTTTCAGTTGTTGAGATCTTGCATTTTTCTATTGATGGGTTGCTTCCATGGAAACGCTCATAGAGGAGGCGTCAAAAAACAATTGATTCAACTTTGTCATTTTTATGAATGATGAGGTCAATTGCATATTTTGACCTACTTACGTAGAGATCTGAGACATTCAGCCAAAATTGGTATGGCTCAGTGTACAGTGCTCACAATGCCAATAAAATACAGTACCCTGATATTGATATGATTATTCGTGAAACCATGGTGTGAACGACACCCTCTTTTTTTGCAAAAAGTTCTCATCGGATAAAAGAGCCACTGTTTATTAGAGCAAGTTTTGCTATTCCTGAGGGTGCTCTATTAAGCGGTTTCCACTGTAGTCTAAAAACAAACTACGCGAAGTTATGGAGCTCACAACTTCAAAACAAAGGTTTGGTGCAAGAATACATTCAAAACCTACCAAAGTAAACTTCTTTTTGACAAGATGGGCACTTGGGCATCTTGAAAAATATTGTTGACAAGGAGAAAAGATTAATATCAAAAATTGCTGAAACAATAAAATCAAGTTAAATTTATAAAGTCATTAAGCATGAAATGAATGGAATTCCAGTCCCTATTTCAGATAATTGCCATTTCCATGTTTTATCCGTGCCCAACTTTATTTTATACGACCACCACTTTTTATGGAGAATTATTTTTTCCAACATGTACAGTTTTTGCTTCAAAGCGTTTTGAAAAACACTGCTATTAATGGAAGCAGTCTAAATCGGGTTTTCCTTTGTCATACATATCACAGTGACACCACACATATGCAAATAATACAGTAATAGATGCACTACACTTATACTTTTATGACAATGTCTAAAATATTGATGTAGCTTTGAACAGCGATTCACAAGTTACGACTGATAATACCCTTGCAAGCCATTTAAATGGCTCATGCAGATATTAAGAGTTAACATTTAAGTGTTGCTAGTTGCTACTGATGTTCAATTTAAGCCATGTGTGGTACTGCTAACTGCATGTTATTTATTGCTACATTTGAGCACTGATGTTATCCTTTATGAAGAAATCTTCTAATAAACACATGCAATATTCACACCATTCAGAGCTCTAATTTGGTTGTTTTTTCCTAAAGAACTATAAAAAATGTTGAAAACAATCAAACCTGTCACAACATGGTCAAAGAGCAAGTCCCAAAAACATTTAAGACCATTTCTACCAACAAAAAATAATCACTTCTCACAGTGTAATGATCTTAGCACATTTTGCAAAATTTTGATTCTATTCTTCTGTCCCTTAGCCACATTTTGGATGCTGCGTCATGTGCCCAGTAGGACATAAATGCAACTGTGGTACTCTATTATAGTCCATGGGCAATTGTATTACTTCTTTATGATTTTTGTGGATAAACATTGTTTTTGTCTCTGGAACATGGCTGTTTTGTAATGTTATGGTTACTACAAGTGTATTGCTTTCTGCTTTATAACCTCTGTTGTCAATTACTTCCCTCACATATGTCACATGTGCATGCCTCACCTGTTCATCTACACCAGTAGTTCTCAAAATTTTCTGCACGTTGACCCCCAATTAAAGCATACAATTTTCCATAGACCCTGTGGCCTAGCCCAACAGTTACTAATGCAAGGAAAGTACATGTCAAAATAAATTTGAGTACTTTTTACTTGAAATGCTTAATACAGTGCTCTTCAACCTTTTTCGTTACGGTGCACCCTTAAAGATGTTTTGACGAACTCATGCACCCTATTTACTGACACGTCCCCCATGTCCATCACCTAATTGCGCCCATGTCTGTAATACGCTGGCCTAAATAATCAAGTACCCTAGTTCAGTAACTCAGCTATATAATTCAATTGATAATGGCTCACAGTCTCTTGCTTATAAACCACAAATAATCATCTATAGATACAACAATTAGCTTGATGTGGTGTGATGCTTGTGTAATACACTTTACAATCTGCAAAGTCTCGGTTAAATCCCGAAGTCATTGGTTCATTTTTGCTAACAGAAAGTTTTGTAAAATTTATCTGTTTAGTGTCAGTTTGTGATCACCTTCGTGAACCCTTTCTTAGTGGTGCACCCTACGCATATTGTGGTGCACCGTGCACACTGGTTGTAGAGCGCTGATATAATACACAATCCGAAAATACGCTTGGAACTATAGATGTAAACAATATTGTTTATGACGTAACAAACAGAAAAAATTTTATAATGTCATCACAAGGGATGATTTATTAAAAAGCTAGTCGAATTGAATGTAGGCTACTTTTAAACTACTGTAGCTGAGATTTGATCAGCCCTCTTAATTTTGTTTGATTTGTTGAAAAACGCCATTTGCATTCTTTGCCAGATTAACAATAATTTTGAATTGGAGGCTTCATTGCTCCAATAGACCCCAGTAGTTATTCACTGACCCCTTGGCCATTCAGTGACCCCATTCAACCCTGTGAATATTTATCGGCCCTTTGAATGGTCCAATCGACCCCTGGGGTCACTATCGATCACTTTGAGAACCACTGATCTACACACACCTCAACTCTTCACCCACTGCATGCCCACCATCATCTGTGTTATGTATAATTGTATAGTAAAAAATTTGCACAAAACCAATGCAACCAAAGAAAACAAGTGACAGAAAAAATGGTAATTCGGCAATACAGAAGCACAAATGTTAAATCAAACACATAACACATGCTAACATAACATCTGCATGAGATATGGATGTTTTATTATATAAATGATTATTATATACTTGATCTAATACAGGGTTGGGCAAATAGCAGCCTGCGGGCCAAAATGTGGCTCGCCACAACGTTTTCAGTGACCCATGGAAGCTTTCAGAAAATATGTCCAAATCTGAACTTCCCTCCTACTTAGTAACTTAACCAATACTTGCTTCTATTTCCATTAGAAGGTACGGCCCTCCGCTGAATGGGGCTTGCTCAAAGTGATCCCCGAGCTAAAGTAATTGCCTACTCCTGATCTAACATATCTGTACCCTTGCCTTTGATTGCTCTGTTTTTGTCTTTGGTCTGTTCTGTTTGTAACAATTTTTTTTCTGATTCGCAGATACAGTTCAGCTTTACATAATTTTAGTTTTGTACGTCTATTATGAAATAAGTTTGCTTGCTTAGTAAGTTTTATTTGAATTAGTGAAAATGCAATGGTCAATAAAACCACTCGATTAGTTGAATGAATACACACATTTGATTTTATCAAAATTTTAGCAAAATTAAGAAAACCATTATCAAGGTTTCTGCACATTTTCAAAAACCATTTTCCATACTGTTTCAATGTACCTTGTCAATACTGAATGAGCAAATATGAATAGTCCACCAACACCTCTTCATTTTTTAAAAATTGTAATCATAATACACAATTTTACATATTCATGGGCCATCTATTGACAGTAGTACAATCATTGTACCTTTGTATCCTAAAGTGTCTTCTACACTTTAATGAGCACAAGCATACATGTCAGTTGCTCTGGCATATCCTATCCATTTTGAATCAGAAAGAATTTTTATTGCTTCCAGATTTAAACTCATCTGTGTAAGAGACAATTCTGATCAAAAACTTAATGAATTGTTTTTCCTAATAGAATTTCAATACTTTTTTAATACTTCACATACATTTTACCAAATTCAATACTATTTCAAGGTCTTGAAGATCTACTTCACAATTAAATACTTTTTCAATGCTTTTAATATCGTGTGGGAGCCCTGTGTATTATTAAAAATACAGTTAAAGCACAATAATTTACAAAGCTTGGAATAGCTAACTTAGCTAAGTAGGCTAATAATGACAATGCTAGTTACGTGTTGAAGTCTCTACTAAGTGTAAAAATGGCAAATCCTGCATGCTAGCTTAGGCTAGTAAGTTATTAGCTTAAAAGGTCAATTTAAGCACAAACACTTCTCAGCTTCTGGTGGCAGAAATCACCTTGTTTTTTATTATGTTAAATGAGTAAGAGGCAGAGTTTACAGAATTTGATAAGTAATTAGCAAATAAAATATCAAGGCTTTATCGTTTATGTGTCCTACAGAAACTCAAGCAGAAGGAAAGAAAAACATGTAAAATTTGTCATGTAAGTCATGCCATGTAAAATTTCGGCAAAACTCCACAATGGACCTTATTTTTCTCAAAAGAAATCTACTGGGTTCTGGTTCAGGTTGGTACACAACACTGTCAGTGTCACCGGGAATACTTCTAGTCTTCTTTTGTAGTTGTACTACCTCATAAATATTTATATTCCAAATGTAAATTTCCAAAAACATTAAATTTCAGTAGGTCAGTTGCACTAGCCTAACCCAATTCTGCAGGAAGAGAGGTTTCGTAACCAATCCACAACCAGCCCCACACAATACCTGCTGATGACAGCAACTGATTGCACAGGAATCACCCGGAATAAACCCGTGTTTGTATACGCTCGAAAGTCACCAGAAGGCGTGTCTGGCCATGCTTGAGTAAGCCCGCATCTTTGGCGCAAGACGCATAATAAACCCATGTTTATATCAGAGATGAGCGGACTATGAAATTTTTCATTCCGAGTCCAGTCCTGATCCGCAAAAATTGAATTCGATCCACTCATGATCCTCAAAATTTTTGAAAATCATCAGTCGGATCCAGTCCTGATCCGCCCATGAAAAGTCATACACTTCATTTTGCCTCATGAGGCAAAATAGACTTAGCCTTTTGGCATTTCGGCAAACCCGTGGTGCAGTTAACTGGATCGCCTTGAACTACTGAGGCAAGCACAAGAGAAAGATGGCAATTCGGGGCATTAACTAACAGGAAAGCAACCAGCAGCAATAGAGATCCATC
>JGI24021J15306_10005954_pt1 | contig 14572 bp, 12 predicted proteins | sample Ectturendosymbi1_FD_15306 | JGI IMG/M metagenome (IMG submission 15306)
TTGCTTGAAGCTTGGAGCCTATGACAACCCCAAGGTACCATCACAACAAGAATGCAGCTGCTACAGCTAAATATTTCTTTTGCTTGTCACTCTAATTTNCTGTGTGATGTTTTACCAGCAGTTGTACGCTAATGTTGATGGGCTTGCAATNATATGTAACTTTGCACAGATCTTNTGTTGTATCAACATCAGGTTGTTGACAGCTCAGTTTCAAATAGTGCTGTCAAAGCATTTGGTCGCCATCTTTGGTATCTTATTTTAGAAATGGTTCCACTCTCATTGTTTAGCTGCAAGTTGAACAAGGTGGAGAAACTAGAAGTGGCAGATTGCTTGTTAGCTCTTAAGCCAAAAGAACCAATCTTCTTTCCTCAATGCCGAAATAGAACTGGGTATGGTAAGCCAAGCTTCCCAGAAAAATATTGACAGCTGCAATAAATAGCCTACTTTGTCACACTTGGTTATCTTCACTCTCTTAAACAATGATCATTCTTTTGTTGTTGAAGATGCTCTAAACTGGCCAGACCCACCAGTATATCTATCGCAATGCTCTATCGATCACAAAAATTGATGCCATTAGTATGGTAAATGACTGTACTGAACGTGTTGTTAAAACCTGGATCAGCTTTCTTTGCTGCAGTGAGGTCTCAACAACACTATCAAAATTTCGTACAAGTGTTGGAACAAGATAGGAAAAACATACAAGCTTGCGTCAACCAAGAAATAAGAAAATGACAGAAGATTGAGATCTTTTTCCTGTTCTAAGCCTTGTAACGCAGAAGAAATACAAGTGACATTTGTATTGTGTTGATGATTATCATTTTTTTTATTGTCAGCATGGTCATTAGAGGTCCTGCCAGTGGTGTGGCCAACCCAAAACTTTGGGGGAGCAAAATGTTGGACTTTAGGCAAACAACAGCACTTTTGTTTGGGACGCCGCTTGTCAAAGCACAAAATGACTAGATATAGTAAATGGGGTATAAAAAAACAAAAATTTTAAGTTTGCAATATCTTTAAAACAAGCTAAGGTATTTTCTTGATCTTTTTATAGAAGGTAGCCCTCATGCCAAAGTATATTGTGACATTGAAGCTTTTTTGTTGTCTTTTCCAAAAGATAAATTATAATAAAAAACACGAGTTTTTTTAACTCAGGCAAAGGGGTAAAAAAAGCTACTGCTTTTTCATCCAGATTTGCTTGTATTCTGTACATTAAAAGTAATATTTGTTTTTGCACAAACATTTAGCCATAATGTAGACTTGCAATGATTTATTCACAGCATGCTTTCATGCAAAAACAGTAGATTACAATGATCACTTCAATTCAAGCAGTCTTGAGCATGTCATCAGTAATATTTTCCAAACTTGCAGAGGTTAGCAAACTTTTTGGACACCATGCTCTCACTCAAAAAATAAACAAGCCTTTCATCTGCCTGCATCTGTAAGTTTTTTTCGGGTCTGGACCATGAAAGCAATACCTAATGTATGAAAGAGCCATGTCTTTCACAGTGGGCCAATCCCACAACAAGCGACTTGTAATAGTTGTACTCTCACTTTTGTGCAAAAAGTTTATTTCCATACTAGTTGATGTTTTATCATTGACATCCTCAAAGAAAACTTTTTAAAGTTGTTCCCAGTAGTCGGCTTTAAGGCTTGGTCAAAAAGACAGCATAAATTTTCCCATATTTACTCCTCAATCATTTTTATGTCTTCAGCTTTACTTTTATATGTAGTACTTACGAAACTTTAACTGATTACTTGTGGTGCATGGGTAACTGGTTCAACAAACAAACTCCTAATCTGATTCGAATTTCTCTTTCAACTTGCCTTTCTTCTGTTTCTCACTTTGTACTTCAAAAAAATCTTTTGTCTGTAATGGCTTTTCCATGCATAAATATTGTCTTTTTTGGAGAGTGAAATTTCATGCTGGCTTGCTTTTAAACCTGAAAATAGCCTCAGGAGATGTTTCACTGTCTTGAGGTGTATACATGTGTCAACAATATTTTTTATCTGGTAAAGAAGATTTTTGCATTATTTTAATCTAACTAAATGTATCTGGTTCTATCAACTGCTGAATGCAGTTAAATACTATTTTTTTCTTATCTGGTCCTCTGTAAAGGTAAACCTGCTGTAGTGTGACTCCAGCAAAAAAGAGTCCTACAAACCTGCCATTGTTTTTCACCACGCAGTACTATTGTGATGCAGTTTAAAAAATGCAATTATGATGCAGTTTCATCACCACTGTTTTGTTGCTTTCTGGACTAGACCCTCAGTTCTCTAACTGAGGGTCATCAAAGCTTTAGAATAGGAGCATGGGTGTGGTAGCAGCATACTGTTGAAAATCAAGATAATTGCAAAGAAAGCTTTTTACTGTTTTTGGGTTGGATTGCGAGGTTAGCTTAGATGCAAGTATCAATGACCAACGCTAAAGAAGACACATATAAAATAGTTTAATAACCTTTCTTGTAGACATAAAACGATAATTGGCACTTGCTTGAGCTATTATTGTAATCAAATACATTAACAATATAGCTGAAATGCCCAACAACAAATGAAGGTTGTTTTACTTTGCAGAGCAGTACTGTAGATAACTTTACTTCATCTGTTTTATAGTAAGATCATACAAAAATATGAACATGGGGTAAAAAATCTTGTCTGGGGTAAAAAGTAACTAGTTTTTTTTGCCCAAGTCAATCCATCCATTTAAGGTAAAAACGAACTAGCCCATAAAACTCAATGTAAAGTTGCCAAAATTTTTATTGGTATAGGTATGCAGAGACATGCATTACCAAAGCACTTGCCAACTTTGACATGTTTATGCTATGTACTTCTAAAGCAGCATAAAAGTTTATAAAATTTGTTTGAAACTTGGTCCTATCTAATATCAACATCAATTTTCAAACAAAGCTGCAAACCTTATTTGAGGATTTAGGTTGGAACAAATATGATACAAACAATGTCTCAATGAATGCCTCTGTAGCACCAATTCATTTGAAACTTTTTTTCTTTTCAATAGTTTTTAGGGGGGTAGTTACTTTTTACCCCAACATTGCATAAATTGTTTTTACCCCGCTTGACTATATGTTAAAATTTGGGGCACATGGCCCCCAGGGTTCCCCTGGCTACGCCTATGGGTTGTGCACTGCTTGTTTTTTTATGATAATTTTGCACACTCAGCTATTTTTTATGTATTTTCACGAATATATGTTTATTTTGCCAAAAGTGCTATTAGCAATACCAACAGCGCTTGAAACTTGACCAAGAAGAAGAGTACAGAATACAAGTTGAAACATTTTTGTAAAAAACACATAATTTTAATTTATTTTAGCAATAATCAGTGCAAATGAAAATTGCTGAATCTTTTCAGTCTTTCTGATAGCTTTAATGAATAGCTGGTATGTATTTTAATAGGGTTAGACACCATAATCATGTTCCTACTCCAAGTAGTTACTAAGTTATGGCCAAATTTCATAATTTGCAAGTTTTGCCCTCCCTGGTCAAACTTTGGGAGTCGGGTTCAAAAGTTATGATCTCAAATAAACAAATTAATTAATTAACTAATTAGCTAATTAGTCAAATATTTTTACTAACTTAAATCATAACTTTTGAACCCGACACCCCAGCAGGTCATCCAAAGTATCAAAAGACTCAGATTGTAGCCTATTTTCCAGTAAAAACTTCAGCGAAACACTACCACCTAATGGTTGGCGCCCAGGGCCAGGCAAAGTGGGCCAAGGTGGCCTAAAAGTCCTCCACTTATAACGTCACTCACAAAAAATCCGCAGCCCCCAAGCAAAAATTTTTTTTCGAGTGCCGACTAGAAGACTTGTCGCATCTTTTGAGACTTCTACCAGGTCTGTGGAGCATACCGGACCGGAGAAATTCCCGTGCAAAGTCACATGCGTTTAAGCGTTTTTTTCTGAAAATCCCCGAAAGCAGCCGGACGCCAAAGAGTTAATTCAAGTGGCTTGTTGGTACCCTGTGATGCATAAAAGTCTGCCACTTTAATTCAAGTGGTGTGGCAGCAATGAAGTTACATAAAGATGACATCTCTGTTTGGAAAGCAACTGTGGAGCAAAGAATTGTCATACTGCATTTGCTATCTGTTTAGCAGTTGTTCTTTTTCTCTTGGAATTGGTTTGCAGTTCTGCATATCATTTGTGTTGCTTTCGTTTGAACTTTATAAAACATGTTTATGATTTTTGATTGATCAGGTATTACTTTTCAACAAGGAAGCATGAAATTTTCTTCGCCATTACCACATTCTGCACTTCATGATAAACTGAACAAGTTTAGAAAAATGGGAAAGTTTTGTGATCTATCCATTATTGTTGGTAAGCATCACTTTTATTGCATATTATTGTCAAGGATAAAGAAATATTTGAATTTATTTTATAGCTTTGTAATTTGTTGTTTTAATGGAATTCAAATATTTTGCACATGTTCTGGGATTTTTGCAATTTTTAGGTATGTTTTTCTACATAAAATTCTAACCTCACTGCAAAAACAATTTTAAAAATTGAATGAATACTTCACAAGTGACTAGGTATTTAGTTTTAGAAACCAATAGATGGTAGCAGTGATATCAAATGAACAAAAGACTGGTGTTTTGTGATCTGCTAATGTTAGAAAGTTGATGAAACATTCATTTCCATCGTTTTCAAGCACAAGGATTTCAAAAGTATTTCAACCTATAATCACCAGAACAAAAGTTCTAGCAGCAGGCAGATAAGTTCGTTATTCCAGTGATTACTTTCATTTTTTTTAATAATGAAACAAAAAAATTGATTTTAAACATGGTGGCAAATGCTATGCAACAACATGAGTAGCAGAAAGAACAGCAGTTATAACAACTTTCAATCAATTTATTGTTGTTCAAAAACTGTCAAAAATGGGCAACCTGATTGGGCAACAATTTTTTTGCGTTTTTTATCAAAACTTTTTCTCAGGAGGTTCATCTATCACACAAAGAAAAAAATGCATGGTGTTTTTTTTCTGTAAACTGTGATTGCATTTTTCTATGTTCTTCTTTTTCTGCTCTATAAATTAATACATTGGTGCAAATTTTATAATTAAAACAATGCTTTGTAAAGGTTGCATATAATACAAGTAATTTGCCATTTGTTATTGATCAGAAAATGTCAACAAAATTTTTTTTACCCATGCCCTTCAAGCTGATGTGTTTGCTGCAGATCAGGAGCCCCAGAGCTGGTCATTTTCTGTGGAGCCGGAGCTGTTTTTAAAATATAGCTGGAGCTGTTTTTGAAATTTAGCTAGAGCCGGAGCTGGTAGCTAATTTAGCAGCTCCAGCTCTGGACACAGAAAGACTCATCGTCCACATCCACCACTATTTGCTAAATGTGCTGAAAAACAAGGCTCTCTGAACTGGCTCACAGCACCTTATCGTCAATTGTGAATTATGACTAAACAATAGCGCTCAGTGATGTATACAACTGCCTAGTTGTTGCGCTTGCCCACATGCCGATCACACTGGGGAATTGCACCGAGATTGTTTACCCAGGTCAGTTGTAGCTGACTAGCTGTTAGTGAGATTAAGGTTAGTTTCAGTGCTGCGGCATCGCGATTGAGTTACTTGAAGTGGCAATTCTTTTCACATGATTTTATGAACCCTACTTGCGGTTTCCAAGAACACTGAAACTTGTTTCAAAACGATGCATGTGCCTTTCATCTCACTTTTGCAAAATATATGTCTCACTTTCGCAAAAAATATCTTATTTGTTTTCACAGAAAAGAAAGCTCTCATCTAAAGTAGCCACAGTTTAAGTCATTGCCGAACACCAATAATAATTGAATAAAGCAGATCCACTGTAAGCTTTGTAACCAATATTATTGATATCAGTGCATGTCCACTATTTTGAATAAACAAGAAAAATGTAAAAGTGCATTCTCCTGGTCTGCAGTCTCCACAATCCCCACATCAGCTACGCAACACAGTCACAAAACGCACTAGGCTTTCATGATGTGTAACCACTGTAACGAAGAGCTCAAACAATTGAGCCTACCAACCAACTCTAAACTTAACTCTTTTTCACTAATTTCTGCCACACTGCTATTGTGTAGGGGACAAAGATAAGTAACTGTGTTTCCATCAACTAATTCGGTCAAAATGTGCAATGCTTTAAAAGCAGGACCAAGGACCAAAAATCAGCTTATCATTTGCATATTGACAGTTGCCATGATTCGCTCATGCTGCACAACAAATTAATTTGATTGAAATAGGTTGCCGCGGCAAAATCCGAGGGTCTGCTCTATCAGGCATTAAGGTCGCAATGCGTTTTTATTTCAAGTTGGGACTTGTTCTCGTCACATTGTGGAAATTACTGCCGAGTGTGGTTTGGGCAAGTCAGTCAGCACTAGTGCAGTGCATGTTTGTGCATTTTGCGAGACTAAGTCCTTGTGCAAAAGCGCTAAGTGTGACACTTACGCATTTTTTTGTGGCGTGAACAGTCACAATCAGTGAGCACAGGATCAGCCTGGAGTCGGCTTTTTGAAAGGAATTTTTACCCTCACTGACTACTCTTGACCAACCTCCTTCCGACTACGCCGGCCTGGTAGTGGCAGCAGTGTTTAAGATTAGTTCAAAATATGTTGGAATAATATGCTCACTTGCTACAAGAAGGACACTAGACATACTGAAATTGTTAAAGTGCATTAACAAAGCCTATCCGGAGCAGAGCTGGAGCCATATTATGAAAAGGCACAGCTCCAGAGTCATTGTTACAAAAGAACACAGCGCTGGAGCCTGAGCCATGCTTACGAAAACAGCTCTGGAACCAGAGCCATTTCATTTTTACAATAGCTCCGCATCTCTGGTTTGCAGCACAGTGTTGTATCATAATTCAAAGCTGTGATGGTCTGTGCAAAACAATGCAGGAGGGCAGGGTGGCAAGCAGCTGCGGTGGCTCTTTGCCTGGTTTCATACAACTCTTACGTAATTACCAGATGTCCCACTAAATAACATGCATAACAATAAATGGCTTGTACAGTTCTGTAATTGTCATATTGGTGTGTGATATTTACAATAAATATAGCTCAGCAAAGGTATGTGTGTGAGTGAGGAAGAGATGGGATGATGTTCATGTGTGTCCACGTGCATGATGTGGTTCTTTGCGGTATCATAGTAAGCAATGTGGCTGGTCTCTGACTGGTTGGCCACACCTGCAGCAGGGAAAAGCATCAGAATTTCCATCCTCCATTTTTTTACAATTTTCAAAAGATTTTTAAATAATATTAGTAACATACCCAGAAAGCTAGTGGTGTCACCGCCAGCATACATTTTGTAATTTCATGGCTTGGTACCAATTGATCTGCAGCCCATGGGTTGTGGACCACCATTTTGTGTGATAGATGATAGTATAAACACATTGTTTTGCACCAACTGTCTGCATATGCAACATACTTGTTATAGTATTTCTTTGTATCTTTTACTTGAGATGTGCTTTAACATGTGTCAGCCAGTTAAATAATTTTACTGTAAAAAGTAACATGTTTTGAAATGTCAAAAATGTTACCAGGCATTTTAAAAATGAAGGTTTTTAATTGGACACAAAACTTTGTTTCATTGAATTGTTATGCTATATTGTGTGCATTTTGTTCTGAAAGCCAGTGCTCACCATCCATTGGACCACCACCCACTAACTGATGGCCCTGTAAAAATTTTAAAATGCTGCAATTTTTTTGTATTTAACAAAAACGTTTTTTTTTTCAAATTAGCCAAATTGTTATTCATTTCATCCTATATTTGATAAGCAAGCTCAAGTTCCCAATTAACAGTAAATTAACATATATCTTGTTAATATTTTTGTTCGTGTTTCATATCTCAGTTTTTTCATTGCCGTTTTACCACAATATCTCATAGGAGGTCCCACAAAATTGTTAAGAAAAGGTTGGGAAGCACTGTTTCAAACTCTTTTTTGCATCATTGTAGGTGTGCTTGTCATGGTGATTCTTGCAAGATGTTAAAAGTACCTGTTATTTCAGGTGCAGCCCAGTTTAAAAGTTCCAAAGCCTTCATTGCAGCATCTTCAGAGTATTTTGCTGAAAAGTTGGATGAAATATCTTCTCAATTGGAGGTGTGCCCAATTCCATTTCTTGCTGCTTAAAGTGTAACATTGGAAGCTAGCCTTTTCAGTCATCACCACACCAGTTTTGAAATTAGAGAGATACATTATTTTCAGTCATTTAATGTGCTATTAAGTTTTTCAAATCTTCATGTACAGCTCTTTTTAGTGTATTTCATGTAAGAAATAATCTTATATTAGAAGCAGCATCATAGATCTGCAATATGGCCTACATGCATTTGTTCTTGTGAAGCATGTGATATGTTTTTCAAGAAGTTTGATTGTATTAAAAAAGCTTTTATGTGAATCCATATCAGTGCAGCATGGCTCCCACAGTCATAAATCTTGGAAAATTCAGTTGTCATTGAAAGTCGGTGTCTACGAGAGGTGTGAGCCGTGTGGCTTATGCGTCATGTTTGCATTAATGCACCACTCTGCAAACTGCGCTGCACGTGCTGTTAAGTATTTTCACCTTGTAACTGTCATATACCGTGTGAAAAGATGACATATTAGAATGAATTTTTGCACTCAGAGTTGTGGAACTTACTTTCTGCTTGTAGCGTTTTTTGCATTTTTGCGCTGGTGGTGTAGTGGTCCAATATGTAGAGGTAGAATTTGTTAGTGTTCTTTCCTTGTGTGGCGTGACTGAGCTGGCATGCGGTGATGTGAATTGCTAGCAATGAAAACTGGTCATTTAAATTAGGGATGAAGTCTATCAGGTGGCAAGTGATTGCTGACGCCAAGTATGGACCATTCATAATATTAAAACCTGCACTACATAAATCTATTTGTGCTACTAAGCAGGGTTGATTGATTTAAATCAAGCAATAAAAATCATGATTCAAATCTAACATTAAAAATCAAAAAAATCATGTTGTTTTGGAGCTTTGTGTGATGTCTATGACACATTTAAATAGCATTCTAATAGGTTTTCACATAGCCTATGCAGCAGGAGTTCCCAACCTTTCTCTGAACGTGTACCCCTTCAGCATTTCCATAGATAAGCATTTACCTCAATAATTTCCTATGACAAAAAGCCTGAGTGAAATACTAAAATTCTACTGAATTTTTAATAGAACTTTTAGAATCTTGAAACTATGAAGGTATACTCCATTTTCATGTCTCAAATTTAATTTGTTGCAAATGTACAGTTAATGTATCCTGCAGATAAGGCAAATGTACCCCTGGGGGTACATGTACCCCAGGTTGGGAACCTCTGCTACACAATATTAGTGTAGAAGGCCAAAAGTTCTTATGACGAAACAAGTTGAAACCATTTGAAGTTTTATCCATCATAGCAACTGTGAGGTCACACAGAGCAAGACTTTTTGGTCTGGCCGTTTTGGTCACAGGACATTTTGATCATGACATTTCTGTACATAAACAACTTTACATTTCTTTCATTAAATGATTATTTGCAGGCGAAATGTCACTGTAGCTGGTGTTATACCAACTCCCTTTGAGGGGTCATGATTGTGATTAAATCTGAATTGTAATTGTGACTGAAGAAATTGTATTTAATTGTGAAACGTCGATTAAGATTTAATTTGCTTTCTGATGATAATGTAAATCATGTTGATGCTGATTAACTGTTGGATCTTGGATCATGTTTGTAGTTTTTTTAAATAAAACTTCTCGATTTAAGTATGTTTGCATTGAAATGTGAACATGTAAGATTTCTGTAAGATTTCATAGTCTGACTGAAAAGTCCCCAGACTGAAATGGCTCAGACCGAATCAGCTAGACCGAAAAGTCGCGTACCTGAGGTCACAGATTCTATGTGATTTAACTGCAAAAATGACATGTGGACTAAAATCGCTAACCCTTGCAGATTCAAAAGTCATAACTGTTAGAATGCCGTAAGTTTGAGAGTGTAGATTGGCATAAAGTGAAAATTGCATTTAAATTCCATCAAATATGAAGGCTGTTGACTGTAAACATAGTTATGGAACATATTTTTGATTCATGAAACAGATATATTATTATTATAGGTCCTTAACATATTACACATGTGTGCCATGAATGTCAATGAAATTACAAAACTGGCAGTTTCAGTATTGGCATTTCAATAATAATTTCATTTTGTTCACTGGTACTGGTGTTATGAACATATTTGCATTAAGGGATTTTGCATAAGCGCAAAAAAGTTTGAATGAAAATTCAGCCATTTCTGGTCAGGCTTGATTGATTTTAATCATTTCATTTAAAACAGTGATAAAAAAATCATACACAGTTTTAAAGCTTTGTGTGATTTTTATGACGCATTTGATTAGTATTTTAATCGGTTTCACTCATTAAAGAAGGCAGAGACTTCTTATGACAGCACAAGATATAAAAGCAATTAAAGTTTTATCAATTATAGCAACTGTTGAACACACCACAAAAAAACTTATATTAAAACAAACTCTTCAATCAAAATTAAAAATTACTGCTTGTTTGGTGGCCACCATCTACACAGTAAATAAAAAAATCTTTATTTTTATCAGCCCTGCTACTAAGTACATTAGCAGTATCCACATTGTAAAGACTGCCTATTAAAAGACTCCCGTATCTGCGCCATCCAATGTAGAATTAGGCCGCACAGTTTTCTCAACCGGTATTTGCATGTATAACAGACTTATGTATAAACGAGTAATTACATTGCACCATTACACGTTTTGCAATGCAGAATAGATTTTGTGCTCGTAGCTGAAGCCAATTCTGCATGACGTGTCAATTACTCATTTGCAACAGGTGTGGAAGCACTTATGAATGAGTACTATGAAGTGTTTGTTGATGAAAAGAGTTAATTAGAGTAATTAAAGCAGTGTGCAACTGAAACAAATGTTTCATTAGTTATAGGCCACAAAGATGGCGGCAAGTAAATCAGTCAAAGTTTATTGATGGGGAAACTAGTTCCGCGTTTTCCAACGCATCATCAGTCCTGTAAATGTAAGGCAAATCTTACTGGCGAAATGTTGGCACTTGAATACAAGTAAAGAAAAACACACGAACTGTGGGTCGTTACAACAACAGTACTAAAAATTTTCGAAGCTAAAAGGCTGACCTTCCCAGAGCCTCGTAAACCAGTCCCTGCTAAGGAAATCGGCGTTTGGTAGCGGTCTAAGAAAGACACTTTTCCTCTGGAGATAACACACGTGCGCGATGACGAGTGCCAGAGAGAAACCGCGCGATTAAACAGAGTGTAACAGTTCACACGAAAAAAATCAAGAAAGGCCGAGCCTTTCAACGTAAACTACAAAGTTCGTCCAAGTGGTTAATTTCGATCAAATAGATCAATTAGCTCAACTGAAAAAAAATTTTGGTACAAACAAGCAGTACATTGGATGAAAAATAGATACACTTGCAAGTTTCAACCGTCGCAGAAGAATGAAAACAGAAAGCTGGCAGATTTCTCAGAAGCTTGCCGCAAGGCTAAAGTTTGTTTGTTGAAATGTTTCATTAGTGATAAGTTTGCTGTGACTCATGCGTATGATGACTGAGGGAATCACTTCAATTCTAGCTCGTGTGGGGGCAGCGGACAGAAACTGCTGGGACGGTGCGGGCATCAGAGAAAATTTTCATTCCGCAACATCTCTCTACTTATGACACCTGCTTGTCATATTGTTTGATTGAAATGGTTGATCTCACTAACAATGTAAAAGTATCTTGATTGCATGGAGCGCTGTTGTAATGAGGAATGCTTGAATGTTTCATGCTCTCCTTTGCTGTCAGTTAACAACGGTACTTTTCTAGCTTTCTGCTGAAAGTGACTAGCACTCAGATACTTGCTTAGAAAGGCAGTGGATTCTTGTGCAGTTAACTGCCAAAGCACACTTTATTTTTGTAAGTTTTTGTAAATCTTACCTGCAAAGGATGCGACAGCGTCACCCACGTAGTTTCCAGAAAAAAGTCTGTCCCCATACCCCATTGGGATGTGCCCATCCAAATAAAGGCTTCGTTGATGTTTTGTTTGTAAAGTGTTTAAAAACGTTCTGTAAGTTTTAAACACACTATTTGTGATATGGTTTAATCTTGAACATTTACGTTGTGGCATGTTTGGTATACTTGCTGATTGACATGATTCCCGCCTGTCTTTTCAAAGATGCATGATTGAACAGTTGTCTGTTTTTAAAGAGTTCTGCCATGTGTGCATCTTACATAATTTTCGCGTTGCATTTGCAGGTAAATCAAGTGTCTGCACAAACATTTGCCGAAATACTGGATTACTTATATAGTGGGAATGTAGCACTACACCCTGAAAATTTCGAAAATATGAAAGCTGCGGCGCGTTTGTTTCAATTGCCTTGGCTGCTGGACTTTTGTGATGTGAGTCTTGGTTCATTTATTTATTGTCTGATTAAGATAAATATATGGATAGCATCGTTTCAATATCGTTTACTATCCAGGTATATGAAAACGTGGTTGCGTCAGCAATATCTTTTCCTGATGTTCAACTTGACCTTTCATCGGCAACTAATGACGAGAGTGCCTTGCTGGAGGAGACTGTGGCAATCAAAAAAACTAACCCAGCTCCAATTATTCCCTTGAGTAAGCGAGTTAAAAGGTGCAGACTACACAACTGTCGGTAACACCGTTTGTGTTTCCTTTCTGTTTCTCAGATTTGCTGCTGTACGTGCAGAACTGTGTTTGTGAATGTCACAGCTCAGGCACTGTATTTTTTGGAAATACCATCAGCTGGTGATTCTTGCTTTTGCGAATTCCTTTTGCTATTCAGCAGTTTTCTTCTAGTTTCCCTATGGTTTCAAGTCGACCATGTCCTATTAGCTCTATCGTTTGCAGTTGTTAATTCGGTGACAACTGAACTTTCTTATCTCAGGACAGGAAAGCCAGAAAGCAAGACGCCTCGTCGACGAATGTGGAGAAGCGAGTCGAGCACCGAAATTCTTTCTGATGACAATAACAACGTGGATGTCATAGGCAAGTTGATATTTTGGATCCTGATGCCAAAATTGCTAGAGTGGATCATGGGTTGCAGGAGATAATCAAGCAAGTACAGAAATATAGTGCGCCACGGCAGGTGAAAAAGAAAATTTGCAGAAAGTAAAAGAAATTACCATCGTTGTACGCAGTAGAATCTTTCTGTAATATCTCGTGAAAAACATTAACGTTTTTCCATGGAAGCGATGGCACCGAAATGCTGTGAAACTGCGTTTGTGCTGTTCACTTACACCATTGTTGCGGCTGGTTAACTACAGTTTAAGCTACAAAGTCACTGAAAAGGTCGTTTTTCCAACCTCAAAATATTTCTTGTGGTATTGATGACACGTGATTAAGCAGCAGCGATCTGTATTACAAACAATGCGAAAAACTTGGAAGATATGTTTGCTCGTTAGATTGGTGTTCTTCTGCTGCGGTTTTCATGCAGTCTTTGCGAGACAAATAGCAAAACACCTTGCACACGCTGGTAGGGTTTTTGTTTGATTGTGGTTCAGGTTACTCTCAGACCTTGGTAACTTGATACTTACGTCAGTCGTTTCTGTCGCACACTGTATGTAATACTGTAGGAAATTTGCTCATTTTTCATGCCCGCTTTTCCTCTGGGGAGGGTTGGGAAGGCTGCAGTTGTAGGAGGATTCGAAATACGTAACGACCAAGAGCAATCTCACATAGTTGCGCTCGCCTCACACCAAGACGGGGCCAGGCAGGGTGAACTCTGGGCCGCTTTCTCGTGATGTATCAAACAAGACTTGCCTCGCCAATATTTCCTGGGACATTCTGGACACATGGCTGAACCAACGCAGCTGGGATCTCTTGATTCGGAGAAGAGGATCGGCAAAGCTGTACGATTTTCACAACTGCGTACTTTGTCGCGATGAACTCTTCGCAAAAATCCTCTTTCTCCTGCTTGCAGTTGAGATAGTATCCTTTCAGTTATTATCCAAGATTCATGACTGAAAGTGAGGATAGGAAAAAAGACCGATTTAAAAACTGAAAACTTTGCGGTGTTTGAAAGCTCCCGTTTTGTGACCACAGAGCAATAAAAACTCACATAGAACTGCATTCCCTTTACTCATCCGTGTATTAATTTCTTTCTCACGCTTTCTGTCACTCGTAAATGCCACCCAAGGCCTGTCACTCGTAAATACCACCCAGGGCAATTTAACTTTTCCACCTGCTGCAGTATACTTCCGCTCACTTGCTTTGGCATTCGAGAGAGACAATACCTCGGTCTTTTTGGTGCTAATCAACGGCGGCGGAAGGTAAAAATGATTGGTATGACCAGCGGCTAAGAATTGCTAAAATAAAGTGAATGATCTGTGTTGACAAAGCATCAAAATTCAATCATAATTTTTTTACTGAACAGAAGCGCAGTCATGTAATCAGAAGACAAAAAAGCATAAGAAGACAAAACAGTGGACGACTGCAAGTGTCACGGCTAAGGTCAAAACTTTAAAAATATGCAGATTAAATTCAATCCTGCACTGCTCCGAACTCAAAATTTACTAAAAATGTGGCAGAGTATTAATGGATTGATTGCTCAAAGGACACCAAAG
>JGI24021J15306_10005957_pt1 | contig 14568 bp, 8 predicted proteins | sample Ectturendosymbi1_FD_15306 | JGI IMG/M metagenome (IMG submission 15306)
CAAAAATTTTTCTAAGGGGACTTCCCCCCCCCCATGGTTACGGGCTTGTGGACTTCTATACATCACAAAAAACAAACATTTTCTTGCGTACTTTATCCTCTTTAGCAAAAATTGATCTCGCAAACCAGGGTCTGTGCCAGTCAGTCCAGCTGCAAACCTTCAATGCTCAACTGCCAGTATTTGACGAGACTTTAGCGCAGCCTGATTTTTGTAGTTGTAAATTGCTCTGACGTAGTGATAAGTGTGTTTAACTCCCCTGTTTTGACGCGCAGCCTGATATTTTTGCAGTTGATGAACTGCTGTGTCGTAGCGTTTGAGTTTATTTTTCTCCGATAGCCTAACTTGAAGCGCTGATGTTTATATTCACTGCAACGACACATAAAATAAGGGGAATGGATGTAGAAAAACATGCATATTATGTCAACAAACTTCGCCAAAACGGTGGTTTGGAAACATGGAAATGACGTCATATTGTGATGTCACAAACAGCGCATACCAAATGCAAATGACCACCATATGTCCTTCAACCAAACCCCCCCATGAAAATTTTCTGCGTACGCCACTGCCTGCGGTAAGTTGTATACACTGATATTGTGAATATAATCTTCCTGTCGAAGTGGCTTGCAACAATATGAAAGCATTTCGCCTGCCAAGAAAAAACAAAGGCTATTTACTATGAAGTGTACTTACCGTGAAGAGACTCCGCGAAACATTCCTGTGTCGATGTAATACGGACAGACAGTGGTTGTAAAAACGCCAGTTTTCTTATAGTGCTGCAGTTCCATATTTAGAGACTCAGTAAGGCCCACTGCAGCGAACTTGCTGAAAAATAAAAGTACTTATGTGAAAATTTTTGTCTGACTGTCCCTGAAATGCTCTTGAGAAAATAACTCAATATTGATGCAGACAATTTTTAGGTGGACACTGGATATATAGTTTTCGTCAAAAACATTTAAACGGTATTTCAGCTTTGGTCTTAGTTACAGTGCAAAGTTCCGTCACCTCGTATAAACTTATGAAACCCATGGAAAAAAGTTATTCTTGCTTTGGCAAAAATGTGGTAATTGAAACATCGCAAACAAGGCAGCACTCATGTTTGCACAAATGTCTACGATTTCGTATCCCTCTGATATAACGTCTTGCGATAGTAGTTTAAAAACACTCGAAGGAAAGGTTATGTCAGACATTAAAACACGTGCACCTTTGCATCACCTGTCAAAAATACCATATAAAGTTTAAAACACTTGTAGATTCTATTGGAAGATCTGGTGATGCTTACCTAGTGGGCGAAATATAATCAACAAGTTTAAAACCCTCAGATTCTATTTGAATAAGAGCTGGTGATGCCTACGTGGGCGATCGTAGTGTCTGATTGTTTACTGGAAAAGGGTTCATTTTGATAGACAGTGAACCTCGTACGACCAACAAATTTCTACGTGTTTCATCAAAATTTTGCATGGTATGGGGCACATACATACCAGATGCGCACACGAAACGTTTGATTAACCATGCCTATCATACGCTAAAATTTTGTGCAGCGACGAAATGCGGATTTTTGCAACATTTGAGTTTCATCATATCCACTGGAAGCTTTTCAAACCGTAATCTTATTGTCATACAGTCAAGATGACGTTTGTATAAAAATGCATTTTTATCAAATAATTATGCATAAACTGTTGTCACGTACGAAAAGCAAGAAAATTTCCTTGAAAATTCTTTTACACTGGTGCAACTAACTTTCGTATTCACGATGATTCAACTTTCAAAATCAGGACAAGGAAAGGTGCGAGCTGGTAAGGCGATTCTTAATCACGTGCTGTTCTTTGTGAAAACTACGGAATTCTGCAAAGACCGCCTCGTGCCTGCAGCCAGAGCACGAGCGAGCGGTAATGGCAACGAGAGTTAAAAAGCAGTCAAGAAAAAGCAAAAAATTAGAAAGCTAGGGCTTAAGGACAGAGGCAAGTAGCATCCACCAACCAAGGCGACCTCACAGATGAAAAACAACAAGCTGAATCTAATGCATCGCACAACGCTTCTTAGACGGTTTGAAAAGCGTCCGTACTTTTGTTGTGCAAATATTTGGCGTCGATATACATGGTCCAAAAATGCATCGCTATCATGTCATATCAAATTAACACAGGCTCGTTTTCCAGGCAAAAAGAGCTCCAAAGTTCTGTTTCCAGTTTCAATTCATCAAAGAGCAAAACATGCCATGCAGAAGAGGATCAAGATTGTGAAGGCCTATTTTGTGACGAAATCAATTGTCCAAACTAAAGCACAATTTCGGAGGGACGTTCCAGGCAGAAACGCTCCAAACAGACTCACAATAAAGCGCCTCCTGGACAAATTAAAGGAGATGGGAAGTGTACAGGATAACATTAAAGGTCGCGGTGGACGGCCACGGCCGGCCAGGACAGAAAAGCACAGGAGGGCGTCTCCAAGGAAATCTAAGACTTTCTCCGGGAGAGATCTTTCAAGGAGTTCAGTTATGGGCAGTTATCTAGTTATCTTCGTCTGTTTACGTATAAAATACAGATTTCACAACTTCAGACCGATGCAAATAAGGCTGAGAGACGTGCCTTTGGGCAAACCATCAGTCAGCGAATCAAAGACCAACCTGATTTCTTGGACTTCATTTTTTTCAGTGACGGGCCAAAATCCCATCTCAATAGTCACGTGAACAAACAGTACATGCACTTGGGATCAGGCTCAGCCTTATGAGCTTCAGTGTCGCCTATTTGGTGTAGAGAAAATGACTGTTTGGTACGCGTTGGGCCGTAATAGCATCTTGGGCCACAGTGGTTCTCTTCCCAGAGTAAAGGAATAAACTTTGGCAATTAATTTTTTGTCTTCTTGCGAAAATACAACCTTTTCGTTAGACGTCAGATAGACCAAAACAAATGACAGTTTGGGAATAACGTTTGATTTTTTTGTAACTCTAATCCTTACCCTCAACCTCAACCCTGATAATCAGTTCTCAGCATATTTGATATTTCAATGAACAGCCACCGTTTGCGAAATGCATGACCTGCTATATCACTCACTCCGCGCGTGCGCATTATGTAGTGAGTTCGGCGTTTTCGCAAGTCAGAAATTTCGCTTGACACCGGTAACTGAGCTAAAGAAGAAGAAAACGCCTGCAGCGCTGCAGGAACTGAGGGGGTAGCGAGGAGTGGACAACAATACTGTGATTTAATAGCAGCATGGAACAACACCGCATTGCTCACATGCTTCACGCGAATACCTCCGTTGTTACTTCCCTAGTGACAGGCTCATCTCCCGTCATACGGACCACCCTTGCCTGCAGATTCCAGTCCCATAACATTCGAACGGAGATCACGAGAATTACCCATGAGATGTTGGACAGCGGCATTAAAGTTTAATGTGCGTGTCATCGCTGTGATTCGGCACCAAGGAGCTTGGATCGAACACATTATAAAGTTGTAGCTGTTCTCGCAAAATGGTGGTGCATGGGAAAAAAGCTTTTACAGTACTTTTAATGTCTACGAGATAGCAAGTATTTCTTTCAATACAAAATGCAACTTTATCAAAAATGGATCCATCTTTTACGACCACCTTGTACAAAAACTCATTCAAATTGAGCGTTATCGTCGAAGCTGATCTAAAATGCCATAGCATTTTAGAAGTCGGTCTCAAAATCTAACCTTTCCGATTCCCCAAGTTCATAGCACGACTAGAATCTAAAATAAAGCTCGTTGACGCGCTTTTGACAAATAGTTGTTTATCCCCTTAAAATAATTTAAAATGCGGCATTGGGTGAAAACCATGAAGCAGTGGGCGTTTAAACAAAACCTAAGTGAAGGTAAAAACTCCGGCCCCAGGTCATGAAGCATCGGCACCATGTTGATCAGTTAGCTGAAAATTGGACCAGATAAAAATACATTAAGCAACAATGAACCTCACTTTTGTAGATTATAATACACTGTTTGCGACTCCTGTTTGTGTTTTTCTCTCACTCCATACGCGTTTAGTTGCAAGTGCTGCATGTTCAACGTCATTTGTTCTTGGCAACCCACCTAACTGACAGCGTATTACATCACAACTTGCTCCTTCAGTTGGTAAAACGTTTCCTTTAGTCAAAACAACAACACAAGATCGCTGTTTACCTGGCAGCGTAATCCACCTGCCCAGGAACACCAAACAGTCCTGCCCCACTTGCTATCGTCACCACTTGACCGGAATTTCTTTCCATCATCGCTGGTAGGAAAGCTTTCAATGTCTGAGGAAATATACTGCGTGTCTTAGAAAAGAAAAAATTGAAAAATCAGGCGTTCTCGAACGAAGAGCTGGTGTAATTAGAAACCTTTGATCTAGTTCTAAATGCCTGAAGTATAACACAGATAAATGAAAAGCATTGTCGATCGTTAAGTGCACAAGGAGCATTTATAAAAACCGACTTAGACCAAGATTTTCATGATTTTCTGCATACAAGCAGCGACCACACGTTTGTGCCTCACTTACAAAATGCTTGCCACCGACTAACAAAGCGTTGTTACTAATAGATATCGGGAATTGCTTATCAGCTGTGACGACAACCGAAAAAGTCGAAGCGTTTCCATTGAAGCTGGTATTGCGAAAAGAAAATAAATTTATGAAAAATTGAAGGAAAAACGTCATAGTTACCCAGTAGTGAGATATTGCATTAACTTCCATGGTTTTAATCATCGGTTCATCTTTACACTCAAGCAATGGTTTTCCAGTAACGATGCCTGCATTGTTGATCAAAATATCAACGTCACCGATTTCCGACTTCACCTGCAGGATGCACATTAAGCGTGGAAACAGCGTTTCAAAACTTCTTTTCAAGAATGTTATATTTTATGCCTCAACACGAACTGTTTTCAACATTCGATATTCATCATTTTTCAGCATCAGAGATGCATTGATTATTGTAAGTTTGTTTCTACATGTTGAACAAAGAAAGCCGCACTTTGATAATACATATGTTGAAATCGGACATTTTATGACATTTATTTTTATTTACAGAAACATGACCTACTTTATCTGCTATCTCATAAACCTGATGGCGATTAGTAAGATCACATTTGTAGGCCCGCCATTTTGAATCAAGATTCTCTTCTTTTAGGATTTCCTCTGTCTCTTGCAATCCCTTTGCCGATATATCCCAACCAACTACAGTAGATCCAAGTTTAGCAAACTCCAAGCTCATCTTTTGCCCTTCAAGAGATGAAAAAGATGAAAGATGATCGAAATATATAAGTCACCAACCAAACCAAGGTGATATCGTGTTAAAATTCGTGAGGTCATGGTCATACACCACCAGTTAATCACGCACGTAACCGAGGGGCAATTGTCTCTCCCAACTGCAAAAAGTTGCCCTAAAATTTAGGCTATTCAAGCCCAATGAAAGACTTACTCCGTGCTGAAGTTGGTGATGTATCTAACCGCTTGTAATTTCTATCCGCAAGTAAAAACATAAAAACATGGAACGCTTTCCGCAACAGCTAATGCTGGCGTACCAGCTGCTGTATCCTACCATATGCCAATGTACGCTTCATTTCACGACGACTGCAAAAATTTTTCCCTGACAATTGTGGCGTGCTAGAAATTAAACTTATACTTAGTTGCAGTATCGGTGTTAGCCCGTAGCCTAATACGAAGTCACTGGACTTGCCTTTTTGCAGTTCTAAAACGCGATGCATGAATATGGCGGTGACATACGTATTATATGCCTTGAAGCTCAAAAATTTCTGGTACACCGCGGTCACTATTTCAAGTTCAGCAACAGTAGCTTCGGCCCGTCGCCAAATTTTTTTTTTAAATCAGCAAATTTCTTTCATAAGTGATTGATTTCACGTTACTCTGAATCTTATTCCAATAGAAACAGAATCAGTGATCGACAGACTGTTTGTTTTCCGGCTTAAATCTGAATAAAATCGTTCAGAATGAAATCTTTAATACTCAGTTGTTGTTGTTTGCTCCCCGCTAATGGAATTTCCGGCTACCCACCTGCAGTCAATCCTTTTTTTCAGCGAAAACAAAATAAACTCAAGTAACGCAGATTTATAACAAAAGTGCCAAAAACTGTAACATATTCCACATACGTAAAATACGATTTGTTCACGCCTGTTACAACGGAGCGTCACTTAATTTTGACAAGACTGTAGCCATCTGTGTCGAGATGTTGTGAGACATTGCCCTCTGCCCGTGAAACATATGTACGCAGCTGCTAAACGCGAAAAATTATTCTATATTCACGGTTTGATCAAGGGTAAAGAGGTGATCAGTGCTTCACACCACACGATTGTCATGCCATGACAGCTACTTTAGGCAAAAAGCAATAACGGAACGGTGTCTAAATAATTGGGTACATTGATTGGTAAATGATAAGGGAACACGCAAGGAACAGGGCTACCACAAACCACAACGCAAAGTCAATTAGCAAATAAGTCTGTTTTGTTTTGAAATGTTCATCACGTCGCCCTTACCAATTCCACTCCCAGCTCCGGTGACAAGCACAATTTTGCCATGGACGTCCTTCCGAGCTGGAGGAAAGAAGAAGCGGAATATGCTCACGATCCACAGTAACATACCACGGGTTGTACCAGCAATCAGCTCCCAATACGGATTTGCCATTGCAGGTTTCAGGAAGTGTGTGCCTTGAGCAAACCTAGACCTGACTGTAGAAAAACAATGCTTTCCAACAGAATGCAAAAGTTACTTTATTAACGCCAACACTGTTCGCATCTGATTCATAGAGAAGGCCACTGTAATTATCTCAGCAGGCAAACCTTCGAATGAAGGTTAAAAACTTCGAATGAAGTAAACATAATCATGAGCTATTGGCAGACAGTTTATTATGAGCCAGCGGCAAGGTTTGTACTCTGTAAATTAGATAAAATTGAAATACGGAAGTTGCAAATGGGTGAATAGTTATCAGTTAGTTGCATTGTACCGTCGCTTATACCCACAGCCATTAACAGGTTTCCCAGCCGGGACATACTTGAACCTGCAAGGCAGCGGAAACCAATCAAGCCGCGCAAACGTCCAGTCAATTAAACGTTTCGGACCCGACCGCATAGGCGTAGCCAGGGGGGGGAAAAAGGGGCCATAACCCCCCCAAAAATTTTAGAACAGTCATTTTGTGCTTTGAGAGGCGTTTTTCAAACAAACTAATGTTAATCGCCTAAAATGAAATATTTTGTCCCCTCCCAAATTTTTGGGCTGGCTACGCCACTGCCTGACCAGTGGAAAAACGCCATTACAATAATTAATAACCTGAGTAATTTGGGTATAAACTCCGTCACATTTCCCGCAACCAGAGAACCGAAATAAAGCACGGTTTATATCAGAGCACGGTTTACATCGGCACGAAAGTTTCCGAAACTTTCGTGCCGCGAATACCCATTTGTGAATCTTTTTCACGGAACCCAATCTTATGTCGTATCAATTTTTACGTCCAACCAGGATGGAAGGATAACACAAAAAGTGATGTTTTATCGTACAAAATTGGCAATTACGAATCTCTGCGGTAATCAGTTGTAACGCACTATGTATATGCTCGACGACCTATTTTTGTGATGACCTCACGTGAAGGACCCACAATGCAGTCGCCACAGGTCGCCAGTTTGAGAAAGCCTGGTCATAACATTCCGTGTTCGCTTCCATCTGTACCAGAAACAAAACTGGTGTATTTTCCGTGTAATGATCGCGGTGACGGGTAATGGTTGGTCGCCCATTTTTGGCATGGCTTGCTGGGATGCAGCTGAGCGCAACCGCACGTTTCTCCGCGTGTTCATCCAAGGCCACCTGGAGAAGCACTTTATTTAAGAAACGTTGGTTCACCGCAGAACGTGTTTGTCGGTCCGTTGTGCGCTGTTCGTCCAATCTACTAAATCGAGTGTTTAGTTTAAATCGTTCTGTTGCTTTTTCTTTCAGCATGCTGCGTTACTAAGCTTGCTTAACGTTATAGCAAATTGAACATGAGTTCTAAATAAAGAATCTGTTGCTGCTACGGACAACTTCGTTTTCTAAAGCAAAAAGACCTTCAAACGTCGCGGGAGGACCCAGAGGCTGCTACAGCTTTTAAGTACTGGCTCGCCACTTTCGAATCATTACTGCAAACCGTAGAGGCAGGCCAAGCCGCGATAAATCCTGATGTCGAGGTGAACAGAAAAGGACTGCTTGATAATGTTTTGTCTCCTGCGGTTTATTCTTACGTTGAAGACTAAAATTACTTTCCAAAGATTGTACCTTCCACGCGGTGAGTGCCGAACAGTACCGCGAACAACTCATCCTGGACGCATTTATCAACGGTCTAAACTCGCAGGACATCCGGCAGAGACTTTTAGAAAAAAGACGACCTCTCACTCGAAGCAGCGTATGAACCGGCTTATTCTCGAACGTGCGCAGTAAACAATCCATCTATTCGCGGCCGATAACTGCGTCTGTTGCTAATCCTCAGCAAGACAGAAAATCATTTGATCAACGAACTGCTGTACCTACGACTGAAGACGCATTGACAAAAGATGAGTCCGATTCTGCTGCCGTTCAGAAAAAGATACTTGCTCGGATTGTTGAGTGTAATGAATACGGGAAAACTGGACGCTTCACCAAGGTTTGTCTCGAGGTCTGGACGCCCGAAGAGCCCAAATATCTCGGCTGCACTTCTGCCTGATCGACATCGCTGCCGTAGTCGGAGCCCCGACTTGCTTACAATCTGCTGTTGTTGACATTGAAATGCAGGGACTGCCAGCCCGTGCTTTGCTGGACATCGGGGCATCGTCCAGTTACGAACTCTGAAGTTGCAAAAACTTGGGTTAGAATGCAAAGGTCAAAGCTCAAGCAGCGCTTTAGAGTCAAGAGTCAACAGCTTCTTCAAAGAACGTGGAGTCGTAAACTGTAATATTTCCGCCTTTTAAGGGATCGTACAGCCTTGAATTATATTAGGTCCAGATTTCTTACAGTATGCGCACTCGATCTGAAAACTGCGTATTATCAAATACCTTTAAATCCAAAAGACCCGTATACACGGCGTTTGAGGCTAACGGGGAACTTTAACCAATACCGACGTCTTCCGTTTGGTGTTGCCAACGGCGTATCGGCCTTCCAGAGAATAATCGATGGCATTTCTCAAAATAACCTACAGTGTTGTGATATCACAATGTTTCCGCTTGTTATTCTCGGTCGGTAATGTAGCAACAAGCTAGCAGTTGTGATCACTGGTTCGACCTTTTAATTAAATAAATTTGACCTCAAATTTGAAAAGTGGTTTGGTAAGGTAGGTCGCCGAAGGTTGCATTTATTTTACGCATAATATTTGGGTCGTCGCAAAAAGAGGTTGAGAAGCACTGAGGATTGGCGTAGTAAGGGGAGAAACGTGGTCTCACAGTATTTGGTTTGGTAAATGCTCAATCCATTGTGCATAGTGTTTCAACCTCATGATGTTCTCAGGTTTGACTCTGCTTTGGTAATTAATGTACTTATCAATATATCACCCCCAAAGTTAACAACCAAATTTTTATTAATTTTGCAGTATTAAGTGCATCAATATATTTCTCAGTTAACCTCAACACCCAAGGCTGAATTATTTTGCAGTTGCAAACGTAGAAAATTTATAGGTCAAAATAAAGTCAAAATTTGTAAATTGCAAAGCCAAAATTTAAATTATGGTCAAAAAATTGGTTGGACTGATCATCAGTGTTTTCACATTGATGAATATCTTTAATTTTTATTAATGATAACATAATTAAAGATAAATTTAGCAAATTTTATTTCAGAAGCGTGTGTATCAAACTGATAGCCCTTCGCATGATTTTGTTCCAAGTAGCTCTCAGTTCCAAAAAGGTTGGTGACCCCTGAAGTAAACGTTGGCCGTTGTTTTAAAAAACGCTTACATGAAGGCAAGCTGTCATTACATGAAGTCACAGGCCATTTTTGTAAAATACTGTGGTGTTTGGGCAACGCCACACAGCAGAATAGGCAATGACCGAAGAGGTAGAAGAGCTCTATGAAAATACTAGAAATGCCTACCACTCGGCAACTTATGACAAGGAAGGCCGTATGCGCTGGCAACGCTAGAACGGGTTAGAGCAGTTGTTCAACCTTTTTGTGATCGCGTGCGCCTTGGTGGTCCAACCTTATTCCAGGAATATTCATTCGACCAAACAACTTCGATCAAAAGTTTAAAATGCTGGACTTGGTGCAAAAGAGGCATGTACAAAATGGCGGTAACAATAGTTGTTACAAACCAATAGGAAAGGTACACGGAAATGAAGGGATTCAAAGCAAAAACTGAAGGCAGTTGTTTAGCGAAGAAAAAAATAGAAGGTAGGCCTACTCGCGTGGCACGTTCAAGGACTTCGTATACCACTACCAAATGTCAACAACGCAGTGTTGGTTTTCTTTCTAAACCGATTTGAACTCTAAAAGAAATTTAATTACACGCTGTGGTTCATAACTACCAAACGAGATTTGCAACAGTTCATAAATTACCTGACCAGATTGAGCTCCGCTTTAGGAAAACAAACCATGATATTTTTTTTGAATTTTTGAAGGCCTCGGGAGTTTCTAGCGGAGTGCGATATGCCACAACGCTGTGGCTTCATCATAGGCCATACGGTTGTCAGGATAACTAAAGTGGGGAACGTAGCACTGCACAAGGGGCTTTCAGAAAGTGCAAACAGTCGGAAAGCAGTAGCTAAAAGGCAAGTGGCGGGCAGCAATACTGGTTAATACACTGAGAATGGCTAAGATCAGATCGAACTTGCACACAGGCCAATGTGCTGGCAGCGTTCCCTCTGACCACAGCTGAGGACAGGCGTTGGTGGAATTACTGTCGCTCCCTGGGGTCGCCAGACATAAAGTTTCTTTGCAAGGCAGCTCAAAGGGGCAGTGGACTTGCCATACACACCAGTAGTTTCAATTCCTGGTTGAAAGCAGTCATTTATATTGAATCTGTGGACTTCATTTGATGTAAATCACTAGATGACTTAAAATTAATTTCCTATTCTGCAGACAATACAATAATTTTGTCCGAACTTATGTAATTACATAAAGGGTATTGGTGTTGCTGATGTAGTTCAAAAACCGTATATTTAGGCAGTAGGCTACTGTAATACCCAACCTATTGTGAACTGCACATTCGTTGCATTTCACATCCACGCGTCTCGCCTGGATTTGGTGGATTGCTTGAGACCCTTTCAGCCCACACTCATTTCCAGCAGGAGGTAACGCTTGCAAATAGAGTCTAGCACCACGACCCTTTTGATTTAACCCTGGTTAGAGATTAGTCATCATTCACCCAACCTCTGTACGATGTATATGCCATGAATATTCTACTCAATTTTTATGCGCTCATATTATCGTCAGTTTCTTAGCTAAATCACGTTTTCTTGCCTTCGTGCGTCGGTTGCCGTGAATTTGATTTGATCTTTTTTGTATAGTACCTTTGTGATATGGACCATGTTATTCGAGTACCTTGTGATATGGACCACGAGTTTGACGCAAAATAAATATTACTATTTTTATAGATCAGGCAGACATGTCAAACAGCTGGTATTTCGTCAAACCCCTTCCTGTGCCTCAGATATAGCTCAAAGGTAAATATTTTAGACTCGTTAGAACTTCAGTTCTTTCCTGTGTTTTCAACGACATTTTTGTATTATTTGCCACGTTTCCCTTGATTCTGTTGAGGTGCTGTTCTTGTGTATTATGATTCTGTGTCTAAACGGAAATCAAGTTTCTTGTTTCATATGAGTCAGCAATCTAACAGAAATACGAGTCACACAAAACACACAATTTAAACCCCTACCATATCCCATTACTACTCCACTGCTTAAAATTGCCTTCGGCGTGTATGTTTACTTCAACCTCAGTATGTCTGTCAAGCTTTTTTCTTGCAAGCTTCTATTACAACGTAGGTTCTAAAAGAAAACACTGTTGAAGACATCTGACATGAGCTAAACAACCGACATTTCAAGGTTCCCAACAAGAAACTGAATCAGGCTGATTACGCATCGAAATTCATTCAACAGCTTTATCATACTACGCATTGAAATTCATTCAACAGCTTTATGAAAAGCTGCCTATACCTTGCACAACGCGAGCTGTAGCAGCAGCAGTGAAATACAATACCACTCACGTACAGCCGCAGACCACTGAAGCCTGAAGCTCACTCGGTCGTGTTCTTCTTAGCAAAACAACAAAAGCCGAATGGCTCGCCTCTCCAGGCAAGCCACGCGAAAACGATCAATTGCTGCACGGTGTGCTATCCAAGGCTTTGTGAAGAAAGGTGCTCTCCACTACCAATGTTCTTTTCGCAACAAGCTGACAAACTGCTGCAAATGCGCCGATTCCTGTTTGCATTCGCTTCGGTGGCTCGCAGCTGAAGCAATCTGCCGCATGATAAGACATCGTGACAAATTTGAACAGTACTGCACCATCACGTATGCAATTCATCATGCTTCTTGCCTACAACATGCCAGTCCGGAATGTTTGCCTTATAGACATTGTTAAAAAAGTGAAAGTCAAATAGGATGTGGTGAACTTCGAGAACACCCGCCTATACATAACTGTCAGATGCAGATGTCTTGTTTCAAGTTAACCTGCAAACTGCTCGGTATTTAAAATATCAAAGATGCGACTGTAAGTAACGAGAGGTCTTTGGGTACCACCTGCACCAGTCGAAAAAAACTTATTGCCTGGACAAGCAAGGCGTTGAATTCGTGAAGCGAGGGAGAGAGTTAAAATTCGCTATTGCTCGTTGAAAACTTGAAAAAATCTACGGCCTTTCAAGATATAAAAGTACAATATTGCACGTTTGCATTCAAAATATTTCCCTTCTTGAAGTAGACAAATTAAACATTTCGGATTTCTGCGGCTGGCGTGTCACAAAAATCTGCGGAAGTTCATATATTTAACGACTATCTGTCACATAGTGAAGTGAGCAGGTTAACGTATAATTGTCATTTTAATTATTCGAGAAAATGATCGCCGTCAATCCTGAGTGCCTAGACTTTTATTCAATAACATTTTCGTGGCACTTGTTGTTTCAAAAGATTTGCAACCAATCCGACATTCTGTGAAAGTTCTCGGAAGTTTACCGAAATGCAAAACATTTTGCAAGACCCTTTTCTGTTCCAAATTTGCAAGGTTTTGTAATCTCTTTGAAGGACACTGAGTGTTGCTATTCTCGGTCATGTCTTCTCTTCAGCAATGCTGCTGAATCCATATTGATGGCAGACGGGTCAACAAGTTCAGGTTGAAGGGACCAAAAAAACCAAAAGAAGCCACATTCAAAATTGAAATCCAAACCAACGTAGTGTGACGAATCTTGTAGGACAGTGGTTCGCGAAGGGTCAAAAAATGGTTCGCGGCGAGGCGATCCAGATACCTATAGGTTGTATATTTCACCATAAACACTGCTCGTCTTTGTTTGTCTGTAGTGCAGGTAATTGAGAAAAGAGTAGATTGCTGATATTGAAAACGAACTTAGCAACTTGCTGCTAAAAATCCATACAATCATTATTTTTCAATATGTTGTTCGAGACTTGGGTCGCGAGGTGTTCAGCAAATTAAGATTTGGGTCGCAAGGTGTTCAGCAAGTTGAGCGTTGGGTGGCGCTCAAAAAAGTTTGGGAACCGCTGTTGTAGGAGAAACAAGCAGAGAAACTAAATTTTTCCTCATGATTTTCTCAATTCTTATTCAGTTACAAGAGATACCAAATTACGCTAAATTTTCGAAAAACGCCACCAATAAATCCCAAATAAAGATAAAAATACAAGTTTTATTGTAAAATATTCAAAATAAACGGGAGATATGAAATGTAGATTCGCGACCCAGGTTTACCATTGGCGACGACCTTGGTACACTGGCAGAACTGTCATGGATATCCTCAACACTATTTCCACCTAAAATTAAGCAGCCAACATATTTTTTAATCAAAGAGGCAATTGTGGTTTATTTTGTGTGTGTGAAAAGTATTTATGTATAGAGTCGTCATAATAACTACGTCAAGGAACCCAGATGCAATATTAGTGCAATGTCGACAAGCTTTGTAAAGCAACGTATTAAGATTAATTATTCTCATTCAGCTGTAGCAATTAAAATATGAAGCCACTTTCCTACTCCACTCATTACAAAACAAGCAGTTTCTTCAAACGGCGCAAAATCATGATAACGCTTGAAGCCAACTTTTTGTAACATCCAATATTGTTTCATTTAAACCATTGTTTTTTACGCTGTTCCTACATGAAACCAAGTTTTGATGTTGGATGTGCTCCAGAAGATATATAAAACAAACTGATATGAAAGTCAGTTTGTTCACAGAAAAATTTAGTAAACAAATCAAAACCAAACCTGATTTTTCTTTCGAGTATGCAATCCAAAAAACATATTTTGGCAGCTAGTTAAATGCAGTGATGTGTCGGAGTCATTTTTGTCGAGTCAGAGTCAGTCCCGCCGCCACGCAGGGGCTTAGCCCCCCAACCATGCATATGAAATCCAACTTCTCATCAAAAACCTTAAAATGAAATCAAATAGCTCTCCCAATGACATTCCATCCAAATTTTTGAAAATAGCTAGTTG
>JGI24021J15306_10005958_pt1 | contig 14565 bp, 9 predicted proteins | sample Ectturendosymbi1_FD_15306 | JGI IMG/M metagenome (IMG submission 15306)
TATTTGGCTAAAATTAGCGTAGCCCACTTCACAAAATGATTTACAATTTATTTTTACTGCTGATGGGTGGAGGATGTATCCTTTCAATCTCCCCTTGTCAGCCCATGCATGTTGTTGGGTACCCTTTCGATTGTTCAAACATCGTTTGTCTAATACTCTTTCCCAACATCAAACTTCCAAGAAGAATTATCCAAGTCAACTAGTGAAGATCAAGATATCTAAAAGAAAACGAACCAGAAGTCTTTCTGAATACATACCCATATACCTATCTAGCCTACAATGTGATTTCTGCATATCTAATCATCTGATGGCCAGGCCCAAAGCAAGGGGAGGGCTTCTCCCCTCTGGAAAAACTTTCTTTTCCTCTTGAAAAAATGTCTTGGACATATTATATGCATAACCATTGTTTTCGTACATGCTATCGATGCAAAATTTAGGCCTTCCTCAGAAATTTCTTCGCCCCCCTAGTGTCCCAAGCTGGTTACGGGTCTGCTGGTGACTGTTGCCTTGTGACTTCTGTCAGTTATGCCACTCAGCTCAGTCTTTTCACAATCAAAATTATCAGGTTTNACATCAAATTTGAATAGGCGAAATTAATGTCAAAANTATTGTTCTAGAGTTATACATGCATANCGGCACAAGAATATGTTCGAGATTAAACAGAAATCAAAATNAACAACGGTGAATTGGCAAATGGTACCACGTTTCACCTGAAATAACACGAAAAGAATGTCCAGCAATACTAGGTGTTACGTAGGATTATAGGTGGCAGAACCTGCGGCGCATGGGTCTAGGCTCCCCCCCTTTTTTTCTGAGTGGGCCTGGCTCTCCCACTTTTAAATTCCGAATTTTGCCTNAATAAGTTTAAGTAACACAAGTCGTATTGGGTCCATTGTTAAAGTAAATTGTTTTTGTGTAAGACTAAGAACAACTAGTTACATTATGTGCTCANGTCAGTGTAGTGTATGATAGATAGGTTGTTGTGCAGATAGGGGTCGTTGAGGGCTTATCAAATTTTGAATAAAATTGTTTAAACATGCTGACAAAAGTCATGCATGAAGATGTAACTTTGTAACATTATGCACTTGCATCTTAAAATTTTACGCTGTCTGTTTCGGAATACGTGACAACCAACGTTACAGTAAAGCCAGTTAGCCAAAGTTTTTGCACGAAACAAATCAGGGCTGTACTGTGGTCTCTCACGTATGCAGCCGTTTAACTTCACTGTTTCAAGGAGATCTTTCTTACAGTAAACCACACTGGATAAATGTCGGACAGAGGCAGCTAACAATCTTTTGCGGTCTCTAGAAACTTACAAAATGCTAAAAATAATTTTTGAAGTAAATATTTATAGAAATCTCAGAATCAGTGACATTACACCAAACTGTTTCAACATCAACATGGCTATGTGTAACATCTAACATGAAAAACTCTTTACGCAAAACGTGACAAACGTCACATTTAGATTTGAAGCCTCTCTAAATACAAACCTTAAGAGAAAAATGTGGGGGGACATTGCATATTATGTCCCCCCCGTCTGAAAAAGTGGGGGGAACCTCCCCGGTGTCCCCAACCAAATTACGCCCATGCCTACAGCAGATGTGGAAATCGAACAATTACAAGTAATCAACTACTTCCACAATAGACAATATTGCTCTTGGTCTACTTCCACAGCAGACAATGTATATTGTTTACAAATATTTGCGTTCTGATTTCTGTTTAACTGCCCTGGAGAAACTATGAAGTTGCCAACAGCAAGCGTAGTTTTCTATTTCTATTTTGAAGGCCTTCATCAATTGAGCGTACGACGTGTTAATATGTATTTTTCGATATATGCAGCAGCACCAGCAACATCACTAGCTGGGCGAGGAAATTTAAAATTGTCAGCGGTTCAAGTCCTTTACACCACCTTTTTGACGCAGGCTGCATTCCTTGAACAGTAAAATAAATCAATCTTAAACCGAGTTGATGGTATGTTATCAAACGTTTTCATCAGCGAATAATTTTTGTCAACTACATGACTAAACATGATGTGGGCTTCTAATGTTAGTGCAAACAGCCAAGATCAACCGGGGCATAAACGACTAGAACAAATTTTTTATGATGGAAATTAGCACAGAAATGAGACAATTCGTGGTACGCTCACTTGATGGGTTTTTCCGTGAAGTTGTTTAACGTCTGAATCGTGCAGTGCGCTTCAACAAAATTGATTGCTTTTTCCAAATAATGCGGAAATGCCAGCAATAGCAGCACGCCTTGCCGTTTTGGTCCTCCCAGCTTCCGGATGCACTGTACACCTAAATGACCGATTCAGTCAGTGAAAACCCGAATTAAGTGCTGCACTAAATCTGCATAAAGGTAGCAATAACGCCTTATAAAAACAATGTTTATTCTAGATAAACTGAAACGCTCTAAGCATAAAAAAAACTTTTTTGAAGAAACCATTCTGGATCAAGCTGCTTTTACCTCAAGAAAGATGGGGTTGAAAAAGGAAAACAGATACACGAGATTTGCATGGATTGCTTGCCATGACAAACGCCAATAGTTGTTCACACAAATCTAAACGTATGTATTATAACCTTATACTTTGCAAAATGTTTTCGAAATGGTCATCAGGCGGTTATAAAACGCAATATTGTCCTTGAAGCACGTTTTTTTTATCAAATTACGCATTTCATGCCATGCCATTGATGATTTACACAATCTGAATTAAACTCTGCAAGTATTTTGCCAATTTTATGCACTGTAATATTTACTGAAGTTACGTGTTGCAATGCACGTCGCTAATCACTTCAGGCTTTAACCAAATAACCTTGCGCAACAAGCAAAGTCTCTCAAACACGATGCAGATCTCACACAAATTTCTTACAAAAACTCAAAAACTCCGAACAGCGCAAACATGTGGCAATTTGCATAAAAGTAAACAACAAAATGTTGCAACACTCTTTGGACGCTGTATGCTTGAGGGATGTGTTGCACATTTACACCGTTCCCCCTTAACGCTCAGAGGGTTAGTAAACTGTCAGGGCTGTCCTGATCATATATACAAAAATATTATTACAGCAGGAGTGAAATACGAAAATGCTCTGATTAACTCAAAAGCACAAAACTCATTATAAAACACTTTCTGACATTTTATGAGTTTGTTTCTAATTTACAAGACAAATTTTTGCTGTTAAAGTGAAGAATAAACACGCAACTGCCGTACATCACCAAAGATTTCAACTGACTACTTTTCGGCGCTACAATTTTTGTCGTAGCAGACATCACACTTTCGTGCACTTCACCGTAGAGTGTTACTACAATTTGAATCAATACAAGTTGAAATAACAACGATTTTTTTGCTATCCATTTTAGATTTATTTTGTGGTCGAAACCTGTTCACAACATAGAGTTGAGGACGAGAAACACTGCTCAACAGCACGTCGAGAAACTATGAACGCTTTATCAACAGATGCGTTTATTGAAGGAACGTCTCTTGGCACGCGACAAACAAATCAACTCAAACGAGCAAGTCGCTAATTATTTCCGGAAATTAACGCGTGACCAAGCTCCGTGACAAACCCAGACTTTTTTGCAATTTCCTGCATCTGATGAAACAAAATTCAGTCGTCCTTCAAATAAATATTTGCAAAAAAACATCCCACAGAGACAGACGCAAAGGCATAATAGTTATGCAGAATGTGACCATACACAACCGCTGTTGGCGTTGTTCAAAGATTGTAGCATTGGAGAGTGAATGAAGTTCCGTCAGAACTCATTTCCTGACCGCAGACATGGACAACTAGATAATTCTAGTTTGTTATTAGACGAATGAGAGCCTAATGCCAGTGCAAGCAGTTCTAAATCAAATATGATTTGTGGAAGCTTATTTGCTCTAATTTCACTTCAAATCTAATTTCCTGCTGCATTGAAAATGTTGCAAACGAGAATGCATCTCGCGCAACGAACGAGCAATGAAAAGATAAACGTTTTATGTCACAATCGCAATACATCACTTTAAAACAGCCATACAGTCACAGTAGCCATTACCATGAACAGTAGTACGTGTAACTAATGTTGGACTGTAACATCGGCTCCACCGGAATGAGTTTCAGCTGCCAAGGCGAGTTGTACAGCGCGAAACGCGTCAAGGTTGGCGTACGAATCTTTGTCATTCTCAAAATTATGCGATTGAATTTCGATTTGTCATGAATTGAACGTGTATTGAACTTGATTTTATCAAATGTGATTCTAGTTCTGAGTTCAGGTTAATGTTCAGCTTTCGCAATTTCGGTAATTCTAATTTAACTTCGGAAAACTGGGCAGCTCTGATTTTAATTCTGATGTAATTTGCAAACGCTGAAAACATTCCAATTGTCCAAGCCTGTCTGAGTGTAGAAATGAGGTAAGGATGTTTGTAATTCAGCTTAGTAATCTTACCATAGAGTTTTCGTCACTTTGTTTATATCTTTTGAAACATAGGTTGGCTTTTCATTACCAGTGGTGCATTCGTTGGGCAGGAACTTGAATTGTGGACTGAACAACAACAGGATCTGAAAATTAATTTTGCACACTTGATAAAGAAATGTTATTCTTAAACGCACGTGGCTCAGCACAAGAAAAAACAAAATTACGAGTAAACGATAGTCCGCAGGTAATGCAGAGAATATGAATTTCCAGGACTGATAATAGTATTCACTTTAAATTGTTTGTAGGTTTCATGCAAGGCATGAGTCGACTCATTCAAGAAACATCGCTGAAAGTTGTGTGATCGTGGTTTGCGTCAGGCCTGCCCAACCTATATTACACGTAGCGGCAGCATTTTGTCGGCGACAGTCACCGCGGGCCGCAGCTGCTAACATAGGGGTGGGAAACCTAATTAGTATTACTATCGCGGACCGCATGAATTGTGCATTAGCGCTGGTGGGCCGCAAATCCAACTGATTTTATCCTAAAACTCTGCCTTTATCAACAATCAGGAAGATTGACTTCTTTTTATTACTATCCAAGTACCTGCTTATCATACTGCTTCGTTTTGACGTGATGGTGTACTCAAAATTGGGTTACGAAAATTCTGGTGCGGGCCATATCAGATGTTCACGCGGACCGCAGGGTCCCCACCCCTGTGCTAACGAGAGCGATAACAACGTTTCTAAAGCCCTATTTCAGCGTTTTGGTGTGAGGCCAACTATGTAACTAGTACACAGAACAGCGCTAATTAGCATTGTGACTGGAACCATTACACTTTAAATTGCGTTATATTCCAACAAGCATTCAGCGCTCAACCGTAAATGCTAGAAATACGTCAATGAACGGATATCCATTGTTTTTCTTGGACTTATCGATGGTGGAATGAATTAGCACAGAGCCAAGACGGGCTGCTTTTCGCTTCTTCCGTGCGCAACGTGGCCCAAAGTTCACTCGTGTTGACGTAACTCAAAAACGCAGCTACTGACATTTGTTAGTTAGGCGATGAAATACCACTATTTCTCATCGCTTCGCGGGCCTCACAAAATAGCTTCACTGGACGCTGGTTGGACAGCCTTGGCTATGGGTGTCCGCAGAAATTTTTCCAGGGAGGGAGCAACGTCGATATTTTGCTTATGATTTTCGAGTTGCTGATGATGCAAGGCAAATGGACGTTCACAAAACGTTGTTACGGCAACAGTTACAAAAATGCACTTTTTTCTGAGCAATAGCCAGGTATATTACAGTGCAATAATGTACACAATAGGTTTTCTGCAGCTTTTTCAAGCAGGGTACGTCTTTTCACAGAAGCATTGCCATGGTCTTAACGAAACCACAAATTATGACTTTATTTTACCTAGCAAGACTTGTCAGCGTCATTTGCAAACAAGAGCTGCAAACGTTTGAGATCTCGTCCAAGCCATCCTTCAATAAAACCTTGCTCGCGTTGTGATGATTTTTTCGCGGTGAAGGCTCATCATACTTTTAAACCAGACAAGCGTTCATCTGCCATTGCCGATGAAAGCCGCGTTTTCACTCTCTGCCAAGCAATAAACGATCATTCTTAACGGTGCAAAAACAAGAAGTTTAACAAACTCTCGCAAAACAGTTTTTCAGCAATGAGAAGTAGACCGGTACCTTGACACGACTAGATAGAGCGGATGGATTATGAAAACGGGCCACAGAAAATATAGTTTTGCACACAGTACTAACTCAGATATCAGAACTAAACTTTAACGAATGAGGCATTCTCACAAACATGCATAGACTTATATGGACTTATTCTAATAAGTCACTTAGCCAGGCCCCGAGCAATTTCTCCCCCACATTTTCAAAAACATCTTTCGTTGTTAGGTACAGCAACCAGTTACATTAGTTTGCCACCCACCACCGAAAACATCAGGTGGTTGCGGCCTGCACATAGTTTTATATTTTGTCTCAAAAAGCGTTACGGGTAGTTTGATTAAGCTAGTCACTCAGGTACATTGGTCACACTAACAACGGATTTTTCGAACTTGTGGAAGCATTGCTACAGATTCACTCAAACTTATTTTCACACAATATAAAACTACGTGGCTTACTGCTATCAGCAGTGACAGTCACTGTCTCGTAGCATTACCTGCCAAGATGTCCGCATTCAACAGTCACATGCGGTAAAACGCTTACTACCGTAATTTGAAGTAATCTTTTGCAGATATGTTGCATTATTGTGACGCAATACAGGCCAAACGCAGAAAAATCGGTTGGCATGTTTCGCAACCAATCTCTGCAGGCAAGGAGCGGACATGAGTGAACTGCAAGATCATCACTGCATGACACCACAGCAGTAAACCTGGCTCTTGTGCAGTGTGAGTGTCATTCTGGCAAATAAACTGTCATAGCAAGAATTACATCAATTTGGAATTAAGCTGCTGACTTCAGGTTTTCCAAAAAGTTTTGGTTTTTAGTCCCAATTTTTAGGGGGGGAATGTCCGTTTTGCCCCCTGCGGACGCCCATGGCCTTGGTTTACAACTTTCTATTTTGAGTGTGCTATGTTTGGCCTGTTGGTATGTGTAAATTATTTTTTATGTTTATGGTTTTTTAGTATCCCAGCACATCTCGAGAATTAGTTTCAAAATCATATAAATCAGAAGAGAAGTGAACAATGGTTAATGCAGAAAGAAAACAAAGAAAAAGGAACTGAGGCAAATTATTCAAACATTGCACTACTCATTGTTCACCCTTCAAAAAGAACAATCTTCGATTAAGAAACCAATCGCTCGTCGGAAATTGTTTTCACAGCCATGAAGTGATTTATTTATCGGCATCAAAACTGAATTCCTTTGTATCAAACGCCTTAACGCCGACAGTTGAGAACTAAAAGCGTGTAGCTACTGACGTAAAGTTGTTGACAAAAGTTAAAATTCGAAATTGCGAGATCGGACTATAGTTGACTGTTACATCAAAGAATGATTCAAATTCACTTGGAAGTGCAAATGTCTGGAAGGTCGGTCACATTCGCACGGTTCGACCAATTTTGTTCCATGGGCAATTCAAAATAAGGCAATAAATAAACAAGCAACGGTTCACAACAGAAACCACTTTTTCGCAAAATCTCACAATCAGTAGAAGTTGATTGTGATGGAGGGTGAGTGACCCCTCTCTCCACGAATCAAGCGCTCCAAAGAACCAAACAAATAACGCAAACACGTAAAGGAAATATACGGAAAAACAACAACAACAACAACAACAACGCCAGCAACAACAACCTACTATCCCAAATGAAGCCCGACAACAGACAGCCAAGCAATTCGGTACAGTTCAACACACAAATCAGACCAAGTGATGGTCACCGGTAAATATCTGAAAGCAGGACATAAATATGGGATAACTGTGGACGTTCATATTGTTAGGTTTTAGATCAGTTTAAAATCAGCTGCGTCAATTAGCAAAACCGAAAACCGATGTTACAAGGCGGCCATGTACAAACAGATCTTGCAAATAAGCAATGCAATTAAACAGTAACCACTGCGTTGATGTAACGTCACAGTTCACGTCACGCTGCCGCAGTAGTATAACAGTGCGTCATCGCATTATTCCCAATCCATTCACATACTGTAAGTATCATCGCATCAGTGGCGGACATTATCAACACCAAACACGCGCAGACAATACAGTGGAACAACAGTATTATCACCCCACAACCTATCTTTTAAATATACAATAACAAGTACATAATAACGACACTAGAGCTCTGAATAAGTACACATGGGTCGTGGTAAGTCAAGAAAAATCTATACGCCTCGGGTTACATCTTTAATACTGAATTAAAAGAAGCTTTTCCCACGTCACAAGACATTGAAATAAGGCATATTACAGCATCACTTGATCCAGCAAGTATTTTAGTAGGTTGAACAAAGGGAATGTTCTTCCAGTGTCTTGGCCCTACATATAAAATAATTATGCCTACCGGTTATATGTGAATAAAAGCAGGAAACAAAAGCTGGAAACCAATTGGGTACAATTTTGCGCGTAAATGTCCCTAGTTCGTATCCATGTATTTGAAGAAGTTGAAGGTTTTTACATGAGTGATATCAATCTAGCATGGGGATATGGGTATTAGCAGCTTTTGATTTTTACAAATACAGCGTATCGAAAAGTTATGAAGTACATTCAGATGAATTAAATACATTGTAGGAACTTTACCCAAGGTCAAGATTGCAGAGTGGAGATGAAGATAAATTATAGAGAAGTGGACTTTTCGTAATATATTGATATCAGAAATTGGCTGAAGTTTGAAGAGGGCGTGGCATCCTTGAGCTACTTTCTTTTCAACTGAAGCAATCTGCTGTTTTCATGTTAGATTGGCATCGATTATGGTGCTTAAGTATTCAGTAAGGTTAACTTGTTCTAATGGAACATTGTTGCAATTTATGTTCTGAATTATCGGTGGGTTGGGATTGTTGAATAAAATGGTTTTTGTTTTAGACATATTTAATATGAGTTGATTCTTTTGCAACCAAGTGGATCCTCTGTTTAATCGAAATTAGTTTTTTTGCTCCAAATTAGTAGGATCGTTATCAGGTATATATAATGCTGTGTCACCAACAACAAAAATATGGCAGCACAATTAGAAGACAGGGTAAGATCTTATACTGTACAGCAAAAACAGCACAGGACCAAACGTCCAGCCTTACGGCACAACACAAGTGATTGGCATCTTTTCGATATGAACTTCATTTGCATAAACGAATTGCTGTCCATTCTGTAAATATGACATGGAAAGTCTAAAACCAAACCACGAATTCTATAGTGGTTATGTTTGTCTAGTAGTATTTTGTATTTTACAGTATCAATGCTTTCTTCAAATCACGAAAAATGCCACAATTTAATTAACCAGATTCATTTAAGTGTTTTATATAGTTATAATGTTGGTTTAAACCAAGAAATGTAGAATGCCCAGAATGAAAGACAAATTGGTGGTTTGTAATAATATTGTTAGGATCTAGGAGCTAGCCTTGTTATTATGTATTAGCTTTCAAATCATTATGAAAAGTGTGATGAAACTCATATTGGTCTATAAATTAGAAGCAATACCTTTAGTACCAGACCTAAACTGAAATAATATTGGCTGGTTTCAATTGATCAGGAAAGCTCCGTTTTGAAGATAGTGATATCAAAGTTAAGTATTTCTTACTGTGATTTCCTAGAGACTGTGGTAGCAACAAAATGTCTGCTTCAGCCACTGACGAAAACTTTGAAACGAAGGGGGGGGTGTTTCATTCCATGGTATCTGCGTTCCGTGGATCGCGAAGTCGGTTGATCGGAAATGACGTCCTCAAACCAGTGATGGGTAACGGAATAGAAAACGGCCATCCTCTGCCGAATATTACTCTGCATCAGGTAAGATGCGTATTTAATGACTGAGGAGACTGTAAATACTTTCCTGTTGCACAGTTGTGAAAAAACTCCAACCGTTTGATTTTGCATATAGTAAGTCTGAAATTTGCTTGATGAAAGCATCTTGTTCACAACAAAAAAGAATGATTGAAACCTCGCTTGAATCAGTTAAAACAGCTTTCAAAAGCACTTACGAAGCTGTTAAGTATATAAAGCTTACGTTCTCATGGTAAAACCTACCGCGAAACCCTTTCAGGAAAAAAATTGTCAAGAATTGAAAAAAAGTCATTCAAAAAGTTATTCACGAATCGTAACACAAAAGCAACAAAACATGACCTGCTCTGAACCATTTTGACTCACTTGTTTTTATCGATTACATTTTGCTTGTATTTTTCTTTCTCTTACACTTTCCGTTTTGAAATCAAGTCGCTAATATCATAGTTTGTAGATAATTTTCCAGCTTTGGAAAAAAATCACAAAATCATAAATTCAATTCCCCGGCTGCTATATGCAACTGGCTTAATTTTGTAATTTTGCTCAACGGACTCTTCGTGCTGATGAAACAGGCAGCGCGAGATGGAGATGTGGAAATGATGGAAAGATTGCTCGTGCGGGTTCCGCAGCTCCAGTTTCGAAAGAGGAGGCTGAACCAACGCGACGAAAACAAATTTGCACCGATCCACTACGCTGCCCGGTACAACCGAAGGAACATGATGGAGTACCTGATTAAAAACGGAGCAAGTAAGTGGTCCCGTTGTACAAATCAATGGTCGTTCACTCTTTAGTCGATTTCACGTAACACTACGTGTCATAAGTCCTTGAATCTTATTTTAAAGATTCGCAGTGTTTCGTGAAAATCGCTTTCCTGTTAAAAACTTGCAGACAGGTCCTTTGCTTGTCTCAAATGGGAAGAGTAGTTTGTTTCAATACAGAAAGGAGCAAGTTTGAATCATCGCAAAAAGATGAAAGCAGAGCCCTGTCGGCTGATTCCTCGAAGACATACAGAAATCCTAAATCTTTAAATTGTGTATTTTCTTGGCGCTTGTTCTTTATTCTTTTCTACTTAACAGATGTACAGTCCGTGACAGACGATGACAGCACTGCCCTTCATATAATCGCCAAGTATAAGCAAAGGTTTTTATCTATGGAGCACGATGTCAACGGAAAGGTAAGCATAAGCACCATTACTGGTGAAAAGTAGAGCGCTGAATAATATTATGGACCTGTCACAAACGTCAACCTGTGCCACACTCTCTACTCCCGGTTTGTCTCACAGAAATATGTGTCTTGTTTGCGGAGTTTCTAACTGTTCACGTGCATTGAGTCTGTTGATCCAGGTCACTGGGTGCATGATACCCTGACTACGAAGAGAAGTTTGTACACTTTTGACCTATAATTGCATTGTGTTCAACACAAAGGGAACAGTCTGCTCAAAAACACCTTTTTTCACTATAATCCCTTTTAGCGAATAAACTCCAAATGGATTTCTAAGTTCGGACGCCCATCAGGTTCATGGTGAATAGTCACAAATGGTGCTTAGCTGCCCTTTATAACAGATTCAAGCCTGATACATAAGATCTGTAGATTGGTGCAATGTGACGTTTCTAAAAATTTGTCACCGATGCAGCATCTCACAGTGCATGTAGAAAGGTTTCCAAGGTCTCATTTCTCATTTTTATGAATGCAGTAGTTTCCAAGAGTTCGGGGAGAACTTTAAAGATGGTTAAGGTTTCGTCATAAAGACTTTCATAGAATTTTGATGCGACACACTGAGAACAAAAAAATATGGCAACGTGTTAGTTCTTATGCCAGGCATTTTGCATAAGACGTTCTTCCACCAATGACCTTTGGCTCAAGTTTCGTAAAACTTGTTGAAAATGCGGTTTGTCACTAAATCAAAAAATTTGTTTATAATTTGTTTGACACTCATAACATATGGTTACAAACAAGCTTGAAACATATGTTGTTGAAGACACCTTCCTCCGGCAGGCAACATTAGGGATAGTGAATGACTCTTGGAATCATGCAGAAGTCCTTCTTACCCAACAGAAACATACGTGCAGGAGCTCCCAACCCCAGAAACTTGATAATTTCTCCGTCTGCAAGTGACGCTTATGAAACGTTTGAGCTGTGCCAGCGTTCATTCATTGCTCTGCTCAGAATAAATCATCTTCAGTAGTGCATCGTTTCTGGCGCAAGTAATGCTAACAAATATAGTGCTGCTGAAATTACTATCAATGTCATGCTATACAACAGAAAGAAAACCACTGCGAAAAAGATAAAGTTCAAGAAGAGGAAAGTGAACACCTTAGTTGTGTGGAGCTGCTGGTGCAGAACGGAGCGCAAGTCAATGCGAAAGACGTATCCGGCCAAACGCCTTTGCATCTTTCTTGTGCTCGTGGCAATGTTGCAATAGTCGAACAACTAATAGAATGCCCAGGAGTTGCTACTGAGGTGAGAACACCAAGATNTCGTAACGCTTTGGTCTATATCAACGAATAGGAGTTGAAATAANAAAAATGTACTAGCACACAAATCAATCAATGATTGAATAGATGGATATGTTCGTATAAGGCTCGTATAATACTTACGTTAAAGAGATGGCTTTATAATTGAAATTTTCCTTTTTTTCAAGTCATTTTGTGAAACAAGTGAGTGATTGAGAATAAAACTGGTTACAAGGGTTTTACGAGACACTGTTAGCTTCTCGTATGATATAACCTGTCAAAGATAGAAATGACGCAAGTTTTTTCAGAAATGCTTTTTAGAAAACGAGAACTTACTATTACCAAATTTTCTTGAACACGTTCAGTTGTTGCAAAACTATGCCTGGGTATTGGCTGTACATACTGTTGCGACTTCCTCGTTTTGAATAATATATAAGAATTTTCTAAAGTAATATTTCGACAGATGTCCGACCAACAAGGTATGACTGCGCTTCATCTCGCATGTCTTAACGGTCACTCGGATGTCGTTCGTACCTTGATTGAGGCTGGAGCCAACATGAGGAGCAGAGACAAGGAAATGGCAACCCCGATGCATTTCGCTTGCTCGGAAGGTTCCATTGAGGTTTGCTTATTTTGCAGATAGTTTTTTGGTTGTTATCAGCAATCTTACTCATATCCTGATAAATATGCTCATGCTTTCGCAGTTGTCAATACGTTGTCTTTTTCATGCAAAGCAACGGTACGGATTTTCATGCAAAACCATCCCCCACGCAATCTAACAGTAAATGAAAATTGCGAAATAGTTCAATGCAGCCAGTGTTGTGATGAGCTTTTAAAAACAGCCAAATTACATATTCAGGCTGAAAAATATATGCATTCCAATTCTTTCAAAGCTTGTTTCATTCCGAACGATGTAAAAACACAAAATGAAACATCTTGGAGTTGTCGATTTTTACGAAAACGTCTAATTGCTTCAATGAACTCTTTTCAATTGGCATGCGTGTTTTTTTCAGATTGCCAAGATCTTGTATGAAAGCGCAGAACAGCAGCAAATCAGCAACAGCAGTCGAAGCGGTTCTCAAGCTTCTGTGGTCAGCAAAGCTTCGGTGAAGACGACGAGCAGTGCTGCGCTGAGATTTTACATTCAACGAACTGATTCCTATCAGAACATGCCGTTGGCGCCCATGGCCGCATCGGTAACAAAACACGGTAAGAAAATCAACTGTATTCTGTGGCAAACGTACATCTGTATTGCTCCAAACAAGCTCTCTGGATATTTATGATTTAGCATCTCGGCATCAGAAGTGGAAATAAATATTTGGCGACGCACTGCCAATGCTGGAATTCTAATAAATGCTTAAAAAAAACCTAAAAACACTGGAAAAATAAGAAATTGTGACAACATTTTAAAACCCGGGTTTCGGGTAGCTGAGAAAAAACAATGGGAAAACCCGAGTTTTTTTGGGTTTTGATATAAATGTGATTTTGCGCGATAAAAACTCAATATCATTTTGAAACTAATACCAGCGCCGGATTTAGATGGTGGAGGAACTTGGGCCCAGGCGTGGTGGGAGGCCCCATGTGCGGATACAAATATTTAGGTAGGGGATGATCAATGAAGTCAATAGTATTTCCACATATCATTGTTATTTATGACGTAATGTTTGTGACGTCAGGTTTGTTAACTCAACTGCAATAAAACTTTATGATGCAACATGGTATTTGACAACGATTAGCGACTTGTGAAACTGTTGCAAAACCATTCGCTAGAAGCATCGCATCTTTTTATAATGTTTGCTTGAAAAAAGTTCTGAAAATTTTCTTTCCTGGCGATCCAACGTTTTCGTCATCTCTAAACGCCAGTCCTCGCTCAGCAGTAAACTTTGAGACGGAAAGCAAACGTTGCAGGCGGAGGCGATTTCCGATTTTGCTCGCATTGTTTGAACTGAATGGCTAGTTCTGTATCAATTCTTCACAGTGATTAATTACATCTGCGACTTAATGAAATCGTGGTATCTATATGTTCCATTGATTGCTCGTGGCTCCTCAGGCGCTCAAGAGCAGTGTTGCCAACTAGCATATTTTTATGCCAAATATTTGAAATTTGGCATTTTTTGGAGGTGGTTGGCATAAATACTTTTGGTTTGGCATATTTGCCAAATTTGGCATATTTTGGCATATTTTTGGCATATCCACATGTTGAACTAAATTCTTTTCGAAATTTCCAACAATTTTGTGAGCGGAAACATTCATGAAACTCCTCAGTCCTCTGTGTGTTGTTTTCATTAA
>JGI24021J15306_10005959_pt1 | contig 14565 bp, 8 predicted proteins | sample Ectturendosymbi1_FD_15306 | JGI IMG/M metagenome (IMG submission 15306)
TAGTAGCTTCACTTATGCCAATTGAGGGTATGATGAATTTATACAAACACATTCATGTAATTGAGAGAAAAGCCATTCCAGATATGAGAAAGGCATTTCCTGATGGTGGAGGAAAATTCCAATGGGATATTGTCCCGTGTCTTTCATCTGCAAAAGTGAGACGATTTTCAGGAAGCAAAATTAAATGTGATAGATTGACCTGGAAACTCGCCAGATCTTAACCCCACTGAGAATTTGTGATCAGTAAGAAAATTCCGGTTACAAAATTGATTCCACCACCATGACCAAGCTAATAGAGGCCATCATTCAAGTATGGTATCCAGGGTTGCGGAGTCGGAGGTGAAATGTCTGACTCCAACACCGACCTTTCCAAAATTTCCGACTGCGACTCCTTACCATAAAGTGAATGAAGTTTGGCGGCCAAAAATTTTGTAGCAACTACAGTAACACTCAGTGGAAATCGTGGTGCACAGCAAGAATTCTGTTTCAACAAAAGTTTTATAAGAAATTGTGCCGATTCAACAGGAATTCCCAACTCAGGAATGTGATGTAAAAGCGATCCAACTGAAGTTCCAAAGTCGGACAAAATATCCGACTCCACCAAAAAGCCTCCGATTCCTTGCCACTCCACAACCCTGAATTGGAATCGCGGCAGTAAATTATGTAAAATTTTGAAAAACTTAGATTCCAAGACAAAGCAAGTACCGAAATTCTTCGTATCCTATTACTGCATTAGGTTTAAAGAAGTATTAAATTTGCTTTGCTAGTGAGGATTACTACAGCCTACTATTAATGTTAACTTTGATGTATAATTGTGAAATTTGCAAAGCAACTGTGCATTATTTGAGATCAGCCTGAGACTTTTTGAAAGTTAGTTATAACATTGGTAAATGTTTATGATGTAAAATACCAAATAAAGCATATCATTTTCTAGTCATAGTTTTGCAAAGCTAGTGAAGCTCTTAATTAGTTACAACTTATAAGGGGGCCCAAAACAGCTCTCGCATCAGCACATTTTATTCCTCCCAAGGACCCTGTTCCTGCTATATTCCTTTCAAGAGTTTTTCAGTTGGCAGACAAAGTCTCGTATCTACAAGTAAACCAATAGCAGCATTGATTAAATATATCCTGACAATAGTCTCTTGTATCTGACAGCTTCACCACTCCCAATATCGTCTGCAGCAAATATATTCAACTTAAGTTTCAAAAATCTTGATAAACGATTTGATGAAATTTCTAAAACAATACGAAGAGTTAGGCAGGTTTACTAGTAGCCGATACATCTGACACAATAAAGCCATGACTGCACTAGTTGAATACAGAACCAGGTGTTTGTATTAGGCTACTAATTTTTATTGTGTCCTGATCGTTCGGTCAGCATCTTGATTAAAAGCAGGCCCGTAACCAGCTTGGGACACCAGAGGGGGAGAAGAGTTTTTTGGGAGGGGCCCAATTTTTTTAACTATGTCCAACACATTTTCCAAGCGGACGAAAACATTTTTAGTGTTGTCTGTGCAAACGCAAATGGACGCACACAAAACGTTTTACCCTTTCTACGCCACAAAGAAAATGCCCAATGTTATGGCAACGGTTGTAAACAGTGTTCCCTCTAAGACGTGATTTTCAACCTTTTTCATGCAGCGATCCCAATTTAACCTGACGACCCCCTTCCGAAAATTACCAGTCGGGCACATGTAATTTTCAGTCATTGTGATTTTCTATTGTGCAAACACAATGCAAACACTGCTCTAAGAAAATTCTACACTGAGCAAATGTTTGTTTTAGTGAGCATGAATATTTTAAGACTGAGTTAGCAGGCAGGCAGAGTTCTAAATGAATTACAAACTTCGTGAATTAAAATAAGTATAAATTCTTATCAAAACACGAACAAAGTACACATCTCACTCAAATGGGTTCTCTTTGTTTTCGTGTTTTCCCAGTGTTTTGGAATGTTGCAAATGCGCGAGAATGAGATTTCCTTGCGACACTGGTCTGGTGATATTGCGCAGTTGCGCGCCTTACAGGGAACACTGGTTGCAAAAAATGCGCTTTGTTGGCAGCAGTGCTTCTCTTCACATTGTATAAAAGTACGTGGCTTATCCTAACACCAGCCATTCGTTGCATACACCAGCCAAGATGCCTGCAATCAACAGTCACATGCGACAAAACGCTACCGCCACATCTTGAAGTGAGCCTTTGAAGATTTGTTGCCATGTTATTGTCACGCAACAAAGGCAAAAAGTAGAACAATGCGCTCACAAGTTTCGCAATCTGCTTTTGCAGGCAAAGGGGCAGATTTTGTGAACTGTAAGCTCATCACCGCATGATACCTGAACGGTGAACCTGGTTCTTGTGCAGTGTGAGTGTCATACCGGTAATTAAACTGCATTTGCAAGAATTAGATCAATTAATCACAATTAAACTGCTGACTTCAGGTTTTCTAGAAACTTCTGCTCGGTCCCAACTTCCATGACCATTTTTCCCTCCCCTGCGGACGCCCATGACTGCAGACAACTGAGTCTGAATTAGAATGATCTATCCACCTCTACGTTTGTGGTGCTCTCATTAGTCTGTGCGGGTTGAACCTCACTTCTCAATATCTTGTCTGAAATGTTTTCTACACTTCGGCTATCAGAAATCCTTTTTCTTTCATAAACTGCCCAATATCCTTTTTGTCGGTAACTTTTTACAAATAGCCTAAAAGACATAACTCAAAAATAATCAACGTCCAGAACAACACTAAGGTGGAAAATAAAGGAAGTTAAACACTCGCAAAACTGTTTTAAACAATGAGAAATAGACCTGTACGTTGGCAACAACTATCGGACAACTAACTAAAGTTACAATACCAAGCAGGCTTAACAAGAATGAACAAATGAATTGTGAAAACTCGCCACAGCAAATACAGCTTTGCACTTGCTTACTCAATATTCCCACGACCCTGCACAGATAACACGCCCAATAGTTTTATACCGTGTGAAAAGAAGCCTGCATAAGCGTAATTTGATTAAGATATTCACTCAGACACATTAATTACACTCAGTCTCGCACAGCTGGCAATGGATCTTTCAAATTTCTGGAAGCATTGCTATCAGTAGCGGGCACAGGCTAATTTGGTGGGGGGAATACGATATCGATTTGCAATGAACGCAATGGTTCACAGGACCATATTGCGTAAATCAATCACTTTCGCATACGTACATTTACTAGCAAAAAATCTAAGCTTGGTTTAGATTCTAAAGTGGTTCTCAAAGTGGGCGGAATCGCCCCTTAGGGGGCGATTTTGAGAGGCAAGGGGGCGAAAATGCTCAACAACTAATCGCTTATTGAGTTAACTTCAGTAGCCTACTAGTACGACCTGTTAGTTTCTTGCAAAATTTAGTTTACTGTGATATTCGTTGGAGGTTTTTGCTAAAGCAATTTATCCATTAAATTTTTACTCTGGATCGTCTATGTGCCCGGCTACAGTGTGGATTATTTTTACAAGAATTCTGAACGTAATATTAGCGACGTAATATAGTGTCTTAGTTCAGATATTCAATAGCCTGGCCTGGTTCAACTATTTGATACTTCAAAAATTATTTAAGTTTACTACCTTGTGTTTGCTTTATCAGGTTTGAGTGGTGAAAACTATGTGTCGAGGGTGAAAAGGGGGCGATGGAATAAAAAAGTTTGAGAAACGCTGGTTTAGAAGAAGCTTGAGTGATAAAACTGGTCAAACTTCAAAAATGCACCGCTACGGAACCAACAAGCAATGTGGCACATAACAACGATCTGACGTAGCCAGCACAGTGCAGTAGTGCTGTTTGACTTGTATGTTGCAGCAAGTGAGCGCAGTCACTTGGATGCAGTTTAGATTAGTGCTCTTCAAATTGGGAACCTTACGGTTTTTAATTGTCGTTTGGAATAGTCTACACCCGTAGTAATTTGTATATAACGTTTGTTATTGCAGGCAATTTTGATGAAATAATAACAAGAACGGAAAAAAACAAACAATTTGTAATGAGTGAAAACACGAAAGTAACGAAAAAACGAAAGCAGGAAAGCACGATCAATCATGGGCGTCTGCAGAGCTTTTTCCGGGGTGGGGGTGGGGGGAAACGTCGGCATTTTGTTTATCATTTTCAAATTCCTGACGATCAGTGTTCCCTCTAAGATAATTTTGCAAACGACATTCTTTGCAAACGAACAAAATACCATTTCATTCAAAAAGCTTCTTGTTTGCGTGCTTTTCCATTGCTTTGCAATGTTGCAAGTGCGCGAGAATGAAATTTCACTGCGCAACAGTTCTGGTGGTCCTGGGTATTTGCGCATTCAGATGGAACATTACTGACGATGCAATGCAAATGGACGTTCACAGAACGCTTTATCCTTTCTACACTACAAAGGAAATGCCCCATGTTACGGTAACAATCACCGAAAAACGCTTCGTTGGCAGCAATAGTCAGGTATATTAGTATTACGACAATTTACACAGTAGGCTATCTGCAGATTTTCAACGCAGGGAATTTCCTTTCAAGACTTTATTTAACTTAGCAAGCAGGGCTGCCCCCAGCTGATATATTCAACTGAACATGTTTTTGAAAATTTCGGGAGGATTGCCCTGTTGCTCTCCTCCTAATTGCGGGATCAGTTGGCAAGATTTGTCAGCATCACTTAGAAACAAGAGCTACAAACGTCTGGGATCTCGTCCAAAGCGATCAATAAAACCTTGCTACACAAACCGGACAATTAAGTAGACCTGTGGGTTGACACGACTACGGAGAAACTTACTAAAATTAGAACACCACGCAGGTTTTGCAAAATTGCCCAGGTGAATTATAAAAACTCGCCACGGCAAATATAGCTTTGCACACCGTATTCACTCAGATGTCAGAACTTAGCCTTAACAATTCAGACGTATCCCCACAAGCCTGCATAGATGTATTCTAACAAGCCACGTAATTTTATACGGCATGAAAAGAAGCCTGCATAAGTGTAGTTTGACACTCAAGCACAGACATTGGTCACACTCGCACTAATAGTGGATTTTTCAAACGTGTTGAACTACTATAGACTAGCTCGTGCTTCTTTTCACAAAGTTAAATGTACGTGGCTTACCGATATCAATATTTCACTGTCTCGCTGCATTACCTGCCAAGACGTCTGCGTTCAACAGCACCATATGTGGCAAAACGCCTGCTACCGTAATATAAAGTGAACCATTGCAGGTTTGTTGCAATGGTTTTGTTACGCAATAAAGACCAATAGAACAATCCGCTCGCGACTTTCGCAACCCGCCTCTGTAGGCAGAGGGGACATGAGTGAACTGCAAGCTCATCACTGCATGACACTGTAACTGTGAACCTGACTCTTGTGCAGTGCGAGTTTCGTACCGGCAAAAGAACTGTCGTTGCAAGAATCAAATCAATTAATCGGAATTTAAGACGCCGACTTCAGGTTTTTCCAGAAATATTTGGTTCTTAATCCCAATTTCCATGGGGGCCAAATGCGTGTTTTTCCACCCTGCGAACGCCCATGCGATCACTGACTGTTTTATATCAGGTTCCACAAACAAGGCTAGCTCATCTAATGAAACGAAGAAACGTTTTTGACTAATTGCTAGCATCAGCTAATTTTTAGTATCTTTAGCGATTAAGTAATGTGCAGTACAAAAATACTTTTGGTGATGATTTTCAATGAAATCATATGTCATGTCAACACCTTTCTAGGTCTGGTGGGGGGATGCATCCCCTGCATCCCCCTGTGTCCGCGCCTGATTGCTACAGATAAATTCGTGCATTTTGCACAGTAAAAAATTGCGTGGCTTACCGCTGTCAAAAGTCACTCTCTCGCTGCAGTATACCTGCCCAGATGTGTGCTTGTCAATAGTCACATGCAATGTTCCCTCTAATTTTTTGTAGTCTGTGTGCGCAGATATTTTGGTGTGTGCGCACATTTTTAGAAATGACTAATATCCTCTTCATGCAAAACCTCATGCACATGATATGTCTGTATGCGTGTGCACAGTCTCTTAAAGCTGTGTGCGCGCGCAAACGCGCACAGCTTAGAGGGAACATTGGTCACATGTGGCAAAACGCTTTCTACCGTTACTTGAAGTGAACCTTTGAAGATTTGTTGACATGTTTTTGTTACGCAATAAAGACCTACAGTAGAACAAACCGCTCGCAAGTTTGACCAGATGCCTCTGCGAGCATAGGAAAGGACAGGAGTGAACTGCATGCTCATCAGTGCATAACACCAAAACAGTGAACCTGGCTTGCGTGCAGTGTGAGTGTCATACTGGTACATAACTTACCATTGCAAGAATTAAACCAATTGATCGGAATTGAGCTGCTGATTTCAGCTTTTCTAGAAAATTTTCTTTCTTGGTCTCAATTTCCAGACGGGGGGGCAAATACACTTTTTTCCCCTCCCCCCACTGCGGACGACCATGACAACAACCTCTTTGTAACCTCTGCAGATAGAACCTAATATAAATGATAATGCTTACACAGATCTTATGCCGAGACCACAATGATTTTGCCTTCCCATTTTGTGAAACTTCTGCAGCCTACAGGAAACATTTTGTTGGGAAAAGATTTAGAGAAAAAGTGATGGTGCTGTTGCCGCTCAGCTGCGCATTTGCGTTCACGCTCGGTGACCTCTGACGGATTGGCGAAGTGCTCAGTGGCGGATTAAGGGGAGGGCTGACTGGGCTACAGCCAGGGCCCCCCACAATTTAGGGGGCTCCCNATTTCTTAGTCGGTAAAAAAGAGGAATGTGTTAANAATGCACAATACGCTGTGAAAGATGCCATCGCCAATCGGGATTGATAAGTAGGCGCTCTGCGCTCACTCGATGAAAATGCTTCGTTGACGTAAAATTAGTTGATTCTTTGGCGTGTGGTCTGGCCGATACTCACTAGCAAGTTAGTACTCCAAGGTCTNAAAAGGTAAGGTCTTCCACCCGCCTGTCTTATTTCCGTTTCGGATGCGCATGCGGTATTCACGTCATATCAACATCGGCCCTGCAGACAGCCGCGAAGGAAGTTGTGAAGGTCGCTCAACATTGGTAAATGTATGTAGATTTTAGCTAAGGAGAATAAATCATGGTGTTTTAAGGCAGGACTGCTAGAGTTGGTACTTCAATACCAATTCTGGTACTATTTACTTCCAATGCAAGTTTGGACATTTTGGTACATGCTACTTTTATGTGAATCGCCATTTTTGGTATTCTTGATAACTGACTGAAAACAGAATAAAAGCAATGATAAACAGAAAGGTGGCAGATATCAAGATACTTAAAACATTAACTGATAACAAGAATTAAGCAGTATCAAGCACGTCTTAGTTCTGTTTGCATTCCGTTCAAGTAACTCTAAGCTGGCTCACGCTAAACTCAGTGACTCATTCGATTTTAGTACGCCGTTAGATGTACTTTTAGTTAAGAATTTTGTTGAGTGCCATTTTATATTCTAAGTGCAGGAGAAAACTAAAAACAATTCAATAGTGTTATGTCTTATGAATGAACGTAAAACTAACTATATACAATAAGTGAAAGTGAGCTTCACAACAGTTATCGATAAGTGAGTGCCAGAGCCGGCCTTAAGCCGATGCAGCTGCATGGGGCCCTGCGCCATGGCGTTTGGGTAGATTATTCATTTTGCCAGATACACCTTGCGCTTGATAATTCAGTAGAAACGCCTTATAAATTTCACTGAACAAAGAACGCTCTCGTCAGAACTAGCAAATTTCCTCTCGAACGTTAGCAAACGTGCTCAATTCTCGTGTTAGTACTGTACTGCATATTTGCGCTCTTCCACGATCGTAACGCGGTTGACTGAACGCGATGACGTCATAAAATCAATGCTCAGAGGGGCCCCACGCTTAGGTCTTGCATTGGGCCCCTCGCCCAGGTCTTGCATTGGGCCCCGCATCTGCTAGGGCCGGCCCTGGTGAGTGCATGCTCTTTTTCTTGTTCTTACAAATAGTTTTACTGTCTTTCCTGGATTGTGAACAGAAAGAATGATATACTAAATTACAATGAGTACGATTATTATTTTTACTATATCAGTTTAGGACATATCAAACTGGGCTATTATGGGAGATAAGGTTAAGACAAATTTTGGTTCGGTTAGTTTTAAGGTTAAGTTAGTGTATTTTGGTCGGGAATTTCATATGGAAAACTGATTTTTCTAAACATAGTTTTAAAGAAAATTGTATTTACCCAAGAAATGTCATTTTGATATATATGTATGCAGTGGAAGCCCGCTAACAAGACCACCCACTGGAAAGCAATGAATTTGGTCGTGTTAGCTGCACCGGAGTGGTCGCGCTAGTGGATTTTAATTACGCTTGCATTCCTAAAGGTTTCATGTATTAGCTTCCCAAACGTTCACATCGCAGTTCTCATTTATCTGTCGGTGACAATATCAAACTGCAGTGGAGTGATCTTTTTCAAAAATAATAAGAATAAAATATGAGGTTCGAAGCTGCGTGGGTCAACAGCGACTCAGCTTTCTCTCCCTGGCTGATGAGCACTGGAACTGATATTGTGGAGTCACTAACAGTGGCTTGCAGAGAGGAGGGCAAACTGGGCGACGGCCCTAGGCATCCAAGGCGGAACGGGATCAAAATAATGAAATTACAAAAATAAATAGGCTGTAACTGGAGATTTTTCCTGTTGTAAAGCTGCTAACACATGCTGCATGGATTTAATTTTTCAAAACTTGTTTTTTTCTGCCAACACTAGTTTTTGCGTATTCAAATGCCAGTATTTTTCACATTTTTCAATGCCAAGGACCTATACTCTAGATGTGTGGTTTGCACCCAATAAAACTGACGGTGACGTGACTTTTTCCAGACAGTGGGATCAAGGGAAAATCACAAAAAGGCTTGAAAGATATATGTGGACGTTTAATTGATTTTCAGGGACAAATTTCAAAACTGTCCTATTTCAACTTGCCTGATTTAGCTGACTTTTTTATGCACCTCTAGTTTCCCGTTTCTTTTTTTGATGTGGCACACCTGGGTGTGCGCTAATACAGCCGCACACCTGTGCTTGCAATATGTGCATCATTTCGAGCTTCATCATCAATTGGCAGTTTAGGCGGATTGATTAATTGATCATAACGGCTCACACAACCCTGTGTCTGTTCTGTCCCCCCAGTAGTTGAACATATAGGCGAACAGTCACATAATAAAAAATGGAATTTTTCTTGTGTACTTTATGCGCATTCTAAATTATTGTGTAGTTCAGTAAGTTTCAAACTGTCATCCCTGGGTGTTCATCCCATTTGTTTCAATAATACAAGTACTTCAGTTCGTTCGTTCATTCAGTTATTTATATACTGTATATATAGAAAGGGACCCTTTCTAAGTTTCAGCTAGGGGCCCCATACAACCTTAATCGGCCCCTGGAACTGTTTGTCTTGGCAAAAATAACAAATTTTCGTGTGTTTCACCCAGTGCAAATCTTCCTACTGCTACTTTGCAAACTGCTCTCTGTGGCAACAGCACTACTGTTGCGATCGGAAATCCCGAGCGGCATGTGCGCAAAGCTTCGCACCGTGGCAGCAAGCAACAATAGAGATCACCCGACGAAATCACTCTATTATTGCTTGTTCGCGCCACATACGTATATCTTTGTTCTTCGCGCACATCCCGTTCGTGGTGAATCACACAATCAACGCAACACCACTGGAGAGGTTGCAACACTACCTTCCGAAGTACCTGTTTGCGATAAAGCAGTTATGAAAGACTGCCCAGCCGGTGTAGAGTGACAATTTGACAAATACTGTATCATCGGAAGCTTAAATGCAGGTGCAATCACTGCTTTGCTTTATTGGCGAAAACTACGAGACTCGTGATGCAACTAGAGGAACTGCTGATGCTTTCAGTTCCTGCGACCAATAAATTCACCATCTCGGAGCATCTTCAGAGATGAGCAGCCTGTGACAATGATTACTTGGTTGTGAAATTCGTTTCAATAATCGCTCACAATAGCCGAAACACTTGTTACCCATTAGTTGCATTGTATGTATCAAGTCGAGCTTGCTCATTAACAACGTGTTACGCACTGAATCTTCACCCTGCAACAGGACGGGGAGGAAGAAATAATTGAATACAAGTCAAAAAAACGGTTAAAAAAATACTTACACCGCTTGCCAGCGCCCACATAAGTGTTCCGAGAAAAATCGCCTTTGCGCCCAGAGCCAATGCTATCATAACGTCCGAACCGGAAAGTATCCCTCCATCCACATAAACTTCACATTTCCCATTCACTGCCTGAACAACTTCAGGCAGACAGCCAATCTGTAAATGTCAAGAAGTAAAGAAAAAAAAGCAGGTAGAGAAAAGCAAAAAAGCAAATCCACCGTTTTGGAAATGGCTCGAAGATTTTTGTATACGTACAGCGGGTCGCATGCCTTGAAGTTTTCGCTTTCCGTTGTTAGAAAGCAGGATGCCAGCAACACCGCAATCCACTGCCTTCTTTGCCGTCTCCTCTGCGAAAACAGTGGGTACATTTTCTCACGGTAAACACGAAATTTATGCTTAAAAGACTTACCAGTAAGAATGCCCATCAAAACTATTGGAAGTTTAGTGTTGTCTTTTATCCATTCGATATCTTTCCACTGGATAGAAGGATCGATGAGTTCCCTAACAATATCCACAAACTTGGGTCACTTTCTATCGATGACATGTTGGGCAAATTACATACGACGAGAATACCCGAACTTTAACTGGTATTTCAGTGTTTCCCGTGGCATTATCAACTTACTTTAAGTACGACATTAGCGAGTTCGTTGCAAGAGGACTGCATTTGCTGGGAAGCACTGGGGCGTCAAGCGTGACAACAATTGCTTTGAAGCCGTTGCTCTCTGCCGTTTTAATGAGTTGAAGCGTCGTGTCTCGGTTCTTGGGAAATAAATGTGGATATGATAAAGCGGACGTTATTACCTACCAGGGAGTTCCGTTTGCCCTACCTTGTAGATGTAAACTTGCATCCATTTCAGAGAACCTCCTGTTTTTTTTGCAACTTCTTCGATGCTGGTAGATGTCCACGCACCCAGAACATACCCGGTGTTCAAACGTGCTGCGGCTGAAAAAAGCGTGTGGTAACAAGCACTCTCTAATGCAACATCGCACTAAGAACAGCACCAATATTTGAACAGTATACCTCTTGCAACAGCCGCCTCTCCTTCAAAATGAGCTATTTTATTAACAGATGTTGGACCAACACACACAGGAAAATCGATCTCAAACCCCAAAACGGTCGTCGAAACGTCCACATCAGATACATCATTCAGCACTTGGGGACGCAAGTAATACCTGAGTTGGAATTACCAGTTAAAACTTGCTATCACATAGCCATGGATACTGGAAAAGCGAAACATACTTTTCGAACGCCGACGTTGTTGTAGGTTTTAGCTCGGTCGCGTCATTTCCGAATAAATCCCATTCAGTATTGTCAACAGCTGCATCTGCGTAACCGCACAAGGTGGTGAATTTTGTCATTACTTCTTGTTGGATTATCAGGAAAAGAAAAACCTAGAAAGCCTGAACCAAAAACAGTTCATCTCAGTGAGATATGTTTCACAGGGAAATATATGCCGCCAATTATCCAACACTGTGATTACAGGTTACTATTGGTCAAGGTTCGTTGCACAAAATATTTTCCACAATCGACATTTATGATCACTGACGGTGGTACAGTCCTGCGCTGACAAATATTGTTTAAAGTGGTTCTTTGTCTGCACATTAATTTGTTGAGGGGTCTCCTTTAGCAAATTTGCACCAAATTTTTGGTTCAATTTGAAAAACATATAACTTACTTCAGAGCTTATTAAATTTGGCTCTATAGTGGTTCAAAAGGTTTTTAACAAAACAATGTACAAACTAAGTGCGAAATTCTCAAAAGGACCCATGACATCTCTGAAAAATGAGAGGCACGAGGCGACCGCCTTGTTCGCATCCCCTAATATCCAACCCTGTGTGCCTGTGCGATTGCATTGCCGTGCATTTCCTTAAGCTATCACATGCGGTTCGATGACTGTTTTTTCGCGTAAAAGTCATTGAAATGTTTTCAACACTTTCAAACCTTTTTATAAGCGTTTCGCAAATGGAGTTTTGAAAAAATTGTTGCAATGTAAATGTGATGTTAGCGCAAGAGGCCAGAAGCAGAAAACAACACATTATGCAACCTTGAAGGCAATGCAAGTTGATAGTAAGATTGGAAGCGCCTTTTGGGTTCGTTGAGTGCGTTTTCCTTTTGATACTTCGTAAATAGATGTATTTCACCAGTGTACATTTTTAAAGAAATCAAAGTACATAATATTTTGATCATGCTACCCCTGCTAAGAAACTTCTCAGCCAACCTCCTAACTTCGGTCGTGGATTGCAATGATTCCTTTCATTTAAAAATTTCCAGTAAACGCCTTCACGTTGATTAAGTCCCTGACGTTGGTCGTCCGATCGAGTTGATTAAGTCCCTGCCCTTTGTCATCCGATTGAGATGATTAAGCCCTACCCTTTGTCATCCAATCGAGTTGATTGAGTCCCTGCATTTTGTCATTCGCTCGAGTTGATTACGTTCTTACCTTCTGTCGTTGACTTGCATTGATCACATCTTTTTCGTAAAAACGAAGAGCCTTCAGCAGTTGATGCAGATTTCATAACTTTCCAGTCACTGTTTTTTTTTGGCAAATAAAAAAAAATCAAACGACTTCAATATATTTACCGTGTGAAATTAACTTTAACGCAGAAGCAAATTCCCTGACAGAGTACAAAATTTAACTTGCTTTCAGCGAATAAAGTTCCTGTACAGCATGTGCAAAATATAGAGGCTTCTTTTATGGTATAAGGTGAACAAATACAGGAGCCGCGAACCACCTTTTCAAGACCACGTGTTGTACACATGAAATCTCACAACGTCAGGATCGAAATATGAAACAAATCATTTTTTATCAACTCAGTCTCACATTGCCTCTGTGGCAATATTTCGGGGTCCCTTTCTGAGAGTTTGCCTAGGGCCCCTAAATCGTAATATCCACCCCTGCAGGTACATGCAACAATACAGGAACATCCGCCAACCCCACGTATAGTGCAGGATGTATCTCATCTTCGAAAGACACGTCTGATTTCTAACTAATTTCCTTGCTAAAGATATAACCAATGGCGGATCCAGGGGAGATTTTTTGGACAACTGCCCCCAAACGTCTGTGGTACCCCGTTAAATGGCGCCCATTTGATATGAATGCGCCCCTTTCTCGTGTCTATCGAAGTAGAAACAGAGATTAAGATATTTTCTAAACTAAACAAAGCTTCACACTTCGTTGATCTTCAGGATTTTGTGCCGAGCTTTTACTTCCTCTGTTTTTACCGGATAGTATCAACAGTGGTGGACTTCAGATTGGGGGGGCCCGAGACAAGGTTAAAAAGAGGGGCCCTGATGATGTCATCATACTCAGCCACCGTGATAAGACCTTTTGAACAAGCCTAGGAAGGGGATATGTGGACCACCCAAGGATATGTTCCTGAGCCTACGGCATGACTGACATAACAGAGAATGCAAAAAGGTATTCATGATACACAACTTTGAAAACACTTAAAGTTGGAAAGACAAAGCTAGCAACACATATAGTTAAGCCCTTTTAAAGCAAGGCACTTATGCATTACAGTTGCTATTGGGGGCCCCTTTGAAAGCGGAGTACTTACATATTACGTATGTTATGGGGGGCTCCTTTGAAGGAAGAGTAATTGCGCATTACAGTTGCCGCCGGGTCCCCTTTGAAACCAGAGTATGCCTATTTACACATTGCAGTTGCTGTTGAGGGCCCTTTTGAAAGCAGAGTACCTACACATTTCAGTGGCTGTTGGGGCCCCTTTGAAACCAGAATACCGCACACTACAGTTGCTGTTGGGGGCCCTTTTGTAAACAGAACACATACATATTACAGTTGCTGTTGGGGGCCCCTTTGAAAGCAGAGTACCTATTTATGATCTGCTTCGGAGTACATTATATGAGTAAATAATAAGTTTTTCACCAAAAATGAAGAAAATTTACAAGCGAAACACCTTGAGGGGGGTCCTTAAAAGGGGGCGAGGCAAGTGTCTCGTTCGCCTCCTTGAACACACCACTGAGTATCAATAATGCTATTCTTTCGTAATGATACTACTGTTCTGTTATTTGCATCCCGCGTCAGTGTTGTCAACTGGTATGTATATATACTTTTCAAAGTGCTTGGTATATAAAAATTTTGATTTGGTAGATATGAAAAATTTGGTATATATTTTGTATAATTTTGTCGGAGGAAACCAAAACCAATTTATTCGATTTCTTACAAAGCGGAAACAGATAAACCGATGGTGGTGTTGAAGCTATATAAAAATGTTCAGTGATTTTGCTTAGGAATAAGCATGCACTTTGGATAAGCGGAAAGCGAGATTGGAAGAGAGTTGAGAAGTTACGAAAATACTGAATTTAGCTCCAGGTATGCGCTTTTAGTCAGCTAATGCATCCAAAGTTGGGAAAGCGGCGTACGAGAGTGGCAGAAGATTTAGCAAAGAGTGACTGACAGAGGTC
>JGI24021J15306_10005960_pt1 | contig 14565 bp, 13 predicted proteins | sample Ectturendosymbi1_FD_15306 | JGI IMG/M metagenome (IMG submission 15306)
GCCNTGATGAAGACAGTTGTATCAACTGTCGAAACGTTGGCAAGTTTTTAACGTGTTTTTATGTTTTTAGCGCCAGTAGAGCCTGATTAAAGTTTGTTTATGATTGTTATCAGCCAAGTCGCACTGAGAATTGAGTTTTAACATGAGCCATTTCACTGGAACAAATGACGCTATATTTTTCAATGGCAAACCAGTAGAACATCGACTCGCGATATTTGAAGTATTCTAGTGATGTCTAGTCCGTATTTGTGCCCCATTTCTGGTTGAAGGGATACAAAAAAAGAGCTAACCCTGTTTGCAAAACGCATGGACGATATTTTTTAGTTTTACTATTAATTCCATTTTTTCAATACTTTGTCAAATTTCTCAAAAACGTTTTAAAAATTAACAATCGAATTTGTCCTCCTGTTTCAACGTTTGATTATGAAGCAAATATATGCAAATCTGGCCAGTGCCGTATCAGCCCAATTCTGGTCCCCCCAAAAATCCTTACACGGGCTCCCCTAATAGTGAATAAAAAAACGTTTTTGACGTTATGCTACATCTCGAAGCAGAATGGCCTTCAAAAAAAATTACTTAATTGCAGACACATTTTTGGCAGAATCAGGCCTGTAGCCAGGTTTTAAGGTTTTGGGGAGCAAAAAACATTTTACGGGGGAAAGATTTTTATTTGTAACATGTGTTTAAAACCTATTTTTCTGACCACAACAAAATTTTGGGAGGCACAAAAAAGATTTGGGGGTAACTTCCCCGAAATGCCCCACCGCGTCTGCTGGCCTGGCCAGAACCGTCGCCAGAAAGACTTCCATTGGAGACCTTCATGTTTGTGCAGGAGGCTGCACATTCTAAAAATTTATATTTCATTCATAACGTGAACTGCATTTACAGATTGTGCAAATTAATTATAAATATTTTCCCGCAAATACGCATAATAGGCTCGTAGTTTCCAACTAAAATCTTTTGAACGAACTTAACAAAAGGAATTGGGTCGTAAATCATTGTCATTTAATTGACGGCGATTATTTAGATGTGTCGTAATGAAATGCAAATGTAAAAAAATTTGCAGGAAAGTAGAACCAATCCTATCGTTCAGTTACCAAAATATTATTATTACCGAAGGAGCAAACATGAGGCCGGTCAAAGCTTGTGCGCCCCGATGAACGTTTTCTTTCATTAGCGCAAATTGATAAATTTTACCATGAGCTTAAGCGAAATATGCTTATAAAGCGTGCACATTGGGATTTTTACTGGCCAAAATACGCATTCATAATCCTTGCTGATGTCTGGACTGTTAATCTCCTGGTGCATGGCACATGCTTAGGTTAATAACATTCTATATCTCAAATCGCCTACAAGTGTTAACAAATATAGACCAAGGCCTGCGTGGACGCAATGGTTAACATCCATAATTCACTGACTGCACTACTGTTTTGAGACAACCCCAAAATAGACTCTTCTTACAGCACAATTAACTCCATCTGGCTATCTTACCAGCAGGCTGCGCAAATGTGTAACTTTGGTCGTAAGCACCAAAGGTATCTTGCTGCTATGCAATACAAACTAAGAGAAGACTATATGGAGTAGACATAGTAGGCCTGCATTTTTTTCCAACAATCAATTCACAAACTGCGTTGATCAGTGGAAGTCTGACTTCTGGACATATACAACTAAGCATGTAGGCAGGGCCAGATAAATGAAAGCGGAGCCCATCAGGGCAAAGCAGGCCCGTAACCAGCTTGGGACACCAGGTGTGGCGAACAGTTTTCTGAGAGGGCCCAAATTTTTTAATCTCTGTCCAACATTTTTAAACTATGTGCAACACATTTTCCAGGGCAAGGAATTTTAGGGGAGCTTCGCCCTCCCCGCCCCCCTGGTTACGGTCCTGGGGCAAAGTTGTGACCGCGAGGCCCTCCACACGCTTACCGCAAGTGCGCAGTTCGCCGATTTGCCTGCAGAGGCAGGTTGCAAAACTTGCCAGCGGATTGTTGTACTGTTGGTCGTTATTGCGTAACAATAACACGGCAGTAAAACTTCAAATCTTCATTTCAAGTTACGGTAGTAGGCGTTTTGCCGCATGTGACCAGGGCACCACAGAGGGTTTTTTTCACCTAGATCTGTTTTTTTAGCCGACCTGTGTGTCTAGGTTATGAAAAATCGCGTGAAATCTGTGTTTTTTGAAGTGATAAACTCATCAGCAACTTCAATGTGTTCAATAATATAAAGCAGTGTTTTTAAGGCGTTTTAGGGACCGTCCCTAGAATTTCAAATCGTGTCCCTAGAATCAGAGAAAATTATCATCGGGTCCCTAAAATCAGAGGAAATCGGGTCCATACAGATCCAAACCGGGTTCCTAACAGTTTCCTTAAAAAAAACCCTGATATAGAGATAACTTTACATTACAGTGTTTACATGCACACATCAGGTGAGAAAGTACGCATATCGGATGAAGCAGAACATGTTCAATCGGTTTCATATTTTCATATAAGATCATTGTCAGGGTTATATGCAGTGGTGTGTTTAAGGAAAGGCAAGCGAGGCACTTGCCTCGGGCCTTTGCAACTGTAATGTGTACTTGCTTTCAAAGGGTCCTAACAGCAAATGCAATGTATAACTAAGATATTTGGCTTTCAAAGGGGTCCCCAACAGCGGTTGTAATGTGTAAATACCTTGCTTTCAAACAGGACCAAATTAACTGTAATGCATAAGCACTTTTCTTCAAAGGGCCCCCTAACTTCATTGAATTCTAGTACTTCATATTTCACTTTGGGGGATAAAAGCTTTCTCTATGGTGCTAAGTGGTGACGGGACTGAATTTTGGGCCCCCTGTGACAGTGTAATTCCCCCAACTGGGGGTATGGAGAGCAGCTGATACGGCTCTGAATCTGGCTGGTGGAACTTTTTTTTAAGTTAAAATTAACAATACATATTTTTTCAAAACTGATGACAAGCATCAAACCCGGAAATAGCTGCCAAAGCAGTCAAATCTGCTGCACGTGAAATGAGTCTAAATACGCATACCAAACACCCCTATTTTTGTTGCCGATACGTATAAACAACTCTGAGCGATATTTGTTTTATTCCCCGCGAAACACATTCTTTCATTTATTGGCATTGCAATACTTTAACTGTGTTAAAAGAATTGGTGTTAGTCTTCAGCATATTTGGCAAAGAACATTTTATCCATAATTACCACAGGCGTTAAAAGAAATCCGAACATTTATCATACGACTCATTCTAATGATGGCAACCTGGTCTTTTTTGTTAAGCGACATGCATCATACTAAGGTACTCAAAAGTAGCTGTGATTAATATTTAAACGTGTGTTCTAAAATAATTTTAGCTCGCTTCTTTACCTTTGTTTTCAGCCAAATTTGATGCACGTTTTGTTTAGGAGTCGGAGTCGCGAATCTTTGTCGCAAAATGTGGAAGCTAGGAGTCGAAGTTGGAGACGGACATTTTACCTCCAACTCCGGAACCTTGGTGGAGAGCATTCAAGAAACCAGCAATTTTTTAGGAAAACAAACAGCAAGAGATAACACTCTTCCCAGTGACGTAACTAGAGGTTTGAGCCAGGGTGGGCAAACTTTGCTGAAGTGGCCCCATTGGCCCCCGTTTGCAAATGCAATAATGAGTTCTTTAAAAAATCAAATACATTACATATGTGTGGGCTTTAGTCTTCGCTTGTTCAAGCCACATATATGTGGGTGTATGTCTTCATGCACGCCCGGTGAATCGCACATTCAACCACATGCTAACCGCGAGGTTGCAACAAAGGGTACTCGAATAACACAAAAATAGTTATTTATAGCGCAGTACATAGCAGATGTTACATTATATACATAAACAACATAGGCATAGACGTTCACAGAAATTTTTCCATTGATCGGCAAAGTCGACATTTTGCTTGACCATTTCAGGCTGCTGACGATACAATGCAAATGGGTGTTCACATAACGCTTTACCCTTTCTACACCACAAAGAAAATGACCCATGTTACGACAACAGTCCCAAAAATGCCCTTCGTTGGCAGCAACGTTTCTTTTCACATCGTATAAAAGGACGTGACTTAGTCAGTTATTGCAATCAGCAGTCATTGTCTCGCTGCATTGCCTGCCACAGATGCCTTCAACAGTCACATGCGGCTAAACGCCTACTACCGCAACTTAAAGCGAACCTTTGTTGTCATGTTACTGTCACGCAATGAAGGTCAATTTTAGAAATTTCCGCACCCAAGTTTCGCAACCTGCCTCTGCAGGCAATGTAGCGGACACGAGTGAACGCAAGCTCAAAATTGCATGACACCACAGCAATGAACCCGGCTCTTGCGCGGTGTGAGTGTCATATCGAAAAATAAAACTATCATTGCAAGAATTAAGTCAATTAAGCTGCTGACTTCAGTTTTCTAGAATTTTCGGTTCTTAGTCCCAATTTCCAGGTGGTGGAAAATTTCCATTTTTCCCCCCTGCAGACACCCATGAACACAGGGAAATGCCAAACACTGAAACCGCGCACCAGTTATACCTATACTTTCACTTATCATCAAATAGGAAGCTTCCGGCAGTAGGAAGAAATCAAGGCATTTTAACATCAGGTTCTGAAGTGACTTGCTACAAACATCGGATGGGGATTCTCACCGGCGCACGAGAGCATGGAAATTGTTTTGATCAAGGTATTAAATGTTTTTGCGAGATATTTTTGGCATGAGGCGGACAACCGTTTGTGTTCATTTAATTTAAAGCACGATTTGACGGTTGGCATCAATTATAAAATTATTTTAACTACGTATTTTGTTTGCGCATAACCTCAACATGGTGCGGGTGAAAGAGTAATCATAAGAATTAATGCAACTAAATACTGACTACTTTTTCAAGATATTAATTGAAATTGCAACAGCGTTGAGTATACTAGGCATAAATGTGAACTTTTCAGTTACTGCTACATTCGTTTTTTATTTGAGTTGACGCTGAAACTAAACATCTCCGTGGACATTTAATTGTCGAAATTCAGATCACAAAATTGCTGACCTAGAACATCTCAAGGAGCGTTTATGACGTCAGGTATTTCCGAGGTTAACACACGTGGCCTTTCAAATTATATCATTTTTTACGAAATATTCAGCAAATTTGCAGCCGCAAAGGCACGAAAACTTTGTCTTTGAAGTTGGTTAATAGAAAAGCATTATAGTTTTTTTCAGCTAAATTGTTGTTGGTAGGGGTGATGGAAGCAGCAAAAAAGTCCTTCGGCTTTCTGGACTTTGCAGCAGAACTTTGTAATAACTGTTGTGCTTTCTCTTTAGGTTTTTTAGCACCAGATTTCATATTTACTTCTATTCGTATATTTATGTTGCACATATTCGTATTTCGTTGTCAAAACTGCAATCTGTACTGCATAATAAACATTATAAACATCACTAAGTAAAGAATTGGGATACACACCAAAATATTTGATTGAAACGTTAGTGCCAAACTGCCACGTAGAGCGTTCGCAATACTCAGAAAAAGTGGAGAAATGATAAATAAATCCGGTTGTGGATGTTTATCAGACAACTTCTGACAATGATTGCATATTGCTTAATTAACCAGCGGCTCCAAAACTGTTTCGAGCGTGACTGAAATCTGAGTTTGGTGAACATCTTGCGACCCAAACCTCAAACAGCGTATGTTAACATGACAAAATTTTGATTGTACGAATGATTTTTGCAGTAGGCTGCTAAGTTCGTTTTCAATGTCAGCATTCTACTCTTTTCTCAAGTGCCTGCGCTACACTGCAAACAGACACAGACAAGCTTGAAAAATTACAACTCAGGTTTAGGTTTTTGATCGCCTCGTCGCAACGTATTTTCTGACCCTTTACAAAATAGCAACCCTTGTTTGGGTCGCGACCCATACTATGGGAACTACTGGCTTAAACATGTTTTAATCTTTAGATTTGTATCACTATATCGCATACTTCACTTCAAGGAGGTGTAAAGTGCGCTGTGCAGACGAAAGTATTCCTCAGTTCATGAAATTCCATATTCTGCAGTTCATGAAATCTCTAAGGGGACCCATTTTTCATTTAGCTTGCCAGGGGGGGGCGGCGCGCACCCCTGCCCCCCGTTAGTCACGCCACTGACTTTTCCAGTAGAGTGAAACAAGACGGAAGTGGCAAATCTTAATTTATTGCATAACTTACAATTACATGAACATGAATTCTTCTTTGCAAAAACATAAATGAAACTAAGAAGAGTATAAACGTAAAACAATTCCAAAATGAGTAACAGCGTTACCATGGCGAATTACATTAACGAAACAAAATATAATGACTTTTTTCATATGTGCGGAAACAGCAAAAGATAGCATTTGGCTCCTTCACTGGAGAATAAATTGATCAAACTGTCTTTATTTCTTTTCTTCAACTCTTTTCTACGGGATAACCTGTTGCTGGGTATGCATATGGAGCCCCTATTCCTGACGATGGTTGTGGTGGTGCCGGTACGCCCGATGAAGTATTAATGCCTGGAGCGTACTGGCCTGGTTGAACTGCAGTTGGTCCAGCGTAAGCTTGCCCAACTTGGGGAGGGACTGGGTATGCCCCAGCAGGAACGTTGGTCACAGTCGTGACAGTGGTTGAGGTTGTTTCTTCATTATGACCTGTTGAATGATTGCACAGAAGATAAATGCTCGCATGAAACACAGGTGCCCAAGCTGTTCGGCTCGACAACAGATTTTTGCGGCCAGCTGTGCCGTATTTAGTTTACATCACAACACTGCCCGCGAATTTGGCTGGTCAATGATCAAAGCGTTTAGTACTTTCCATTGAGATTTTTATTCATGTCAGGCAAATCTTCTTTTAACGCTATTCATTTTTCGTAATCGTTGTTGTTGTTTTAACTTCAGCATGTTTGACACATCTTTTTGTCAGCGGTTTAAGAGCGACTACTACTATGTTTCAAAAAGAGAGGATAAAACTTTTTACTTGAAAATTTTTCATAACTTATGTACCCTAAGTCAACTAAGAAACGAGAAATTGAAGCCGAGAACCCGTGACTCCATTCCTAATAAAAACAACGGTACATTTTTTAGCGCGACTCTCCTCCCCATTCCACGTTGGTGGTCCATCCCACAAAGAAAGCTGGAAACCCGTGTCTAAACAATCATATACTTTCATTATTTACTAGTTTTTCGGCAGCAACGCGCGTTAGTTCTTTGTATAATGAGATGCCCAGGTGCTTGATTGAGTATATTTTTATGAGAGCATTTCATCAAGTTAAATTCATTAAAAACAAATTACTGTATTCTGAGAAAACAGGTTAAATTAGTGAGTCAAAGATGCTTTTATACGATACCAATCTATCACAAAGTGATAACAACCATCTTGAAGTCATTTAATGCAGAAGCAAATAAATTTTTGTCTTAACGGTGCAACGCTGACTCCACCACACATTTACACAAACTCTTTAGTATTTAAGTTTGTCAAGAAGTTTGTTAAACGTACTTTTTCACGTAAAAGATTATGGCATAATAATTAAAGGACAATGGATGTTGCCATTTGTTAGAAAAAACATTAAGCTCACCAAGAATATATCCAAGTATTTTTAAAGAGGATTTAAAAACATTCCCACTTTAGGTTATTTAAATCGTTTTCATTCAAGCCAAATACACCAGCGGAGGTCTGTGAGCTTAAGAGAAACAGGAAACTTCACAAAACAATACAATGTGCTGCAAGAATGAAGTAGAAAGTTCTTACCAGCAAGTGCAATGAAAGCGTATCCCCACAATATGCTCCATACCCACCCAAATATGAAAATAACGCAAATCAGTTGCAACCATCCAAGCCAAAAGTTGAGACAGAACACTCCAAACTTGCTGCTCCCTGCCTGGTTCGATCTACTGCAGCAGAAGACAGTGAATGAAGCAATAATTGTGCCTAGAAAATAGCTCGGATTTAGTTATGTTGCGAATGAGAACAACCATGTTGTTTCCCAATAACCAGGTAGGTTAATTTTTTGACTTCTTTTGTATATATTTTGATCCACAAATAGCTTATGATGAAACTGCTTGCTCTCACATTTCCGGTGAACCAAAATCTGCTAAAAAGGTCAAACTTTTAAAATTGTCATTCAAGTGTAAATTGCTTACCTTTAGTTGCATCTTATTGATATCTTTCCCCACAGAAAGGCCCCTAGCGATTGAAGATTAATCAACAATAAGTGCGAAGTTACAAAAGCACCTGGTTTATTGTTGAAACAGTTTGTTGTGTTTAGATTAAGAATTCATGTAAATCTTTCTTTAGTTTTTATGTTAAACCTTTGCATCTGTAATTTATTTTCAAATGTCTTTGACACCTGAAAGTCACCACTAAGTCTGTTAAAGCTTCCACATTCAACAATCTTGCCTTCCAAAACTTTTATTCTTGTTTTTACCAGAAACAGGTAGTTACCATTCTGTGGCTACTCAGTTGATCAGCACTATTCGATTGGAACTGAATTGTAGCAAAAAATTCGTTAAATAAGCTGCTTTTTTAGGAACATGGTGAAACATGATGATATCACGCAACGTTTATAGTTCTGATGTTTATGTATTTGGTTTTTCCAAACTCACTGATTAAACTCTAATAATTTACGCAAATTTCGCAAAATCTTAGATTGTTATTTTGAAATGGCAATACAAATAGGTTTTATTCAAAAGCTTTTCTTGCTCTGTATTTTTCAATGCTACACTCACCTCATTTTTTCTCGTTATCATGCAATAACAATTTTTGACGTAATGGTAGAATCCATTTTAATTTGTCTGCCTAAAACAACGGTTCTTTGGTGAGGCACTCAAACAGTTGGTGAGCAACAAATTGTGCAATACTCTACTTTTGTGATAAATGAAAGGAAAGTTCTGGCATTTTGTCATTTGTTGTACACATGTTTCGTAAGCATTCAAGCCCTGTTTTTAGTTGCGTTACAGTTGTGAGTTCTGTGGTTTCTGAAGACTCTGTCCCGTAACATTTTTCCTGACAATGGTTTGCAATACTAGGTTTCCTACGCATATAAAATACTTCTACACTGCCTTTTCCTCATTAGATTGCAGGTTTCAAACGAGGCGATGTTTAGCTGGTCTGTGTGGAAGCACAATCTTAATTGTAAGATTTAAGAGGCACTGACAAGCGTATATGTTCATTGCATGCCCTTTAATGTACATTTATTCATGAAATTTCTATCACATCACTTTACCACGTGAAACAATGGTGTTTTTCGAAGAAAAACACTAGTGTTGTTGAGCATCGTCAGCCAAAAATTCAATTCACAAAAAACACTGCAACCTGTACTGAATTGAATCACGATTTGTACGTGAAGAAAGCGATAAAATGCGTTTGTCAAATGCAACACAAGCTCAGGACAAAAAGTATTTTCCAAGAAAATTCTTTGATTATGTATTTGTCATGAATTTTTTCAAACGTACTAAAGAGTGCAAACGTGTGCAATATACTTGCAACAAACTATCACTGATCTTTGATCAACAATAACCGAAGAAAAATGGTCTGAGTAACCGACGGGATGAAATAAGGTTCATATTTTTAAACAACATTAAAAAAAATTTCTAATGGTTTTACTTACCGAAACCTGGAAGAAGACAGTTGACAACGCATAACAAAATAGCACACCACATCGGCATAACTGGAATTGCGGATTTCATGTCATTGTAAAAGCCATTGTTGGTTGTTTGCGTGATATAAGTAACTTGCTGCGGTGGTGGAGGTGGTGGAAGATTTGCATTTTGATACGTTTGTTGAATGGGATAAGAAGTTGATGTCTATTGTAAAATTTTTAAGTTAGTGAAAAACAAGTTAGTCCATAAAAAATAAAAACGTAAAAGAAAGCAAGATGGGGACTTAATAAGCAAAAAATAAATAAATGAAGAAACAGGTTCGTCATTCTTGCAGTTACATGTTCAAGCAATAAGACATTTTGGGGGCCTTGGGCCTAGAGTCAATTTTCAGCTTATCAGAGCTAACTGGAATTTCTTTACGCAACGTGTGTATTTGCACTGAAGACCATAGCGGATAAAACCTGCTTAAACTTATCTAACTAAAAACCGCTATAAGGCCAGTTGAATGAACGTGGTTTCCTACTTTTGAAGACTGAACGTCTTTTTCTTCCGAGTTAATTTATCTGCTTCCGACTTCACATAAAGCAAGTTAGCAAAGCAAATTTAATATTTTAATTCGATACGTTCAAAGCAATTTGCACTTGAAACTTATCAAGTGCACCTCTATTTTGAAAGATAAATCTTACGAGCTAAAAAATGTCTATTAAAGTCTTGCATGGCCTACTTGCAGAAAAATCCCAAGAGTACAAGAGGCGATCACCACCTGTGTCTCTTACATTTCAAGAAAGATTACAGGTTGTTCTCAAACCATGCAAAAATTAACGTAAGAAGTTAAGGTACAATGTTAGCAGGTTTGCGCATTGGTTAACTACAAGCTAACCAACATTTAACAATCCGACGAACTGGCGTAGTCAATCCGAACTTTACCCACAGGGTCTAAATGAGAGAAATTAACCAGAATAAAGCTGCCACAGTGAGCAATGACTGTAGCAGCGAAATAAAGAGCAAGATAGAAAGCTATCTCTTTCTGCTTCATGCAGCATTTCAAGCTTTTTGTGCTACAATATGATTGGTTTTATGTTTTTCAGGCTAGTACCTGATAAACACGAATATACAACAAACCACAGCAGCAACTAAACGTGAAATCCCGGTTCTAACGAGTATGAATAAGAAGTTCAGTATGAGAAGAATTGTTCAGGGTCCACTGTCTGAAGCGGTAGAATGCGGCGGGAGCACCAGAGCTCATTAGGTGACCCCTGAACCTCCATCCACGTCCTGGCTCAAAGACATCCACATGACCCGAGAGGGAATGCTTTAGAAACCAAATATGCTTAGCTTTTCATTTGTTGCGTAAGTTTAACAACTGACGTTTTTTCAGATTGTTACAAATTGTGTTTAGTTTCCATGGCAAGCTTGACCTTGTCAAATCGGAAATTTCGCAACAAGTTACAGCGGTCTCTAACACAGGAAATTGTGCAGGTTAGTTCTTTAAACAAAAACCACACCTGATCGGGTGGAAATCACCCGGCGTTAGTGTTCCAGGATTTAGAAATAGCCAACGTTTGGTATAAAATCGCTCATAAAAAATACACTGGACTTGAAGAACTTCTGCTCCATGCAAAGGCATACCCTGAGTGAATTACAACCTTTTACTGCCACAATTACAGCCCTATATTACCCGGGAAACAAAAAACTTACACTAACAATAACGTCGGGTGTTTTTCACCCAAACGTACGATCAGCCATGACGTTGGGTGATTTTCACCCGAAGTCCAAATAGCGAGCAGGACCTTACACACACCAATCAAGAAGTCAGCCAAACAACTGCAGCTACTGAAGCATGGAGAGCGTCCCTGCTCTTGCTTACGTAGAAACCACGTTGTCACCACACCTGCCCGGGTGAAAATCACCCGGGGTTAGTATTCTAGGGATTTACTGCAAGGTGTGACATCATTTTTCTTGTTCACACTGAGCATTTGTTCAACGCACCAGATATCTAAGCAGAGTGCACACAGGATGGAAAAAGAAAACTTTTCACAGCTGATTGCCTGCGTTTCGCAATCAGTAACGATGATTTTTTCCACTCTTCTCGGTTGGAAACTTCCCTGACTAGTGTCAGGTCGTTTCAAACTAAAAAAAATTAAGCAAGTAACACTTTACAACAGTGGTTCTCAACTTTTCGCTGACAGAAGCCCAATCTAGACCTGCGATTTTGTTTGAGAGCCGCACTAAACAAATTTTAACACACAAGTCAGTTTGACCGTTTGCTCTTTTCGGATTAATGTAATCAAAATATGTCAAGTTCTAATGTTTCAAACACAGCATTCGTTCAGTGGTAGTGTTATCTTTTGCCCTTTAATCGAAAGTTGCAAATCCGTAGTTCAAACGTTACGCTATTGTTTTCAAGTTTCATCGAAACAACAAAGTGATAACGATTCACCCTTTAATCGCATTTAATAAATCACGTTTGTTATTGCTTCAAACAAATTGTTTCAATTGGGCGTTGCTTCTTATCACAATGCGTGGCATGGTAGTTGGAATCTCTCACCACGCGTATAAACAACTCGCGGCCAGCCGTTGAAAAACAAACATTTCCTTCACTGTGTCAGATTGCCTGTTCACGCAGTACCTTGAGTCACCATCTTCAAATTCAATGAGTGCCCTTCTCTTCTCACAGCAGCGGTACAGTTAATATGTCATGCCGGTAGGTATTTCCGCAAATTACTAGACCCTCAAAACAAGGAATGAATGTGGCAGTTTCTGAAAGGTTTTTACATTTAACTTAACGATGTCTGTTTTTTTACATCTTTTAAGCATTCAAGGCTTTGAGTATTTCGTACCACGTAATAACTAATAAGCAATTTGTTATTGGAAATGTCTAACTGGGTAAAGTCATTTGGATTTTACGCCATTATGCTGTGTTTTTTTAAATAAGAGCCTGTTGTAAGATACGTTGCAGCTCCGGGAGAATGGCATAAACTTTCCATTTCATCTGTTTAGAAATAGCAACATTTTCGCTTTTTATATGAATGGAAGTTTCTGTCCTCCACTCCGTGTTTTGCTCAACTACATGATGTAATTGCGTAAGTTGCATTTTGTCCTATCAGTTGAAATCTGGCTCACAATAGAACTCCCTGGTTTGTCACTTTTGTTCATATTTAAAACTGTTACACCGTAATTGCAGTAAAAGATATGGAGTAAACTTACGGATGTTTGATTTTCCACGTAGGGTGGTGGCGAGCCAAAAGATGCATTGTTTTCCGAGCTTGTTTCCATCTTGTGCTTTCAAATCTCAAATACTGTCTTCAATTTTTGATAAAATTGAAAACACAAATGTGGGTAAACACTGTTTTAAACCAGAATATGATCTACAAAACGCCCGTTCCACTGTCAAAATTGTGTTGATGCAATCAGTTAACAAACTTGAATTCCATCTGACAAAATAGGAACAGCTATGCCAAGGCCGGAGCAGGCCACCCCTGCGTCCAAGGCAAGATTCGTTTTTCAGCGACCCTCATAGCTAAAAAAGAATGTTCGCTTATGATGACATAATCCTGTTCAATCAAACGTGGCACGACCTTTTCCATTCCAGCACCACTCCACCCGAAAAGACTAGGGTGAATTCGGATATCAATAGTTTTCACTATCTGGAATACGGCTATTGCCGAATATTTGTATTTTAGTTAGCCGGTTAACCGGATAACAACCACTAATTGTTAGACAACTAATTTCACGAGATTTGCGTGATGAATTGATTGCAAAATCATGACACAGTTTTATTGCAAATATGCACATCTACTGTACGAGCGTATGCAAAGAAAAGCATGTATTTTTACCGTTCACTGCTTCTGCAACGCATTTCCTATCAAGCACAATGAATGGATTGTGGAGTCGTGCAAAACGAGATCGGAGTTTGTAGCAAAGAGTCTACACGCACTGAATGCCTTCACTGCTTCCACAGACGTGGGCTAGATAGCAAAAATAATAATTACAGGGTTATTAGAACTTAGATCGCCCGTATCTAGAAACAAATAATTCTATCCAAACTTACTAAAAAGCGTGAAATGCATTAGTAAAGTTACGTTTTTATCCGGTTAACCGATAGAATTATATCCGCATATCGGATAGCAAAAAATTCTCGGTTAATCGGTTCACCGCATCCAATTGATTCAACTCTGGAAAAGACTCTTTTCGATATGTTACATATAGCGTAGCCGTAGATACTAGATAAGGACGACTTTTTTACACCAAGCTAATTTATTAGACAAATAACGTGTTTTTATGAACACCAAGTTCATCAAAATATCGTCTGTATAAGTAGCAGGCGTTACAGCATTCACGAAAACAAAAATCCTACCGTAGACCTCATAACTTTTTTACCAGTCTGTTGTTACAGCCTGTGTAACAGTCGACGACGTCCATATGAGCAACAAAACCTCCGACGTTCGCGAACGCCACCATGCTCGTTATGGTGCGAAATTTTACTATTATCGAAGTTTTACTGGTGTAGGCTTCTAACGCCAATAATGTTGGCTTCTCCAATGCATTTTCTAACCTGATTACACTGGATGCCTGAAAGATGATTTAGTTGCGGCTTCGACAAAAACCTACTCCGGTGCAGCCAGGAAAAGCAATAAATAAAAAGAACAGAGACGGTAGCCTTAAACTTTTGTAGTGATTAACTTGATAAAGTATGGTCTGCAAAGCATGCTTTGCTGGCCTTGACAACATGCCATTGATAGACTTGTAAGCACCCTAGGCAAGATCAATTCAAGCTCCCACACCTAATATACCAAAAATATTTATTCTGCATATCATCATGTTGTAGATTACGAAAATAAAAACGTTCGGTGGACATTAGAAACGTTTATTAGATGAATAAAATTTATACCAAATTGCGACATACCTATTCCAGTATATCATAAGAAAAATATTGACCCTTGTGTAACAAAATTGAAAAACTGCATGAACGCAAGTTCCATTCACC
>JGI24021J15306_10005961_pt1 | contig 14565 bp, 9 predicted proteins | sample Ectturendosymbi1_FD_15306 | JGI IMG/M metagenome (IMG submission 15306)
ATGCGACAATGACATCGAGGAAGTGCTCTTATCATTCTAGTTGTAAGTACAGGAGTGAATGGGAGATGACTTTCGTATGGGTGCAGAAAGCTGCCAACGGATCAGTATGCAAATTGTGACACCATTGTACCCAAAGTGTGCAATCTCACAAACCGTGAAAAGTCAGAGAAGCATCAATAATGAGCTCCAATACAAGACCAGCAAGACTTAATCCAAATTTCGAAGAAATGTTCTAATGATATTCTTGTAATTTGGATGTTCCTATGTGACTAAAGAATACCAATGCCACAAACAAAATTTGGCCTTTTTCTGGTCTTCAAATAATCGGTTTGGCCTTTTTCTGGCCTCTTTTCAGCACAATTTGGCTTTTTATTGAAATTTTCATCTGGCAACCCTATATGGAATGTCCGGGCCCTCAGTCACAAAGTAAATAGGGGTTGTAGTGTTCAAAGAAGGACGAATGTAAACAATCTGACTGCATCAAAGCGCGCAACCTTGTATTGCTGGACTTTTTCCATCTTTCAAGAAACAGGTACACATTTTTTCGCAATAAGGCCTCAAATGTACGAATATTACATTGAACTTGATGACTACTAATACTCGTTTGCCACGGAAAGTGTACAGAGCCCTGCAACCAAAGTTATAGGCCACACGCAATCTGCGGATGTATGCCTTCCTGAAATCACACCATAATTGTGATGCATACATGGATGTACAGAAGGAACGAAAAAGTACATTTTTCACTGCGTTCGAAAAATCGGGAAAAGGAAGCTCGCAGCTTGTTTGCTGCACAATATTGATATCGCAGTTGTCTCTGAAAGTCTTTATCATCTGAAAGCTCAACATCTAATACAATTCCCAAATATTTATAGTGGAAAATAGATTTTACTCTTTGCACACCAGTGTCAGCAACGGGATGACCGTGCTTTTCACGGTCTTAGCCTTAAACGTCATACAAACAGTATTGCTGCAGCTGAAAATGATTCCATGCGGTTTTGTATAAGCCTGAAACACATCTAGTATATTTTTGCAACCCAAGTACACTTGGACAAAACACTCAGCAAACCTCAAGTGGTTCAACAGGACTTCACCAATATAACACCCAGCTTTGACGCTGTTAAGTTCAAGAAATAAATCATCCAAATATACAGAAAACAAGTATGGATTCAATACTCCCCGAAACGGTTCGGACAAATTCATTTGTATAAAATATTTGAATTGAATAATGCATAAAATATTTTTCCCTTCTGTTGCTAACCCTAAATGTACCCCTTGCGATAGGCAAATGTACCACTTGGGGTACATGTACCCCAGTTTGGGAACCCCTGCCATAGGCAAGTATACTGCCAATGGAAAAACATGGGTAGTTAGAAAGTTTAGTGCAGAGGAACACATGAATAAAATCAGAAAACTACAAATCAGTTTTGCACCGAGGTGTCAGTGGACACGTGGAAATCTACCAGCGCGCAGTGCATGATAAACAGGCGCTAATAAAGACCATTGCATCGCAAATGTCGAATTTATGATTATAAAAATAAAGATAGGTTGTCATTGTATTGCACATACACATTAATGCAAAGAATGTTGTTGGAACATGACTGCATTAACGTTGAACACAAGTACAATCTTTGCAGTGAAATCTCAGGGACAAATGCCCACACAGAAAATTGGTATCAGGTGTTGTTGGGAGAAAACGTCAAGCGTTGGACAAATGCGCTTCTTTGTTCTGACGAAAAACATCAGCAAAGGCTTGTCTACAAACGACATCGCTTGATTTCTTCAAAATCATTTGCCATTTAATGCTTTTTAAACCTCCAAAACGCTCATGTTTCAAGGTTTTTGACAAACTGTGCGCAAGGGCGTACCAAGGTTAGATGGCGCCCAGGGCAAGAAGCAAATTTGGCGCCCCCATGTTCGAACCTGAGGTGTTTGAGAAGCAAATGTGCATTGAAGAAAGTACTTGTGACATTGTTGGGACTTTTCGGCGCCCCCCGCACCCATTCGGCACCCTCATAGTGATACGGCGCCTGGGGAATTGTGCTCCCTTGCCCCCTTCGTTACGCCCCTGACTGGGCGTCTTCAATATCTAACAACAAAAATGAAAGGATGACGAGTTTCTTGTCGTGTGGATTACCTTATATGGAAAAGCATAGAATTAGTTAGTAAACAACTAAACATACTGTAAATCTGGCGAAGAGCCACGTGTTGTAAAATAGGGCAGTTGAGTTTTCATGGTAACGAACATGGACACGATTTGAAAGGAAACACTTTGCAGGCAATTCCAAGCGTGATCCACTCATACAAGGCTTATCAAAGTGGTTGGGCAACGCATGTACATATAAATCTTTTTGCAGAATTATACCCTGCATAAAGGCGCAATGATCTGCAATATGCTTTTAAAAGTATTTGTCAGTTAAACACGACTTAGACTCAGGGGCCTAATGAGGTTAGATGGCGCACGGGGCAAGAAGCAAGTTTGGCGCCCTCATGTTCGAAACAGGTCTTTCGGAAGAAAATGTACTGTACTGAAGAAAGTACTTGTGACATTGCTGGGACTTTTCGGCGCCCGGGGAATTATTCCCACTTGCCCCCCCTCGTTACGCCCCTGCTTAGGCTTACCCCAAATTTACCAGTCATTGTTGTCCGAAACCGGGTTTGAAGCACGTGAATTTGCAAGGTTGTAGGCTATGTCTGAAAAGATTAGAAATATCTGTCTTCGCTTGACAATTTAAACACGTGGAGATTTGAAAAGATGTCACAAAGTATTGTGTGACAATTTGCAAATACATTCTGAAACCTTAATTCCAAGAAATGCCGATATGTGCAGTCAGGAGCATTGCAAAGATATTAAGCCAGAGCATGCCACACTGATTCCTCGAAGGTTTAACAGCAAACGTAGAACTTTCAATTTTCTAATTTCCAAGATGTGCTACCAAAAGTAATACTTCGGTGCATTAAGTGAAAGATGTTTGATTCAGTGTGTATGCATAGCATGTCTAATCCATGGTTCGTGCATGTACCCCTGCAAAGGCAAATGAAACTTTGTAACGGAAATGCTTGAAAGAAGATGAGTGTAGTGTTGAGGTTCGCTGCTTTCACCATGTCTTGCTTATCGCTCGAACAACAGCATCAACCAGATGCTTGTGGAATTACAAGAATCCCATATGGTTGGAGGCAGGTGGAGAGAGAGCGAGCTGTTCATTGTGACGTGTAACGCCGCGAACAATCGCTGTCGGAAGTCGAGAGAATGCGAAACGCCGGCACTCCAGTAAAGTAACAGGATCCTTTTTCGCCGGCGTGTCGCTGATGCTTCTGTTATTCATTCAGGTTGCCGAGGTATGAGCGGGAATGAAGAGCCGCGGTCTGCGCGGAAAGCGAAGGTTTGCCTTGAACTCCGGCCCCTCAAGTGCGTCTCGATGAGGGGAGGGGTCGGCGAGCGCTGCCACTCACGGCCTTGACGCCCTTTCAAAGTACCTTTGGCGTCGCTGCTCCCCTGGCAAGGAAAAGGTTGCGGCGCAGCGCATACTGCTGCATTTATCAATGGCTAGTGTTATAGTTGGTGTAAATGGTGATGTGAATTTATTGAAAAAAACAAGACGTTTCAGTAACCTAGATAGACTTGTCAAATTATTATCAAATTTTTGCAGCAGACTGGATGAAACATATTATTGATGCGATTGCTGGTTTTCGATGAATGTATTCTGTACACGATCGGCTCCTCGCGTACAAACAAACACGTGCTTATTTGCGCAAAAGCGCATTTGTACGCGTTTTTCCAGAGATAACTTAAATGATTTTCTTGCAAGCAGATCCAAATCGTAAAGACAAAGGAAGATAGTTCTAATGGCTAGCTGACTGCTAGGCCATCAAGACAGAGAGAGCAAAGTCACATCTCAAAGTTTCGACAGATATTGTGACAAAGTTGAAAGCAGTTTCGTGGGTTTTTATCAACTTGAAACATGCAGAACCTTGTAAAGTACAATCTGAGATTTTTTGCTTACGTTCTGTATAAAGATATTTTTATCTACAAGACTGCGAAGGAGAAACCCCAGCAAGGCTTACTTGCTTGGCATTTGTTTGATGCCTACAACTGAGTCTTATCGCTTAGCAACAGAGGTCGTTATTACGCAACGCAGACAGAATCAAACTTTGTGCTGTTCGCGACTGCAGCGTGCAAAAGTTTGCAACGTCTGTGTTCCAATTCTTTTTTGTGAAGCCTGACGTAATGTGGAATCTGACTATCGCTTGCATTGCACCAGCAGAAGAATGGCAAACATTAGGAAATTTCGATGCTGATATTTTTTCCTGAGCTTATCATAAACAAGCGTTTCTTTAACATTTGTGGGCCACGGACCCCTTGGTACATCCTAATAAAGGTTACGGACCCCTCAAGAAGAAACGTTGCAATAAATAATTGAAATTAGGTTTTAATCATCGTAGTAGCAATCTACATGTCTGCAAATCTTAATAACACTTTAAATCACATTCACGGGCCTCAGGTTCAGAACCCGTGACCTAAACCATCACGCAGATATCAAACGTGAAATGTGACTTCACTCAAAACGCAAGAAGGAATGAAACACATTTGTGTTGTGCTGCAGCTTTGCAAAACTAACCATTTGCAAAGTGAAACACAGCTTTGCAAATGCAATTGCAACTTCTCAGGTTTTCGATATGGTCAGAGAATAGTACTTATTAACCCTAATGTAACTGAATACGTCACTGAACAGTCGATGTTTGGTTTTTCTTCATAGACATGTTGGAGAATAAAGCAAAAACTAAATTGCGTAAAAACAAATATCGCCATTGCTGGTTTTCACTGTTTCTTCGATGCGCTGTGCTGCTTTGATGTTTGGCGTTTTTGGCATGGAGTGGATTTCTGGGAACGCTGCTAATGACCTTGCATCAAACTGCAGTATTGAGCTCAACTTTATACGAAACATATTGACTGACACTTGCTTGATCGGACGGGCATTAATCAAGTATTTGTAAACTCAGTTTTTGTATTTGGGTGGTTTTCGCTTGATTTTATTTTCAGTGTTTTTATGTCCACAGTAACGGTTGCTAAGCGCAATCAATCGTTACGTCACGGTGCGTTTGATATTTAACGTTTCATACATATGCTTACGACAGCCACACGTTTCATCATTTGCTGTGCCCGGATTCGCGAAATAATGAGGTAACCAATGCAGTCATTAACAATGTACCAAAAAAGCATAACTATCCGACAGCTGCACGAAATTCCCAATGAAGTTAAACGGACAAAAGGTGTTCGTTACTTGCAGCATCATGTGTTTCAAACAATTCATTAGTGTGCTTCTACATCTGTAATTTCAAGAACTCGCAGCAAAGTCAAGCAACTCCAAAAACAATCATGGCGAATGTCAAGATTTGTTTCGTTTTAGCAAATGAAATGCTTCTTCATTTATTCTACCCCCTTTTTGTTTCAGCAACTCTGCACAGGTTCAGCCCAAGAATATATGTGCTTTACTCCTATATACAATAAAAATAAGTGTTTTCTTTGGAATGTTCAGAACTGTAAGCGCTCGAAAACCCTTTGTGGATTGTTATTGAACTAAATGTAACATGCTATTTGTATTTTTTTAATCATAAAAAGATGCCAAACCTAACCTGTGAGCTTCAGTTCAATTGCAGCTTGCCTGAAAATCAAATATCACTCGATTCCAGTAATCGAAAACTAGTTCCACCGGCAAAGCACTGCAACACCGCAGGCAGGTTACGAGCTCGATGTCACGGTGAGGAGCGTTGTTCTTTGAAATCGTTAACGTACGGTCGGTCAACGCCGCTAAAATATTTCAATGAAAGAAAAAATCTGAAGCAAAACGAAGCCTCTGCAAAGTCGTTAGAATAAAAGTAAGTTAAAATCAGTTGATTTTTTCTGCAAATTTGCATTAGTAGAAAAATTAACGGCATACTAGAATAGGCAGACCGAAGCAGGGCAGAAAGTCAAACCGTTTTGTGACGTTTGGGTCAAGTAGCTTGTTTAGTAAGTCGGCTTCTGAGACAATCCTTTACATGACTACACCTGCATTTACCATCAACAGCGGTTCAGTCAAGCAAACTAGTTACACGATTTCGTGTATCCTTTCTGAGGCGTAAGGTTTTCTGTTTGTAATGAGGGTGTGCTGTCTATAATAATGTTTTGAAAATATCAGGTTCTTGAAATGAAATAAAAGTGGCAAAATCTCCCAGAAAACGTGATGATTCCTTATTTTAAGCGTTTTGGCAAAGCGTCTTCAAAAACGTTGACAATTAAAAAGTTTTATTCAACCCTCTCTTTTTCTCATCGTATCAACTTCTGTCAAATTGCTTCAAAATAACGCAATGTCGGTGAAATGAGAATAGGAACAGAACTATTGATCCTGACCTTTCCGTTAATCTTACCAAATGTAAGAAAACAAGCAGGGAATCCAACACAGCCAGTTATAGCAATTAGTGTTGAAGGGATATTTCGACTTTTTCAGTTAACATCAGCGCATTAACATCATGATGTCGAACACCGGCTTGGAGCTCTGTTGAGGACGTGAATGAGAGAGAACGACATGCTATACACTAGCTAATGTCACTTTCATCTTTTTACAGCTGCCGCTCACTCAGAAGGGAAGAAGATAAAAACACGGTGTTAATTTTAAGTCTTCCTACCGAATAAATTTGAAACGCAGCACCAAACAAAGAGGTTTTGTTCAAAGAGCAGCGTTACGATCGATGTAAAGTACGATGGCGCACGTTAAAGCATTTCAAGTCACCTGACACAAAGTGATCAGAAATGGAACAAATCAGCAATGCAAGCTTTACTTCGTTTTGCTTCCTTTCAGTGAACGTATGCAGTGCGAGGGGAATAGTTCGCATCTAGCACTTGTGTCGTCGGCGCTGGACACTGAAAGGCGGACGATTGTTGAGCGATTTTCCGTTCCAATCAATCGGTTGTGACAAAGCAGCCGCTCTTCGCGCCTCAAGAGGTTCTTACCACCAGCGCGGGTTTGTCTTGCTGACCACCGGCCCAGTACTTTCGCGGCCGCCGCCAATCAGGCCGGTGAGTTGCTTCAGTGTAAACTGGACACTTGCTTGGAAAATTCACTTTGCGCGGTTAGCTCTTAATCAGCTGGCACTCCGACCGCATCTGAGGAGATTCGCCTGTACAAACAAGCAGCTGTGATTTATGTGTTCGCACCTCGGCTAGCAGGCTGTCCCTTCCGATTCACTGCTGTTTGAAAAGGAGAGGAATCTGAGCAGTTTAGTTGTGCTAACTGTGAAAATTCAAAATGAGCTGGGTCCATTCATGCTGGCTTTTGGATGGAGAAACGGCATTTTGTTAATAACTGGCAGCTTTGCAACGCGGTGTTTTATCAAAAAAGCACGTCTAATTAAAAAAAAAAATTTTGCCAATCGTTTCTTCGACAGCGCGGGTACGAACGAAGTTGGTCCACCAAGCTGCAGGAGTGCCCGAGGCATCAAAAATACAAAGGTTCAACAGTTGTATCAACTTCAAGCATGTGCTTAAATTGTTTTTATGTATATGCTGCCTTCAAATTTGTTACATGAGATTTAAATTGGTGGTTTTGAGCTACTGATTTAAGTCAGTCAACCGCGTTTATATACAGATTGAAGGACGTTTGTGCTAGAAAGCCTACTCCAACCCAGACATGCAAGTTACCGCGAACCTAGTTTGTTGCTAACAAACGCTTATAGGTTATTCACGCGGTCACTTACGACTTTTTTTAATTGTTTGATATTGTTTTTCATTTTCGCTAAAATGCTCTGCACCTGTGTCAATCTTACATATACCAGCTTTATTGCCGTCATTGCATAAATTTAGTTGAACGCTATTGAAAATATCTTTATTGCACAAAATGATTACAATCATTTAATATAATTATTATTCACAAATAGTAAGAACAAGTAACTAGTCTCGACACAGGTGTAGAGTTTGAATCAATCAGCAAATTTGAAAAACTTGCATTATAAATTTTTGAAAATAAAAAATAATAAAGTAAAAGTAATTAAATTTTGATAAAAAAAATTCCTGATTTATTCAAATTCTTCACCTGTGTGGAGACTACTTACTTAAACAAAGATATGTGCAAGTTTGAACCATCGCAAAAAGATGAAAGCAGAGCCAGTCCGCTGATTCCTCGACAGCTTGCAGCAAACTGAAAGCTTTCAATAAGAACAATATTTAGTTTATTCCATATTTCCTACATCCGTTCCTTTGCACTTACAAATCGTCCTTGTGCCTGTGACATCACAGAAAAGATTTGGTGAACAAACTCAACTTTGTAATAGGATATTTTTGCAATCGCAACCATGGTTAGAATCTGCAGTAACTTTGTGTTACTTAAGCCATTATACCCGGCTGTTTGTGCACCTCTGACTTCACCTAATCCGCTAAAAACATACCTGTTAGGATTTACAGTAGATAAAAAGCAAATGAGGCACTTGCCCCAGGCTAGTGGCGTAACTAGTGGTTTGAGCCAGAGGGTGAAAACGTACCTGAAGGGGACCCACTGGCTACCTTAGGGGGCCCACTAGCCAACAGTCAGAAAAAAACGTTGAAATATGACAGTGAATCCGTATATGAATGTCTATACTAAAACACGAAATCACCAGAAAACACTCCGAAAACTTGAAAGCAGCAACCTACTGAAAACCAAAAGAATACTAAAACCGGAATATAAGCTAAGTAGGGGTCTGGGTTTTACATTTAGCTTGCTGGGGGGGACGGTTCGCACCCCTGCCCCGTTTGCTGCGCCACTACCTCACGCCTCCCTTTTTTGAAGTGCCGTGTGGCCCTGTTTTCTGAAAATTACGATTAATTTTTGTGCTTTTGGCCTACATCATGGGCGTCGGAAGGATTTTTTCCAGGGAGGGGGGCACCAGGGGATTTTTACAAAATTTTTCCAGGGTGGGGCAAAAAGTGGTGAAATTTGTTTTTACCCAATCGAAACTAAGAAACCAACCATTTTTTGCTGAAATTTTCAAAATCCAGGGGATTCTTGGTCCCCCTGTCCCCTTGTCCCCCCTTCCAACGCCCATGGCCTACATGTAAGTTTTCTTGATATTTGTGATTCATATCAATGTTTCAAATTATATCAGGTTTAAGTATGTTATCACCAAAGTTTTACTTTTTGCAAGATACAATAGGTCTTCTTACAATAAGTGATTACAATAGGTCTTCAGCCACATTTGGCGCCAGATTACACAGTTCTACGTACAAAGCGCCAAAGTCCGTTGATATACGTACTTCAAGTAACGTCCAGCAGCTGTGTGATCTCATAGTAGACCTTTCCTCTGGTTAAGTACACGTAGATTAACGTATCAAGTCTCTGGAATCGTTTGCTGTGGTTGAGAGCTGTCGCAAGTTGTTTCTGGTGCAAGAATCATTTTGAAACTTGGGAGGAAAAGGTAGGCAGGGTTCAGTTGACCAACAGATTGTTGAAACAAGACGTGAATGTTGTAGGCAGCTTTGTGACATGGATTAGCTGTGCAGGTTATTACTGCTATATCTACGAGCAGTTTCAAATATTCGGATATACAATACACGTGCCATGGGTAGTGGAAGTTTCATACTTGCTGTGAAATTTCAAGTAGCCTGAGTGCCTGCTTCTGTTGAAGGGCTCACCTCAAAAATTCTTGCCTCGGACTCCTCAAATTCCTACAGCACCAGTGTCTAGTAGATGTTCACGCGTATTTTTGATTGGTTATAAAAGCGATGGTGAAATTTGCTCTGGATGCATTGTACACTTGTACTAGGCGTGAACTTCGGTACACACAAAAGGGGCAGTGGCAGGTCCAGAAGTGGGCGATTGCCCCCTCTAAAACCTACGAAAGTAATTTTATTCACCATGATTTTGTACAATTCGGAAAACAACACATCAAAACCAATTCCGAATAAGTCTTTGGTCATGTTCGAATTATCACATTGTTCGGGATACGACGCCATTCTCTCATCCATTGCTTTGTCACAGCAGTGTTGTGAAGTATACTTCATTCATCTGACAGTAGCAAAGCCATTATGAACTTGAATACCAAATCTTTCAAAAACCGCTCCTCCTAGCGTTACTGACAAAGGGGTGAGATTTTCGTCATGGGCGAAACGCTTCCAAGTCGCTGAGATGGCAATTGGAAATGACTGAAGGATGTTTTGCCGTAATGAAATTCCGAAAGCCGTTTTGAGACAGGAACGACAAGTTAAAATTTTAATGTATTAGGATCGTATCCAACTCACTGTGCACAGCAACTGACCCTGCTCTCTGCAACGAAAAAAATTATGCGCTTTTCCAGTTGACAGGGTGTGACTTCGATTTGCATGCTGCGCGGCGGGCGCAACTTCAATCAGCTGCGACGGGATGCGATTGTTTCGCCGAAGCGAAACTTTCGTAACCAGGTACGGAGCATCCAGCGTCGCCGCCATTGTGACGTGGTCCGTCTGGAAGCCTGGAATGCGCGTCCAAGAACTTTCTGTGGCTCGCCACGTTCGGGCCGGTAGCGTCGCGGACAATGGGAATGTTTGGATCGCGTGGCGCGCTGATCTCGTTTAGCCTTCCAGAAACTATTATGACGAAACAGCCTACATAATCTCAGCGCAATTTCTGCATGCAGGGTCGAAACGATATTGTTCTTTATCTTTTCGTCGAAAGGTCAGCTGCATGTTGGAGTATGCATTCTACGCGAGTGTGGTAGGTGTGACCACCAACTTTATGTTTAATTTACTGGCGCTCAGTTGCGCCCTAATTGCATTCCCAGTTTTCGGTAAATTTCTCACCAACCGTTCACATTTGTTGCTCGCAAAATCATCGGTGCGTAACAAGCCATGTTTCGAAGTCACTGAAGCAGCAACAAAAACAAAAATCCCATACTGTGTGCGTCAAATCTGCAGGTCAGACGTACATGCATGAATGACTTTGGCAAATACCGTTGTTGCGTGCGAAAAGTTGTTTGCAAATCTTTTACGACCAATATGTCACGTGATTAGCAGGATTGGGTCTAACACAACCCTAAGGTTTGAGCTTTTTCCGCACAAAGGCAGCTGAAAGCCATCTTTCAAGATTGTTTAGAAACCTACCAGCCTACGCCGTGAACGTTTGTAAAACGCTCTGACACAAGCAAGTGCAGCACAATCTGCACTGAAGGTCAACATGCAGGCACAGGAAGGCGAGAGTTGATTTTAATCCTGCAAAATCGCAGAAGCAGGTTTTATTAGGAAGTGAACAGAGGCAAATGCATCATACCGTTGGCACTACATTTATTTGCACAGCATCTAACAGGCGAGAGCTGCGTAGAGCTATCACTGCAGGTGAAAATACGCATAATTGGTAGCCGAGATCACAGCCAGGATTTTGCTACTCCAAGCGCTGGAGTAGTCTCTTTTCATACAATCTCACCCGAAAGCAATTGCAGCTAACCATGTGACAACATAGGTTCAGCCGAACTTTTCATAACGTTTTTTTTCGCATCCAATTTTAAATGCAGTCCTGTGCTGCAACATTGTGAAAAGTTCTCCAAAGATAGAAAACCCTTGATGAGAGCAAGTGGCACGCGATCACATTTTGATCGTGCTTTTTGCCTCGTTTTATTGATGACACTCAGTGCGATTATGACGTCAAATCAACCGGGCTGAAATGCACTTGTGACTAACGTGAAGGCAAACTGCAGGAGTTTGAAAACTTGCAATCAACCAGCAAGGGCTGCGTAGGCTTTTGCACGATTTCAGGTCAGCCCTGAAAGATGCTGACGCGTCGGGTCAAGTCATTTGGGATACATGAGAAGAGGTCAGGGTTAGTGCCCGGCAGGCTGGCGGCGCTGTGTTGCAAGACGGTCACAAACGTGAAAAACAGCAACCGACTGACACAGGACGCCTTTTCCAAATTGACTCAACGCAGCACAGCTGCCACGTGCAACATGTAAAGAGTTTTCACAGATATTCAGAGGCAGAGAACGTTTTCTTTCCAAATTTTCGCGCAATTTTCTGTTCCAAGCGTTTGCCCAGTTGCTCTCATAGCTCGGGTTTGACTTAGATTTTTATTAAAACGCGCTCGTAAAATTTCTTGAAGAAACCATTGCTCATGAATCAAAAAATTGAAAACGACGTTTGTTCAAGCGTTGGCGAGATTCTGAATCGAGAAGTATCACGTTGTCTTATTCGCAGTTCTGATGAAAGAAAAAGAAATAGACAAAAAACTGGAATTTTAGGGTATGAAGTTAATGATCTGATGATCGGGTACGGGCTTGTTGAACTATGAAAATTTCGGATAACTCTCACGTTTAGTGCACTTTGCCAAAGCCTGGCTGAGGCACTCAGTATGTTCACAAGGCTGCAGCATTTTGCCTCCGCAGAAGTGTTTGCCATCGCACAAAAATGTACATTCGTGCTGGGGATAAAATGTTGTTTTCAGTATATTTTCTCAGAAAGTGCCGCCACAGTGAATGGAAGACTTTTTAAGACAACGCGGTGAGACGGATTGGAAAGGAGTTATAATATCTGAAGCGGAAAAACAGTTACAACCGTCTTATCTAATTTCTACCGTTGGTCCGCTCATTATGATATGCAACTGATCTTTCAGTAGACGCTCGTCATTCAGCTTCTTGATTTTTCCCGTGCTTCTTCACGAAGTGGCGCACGTGGTTTGTACCTCGCTTTGATTCCTTTTTATAGATGAGCAGATGGTGGGATGACTTCATTCGGCCCACACGACATCTCCCGTAACCGTTCAGTGAATGTAGATAGAAAGGTTAAAGTGCAGCATAGTTTGAAAGACAGAAGACAATGTTCAGTTAAAACCAGGCAGTGACCCTCGTCAAAACAGGCAAGATGTTTCAATTTGCAGTTTCGCAATTTAAAGCTGGTCTACATTTCAGCAAGTGGTCCTGGCCTTATACTATATGTTTACTCCCGGGTTTCATACTGCCCTGTGTTTACGTCAGATGAAGATAAATCCCCTCATCTGATTACTTGTGATCTCTCCGATACGAGGCTTGTACAACCATTACAAGAAAACGTTATTCGTGCTTCAAGACCAGGCGGTTTTGCCGCTTCATTTACGTTTGTTCCCAGGGCTCTCAACTGGTTTACAGTTACTGCTGCAGCAACGAAACGTAGGCCAAATTTGCAGGCGAGTAGCAGACTGTTTGTTGATAACTGTTGCAGGGTTCTCTCGAATCTGGTTCAGAGAAGTTCGACCAGAGCCGTAGCATAAACAGAGTCGCAGTTGACAGTATTCTCAAGAACAGGCATCACCAATAACATGTCGTAGGCTTGAGCTACTGAGAGCGACGAATATTTCACATATATCGAAGTGGCACGAAAACAGAAATATAAATGCTCTTCGTGTGGTGCTGTACTATTTTTCTGGCAAAAGTGCGTGGGTTGTGGACTGTGTTTAATTTAAAAATTAAGCTCTCCAGCAATGCACCGCGTTCGTTGACTGCAAATTGAAAAAGGCAACCACTTGTGTCAGGGTCTGACATCAGTCGCGTTCTGTCCAAAACCAGTCCGTGAAACGGCGTACTGCGGGAGGTGCACGTACCGGCCTTCCAAGTAGCGGGAAGCCGGTGTTATTGTTCTGGGGACTGCCAGCAGCAGCTTGCCGGCATATAAATGATAAACTTCACCGGGCGCAGGCCTTAAACCGACCCCGTCTTCGCTTCGCACCCACCATCAATTCCAAATAAAGAACCTGCCTGAACAGAACCGGCTTGGCCGCAACGAGGCGCGGAAATTAAATCCTTGCCAAGGCCAAGGGGCAAAGGCCAATCGCTCATTTATTGCAGCAGTGACATTCTCCTACTACCACGTCAAAATCTGGCAGCTGTCAATGCTAACCAGACGCGTCAGTGCGCGTGAATACACGAGTTTGTTCTTTAGGACAAACATTTCTTGTTTTCTACACTTTTCTCGTGACTTTGATGTGCTGAGGTAATGAGGCGTGATATTCGTCGAAAAAGCTTTGTGACGTTTCTCGCCGCCACGAGATTTCGCAACATGTTTGCTGCTTTGACGCTGTTGCAGCTACACGGTTGCAGACGTGCTGCTGTATAGCTTGCGCAATGTCAACGATGTGCCCAGCGGTGTTTATGTTGGGCACTTATTGCGAAGTAGAATTCAAGCAAAGCAAAAACAAGCTTACATCAAGGCCAGTGGCGTACAAGGCGGGGGGCGGCCGCCCCCCCCCCTGGCTTGAAAAATTCAGGGCAAACTCTGTTTTCAGGGCAAGCTCAAGTTGGTCAAAAATCTTGGAAGATTAAAGATATTTCAATACAGTAAAAAATTTCAGGGCAAATTCTGTTTTTCAGGGCAAGCGCAGGTTGTTTAAAATTCTGAATGATAAAAAATAAATGTTCAATACAGTGAATTCAGTGCACACTCTCTTTTTCAGGGCAAGCACAAGTTGCTCAAAAATCCTGAATGTAAACTATATTCAATACAGTGAAATATTTCAGGAAAAATTCTGTTTTCAGAGCAAGCGCAAGTTCCTCAAAAATCGTTATTTCAATGCAGTGAAAATTTTCAGGGCAAACTCTGTTTTTCAGGGCAAGCGCAAGTTGTTC
>JGI24021J15306_10005962_pt1 | contig 14564 bp, 10 predicted proteins | sample Ectturendosymbi1_FD_15306 | JGI IMG/M metagenome (IMG submission 15306)
GATTGAGCGGTGTCCTTAGTGAATTAAAGCCTGGCTTTCTGCAGATAGTGTTTAGTAGAGTTCGCAGGCGAGTGCACGACACTCTTTATATTTTATAAGTCACCTCACGTGCAAGCACTGGAGTCTGCCGCACAATCTATCTTTGTCAGGTTCTGTCAACATGGAATCTACAAGTCTCAGTGATGTCTCAATAATGCNTGTTACCTATATTTCAATTATCTTCTCTGTTTTGTCAGTCACTAGGGTCTAATTTCCACTGCATAGCAGCTCGACAGGGTCTCGCACTTCTGTAGTTCCACACTCCTTACTCTGCCGCAGGAGTCAACGCGTAGACGTGCGCGGTTCTGCGGGAGCGTCGAGCTGAGATGGAATGGTCAGGAAAGCGTGTGCGGCCTTAACGTGCCGACGTCGGGCAAGCCGAAGGTCACAGTTTGGTTGCAAAAATAGGAACCAGTGGCGTAACTGGAGGTTTCAGCCAGGATGGGAAACGTAACTGAGGGAGGCCACTTGCCAACGCTCAGAAAGAACTTAAGAAATGAAAAAGTGCATCCGGATGTGGATTTCTGTACTAAAATCCGAAATCACCGGAAAGCACTTCGAAAAACGCAAAAAGCAACCTACTGTATACCGAAATACACGCTAAGTGTGAGCCCGGTGTTTTAGCTTAGCATGCGAGGGGGGCAGTTCGCACTTCGCACCACTGCCCCCATCAGTTACGCCGCTGGTGGCCAAGAAACTTACAGATATGGTTTCTGAACAACCATTCCAACTCATTTTCTGAATAGGCAGGGATTTTTTAAGGAAAATGTTAAGCACCCGGTATGGACCTGTAGGGACCCGATTTCTCTGATTCTAGGGAACCGATTTTTTTTTATTCTGGGCACGCGATGATAATTTTCTCTGATTGTAGGGACCCGATTTTCAATTCTAGGGACCCGAAGTGGGTCCCTAAAACACCAAAAAAACCTGGAATAGGTGTAAGACTTGTATTTGCTTGAGACAACAATTTGCGTCGTCACAAGTTCGTTGAACTCCTTCCCATTTTTGTTATACAGCGTCACCCCACTAAAGAGCGTGATATCATTTGTGAACGACCATAAAATTGATGGGACATTCGCAGTTGAGTTAGTTCCCTAAGCTAAACGTGCTTGAAAAGCAGTTTTTCGTCACACATACCGTACCTTTCTGCAAACATGGTTTCCACGTATCCCGGTGATATTGATGTAGATCTGATATGAGTTTTAGCTTCCAACAATTCCTGGCGAAGACCTTCCGTAAGAGCAGTGACGGCATATTTGGTTGCAGTATAAATAGTTCCCATATTGACAACTTTATGTCCAAGTACGCTGTTTACATTGATAATGTGTCCATCGTCGACTCCAGATTCTCTCATCAACTGAACTGCTTCTCGTGTGCAAATTGAAAGTCCCATTACATTAACATCGAAAGTATATGTTTCCAACCCTGCACAAAGTTCTTTTAGATTTGCGCTGAGCTGTTTGGTAAGGTAGGAAAAGTTTCTCACGCTCTTACGCAACACCATTTAGTTTATCAGGAAGCAGTGGTCTAACCTTTAAAATAAAACACCCCGTTTACAAAGCTAAAGAGTAGATTCAGAGTCACAGAGACTCTGTGTGAGTGAATGGAACTAAACATAATTGCAGAATACATCCTTTAATTTGAAGCAAACACGCAAACTCTTTCATATGTTGTTCAATTTCTGAGACAGGCCCGGATTTCGGTGTGGAACATTTAACTAAAAAAATGTCAGATCGATACAGATGCATTCCCTAGTTTTATATCCTTGTTGGTTTACGGGAACAGCTCAAACTAATGTAGCTTAAGCCAGGGATGGGCAATTAATTTGGCTCGAGGGCCACTTTGAGAATGCCGCGTTTAGTCGAGGGCAATACCTTCTAATGGGAATAGAAGAAGTCTCGATTCAACTAAAGTTACTGTGATAAGTTGGAGGAAATTTCAGATTTGAAGATTTTTCCTGAATGCTTCAGCGGGCCACTGAACGATGTGACGGGCCACTTGTTGCTCGCGGGCCCCTAAACGCCAACCCCTGGCCTAAGCGGTGACATACAGCCAAACAGAATGCATTTTCTTACATGACAGGTGCTTTCCCAAATCGAAAACAGTTTATCAAACTTTTTCGACAGGACGCCTGTTTAACTGCAAGCAACCTTGCGTGAAGGTTGTTTTGATCATCTCTCAGGTAGATCAGCGTTTCTTAAACATTTGCGGATTACGGACCCCTAATAAATTTTAATAAAAGTCACGGACCCCCTCAAGAACAAAAGTTACAATAAGTATTTGAAATTAGGTTTCATTCATCGTACTAATAGTCGAAATATCTGCAAAGCCTATTTACTCTTTTAAAATGTCAGAGCAAAGCCTGTTAGCCCTTTACATCACATTCACAGACCCCTTAAATCAAATTAACTGACCTCAGGTTTGGAACCCTGGGTTCAGATATTTGCTCAAAATCTATCAAACAGCTGTGGCTAAAAGCAGAATAACCTTCACGAAGCAGAANCACCGCTAAGATATATATGCGGCTCAAACCCTGACAGTAGTGGCGCAAACAGCACACCATAATCAGTAGTTTTATAAATGTTTACGAGCATTCGGCATCATTCTGCAAAGCGCCCTGTGAAGTACGCAGTTTTTTAAGGCATTTTATGAGTCCAAAACGGTCCCATAAATTTCTTGTGCGGACCCATAAAATTGGTACTTCCACATTAAATCTGGACAACTACGAAAAATTTTAGCTGAATTGAATTATTGCTTCAATTAAAGTCCAAAACCAAATCGCCTCGCACCAAATAAGTGCTGTACAGACAGTAGCCTCGCCTATTCATCGTAAGCATCTCTGAAACCACATGGAATGTCACAAATAACTTGACAGCATTTATGAGATAAACAAATGCAATTCGTATTATCAACACTTTGAATGCCACTGTATCTGGCGTTTTTAGCAAGCCAGTGCTAAGTCTTTTCCACGTTGTCAAACGTTTTAGCAAGCCCTATCAGATTGTACACATTTACGCTCTTGTGCGGGTAATTTGCAGAAGATACTGTCACAGCAAAAACGTAAAGCTAGCCATCCAAGCAAAAAGCACTATTTTTGTAGTAAGCCTAAACACACATTCCTTTCTGCAAGCCAGCCAGAAAGTGTAAACTCTAGCAGTGACCGCAAAGGTTCTTTGATTCTGTTGTCCAGAAGAACAGCATTCAAATGTTAGAATACCGTTAGTTTTACCTAATAGTCAGTCAGCAACATCTAATAATAAGAATTTTCAATCATGGATTAACGTGAAAGATTTTGGTGAATCCCTCTAAATGAATGTGTTAACTCTGCATGCTGACGGAGGCATAGTATGTTTGCTCTGCTCTAAGCATTCAGGAGTTACAACCGGCCGAGGAAAGAATGGTAAATATTTACACTACCGGGCCGCCAGGCCTCCACGCTCAAATCGTCTGGATAATCAACCCATCCCTGACCAACACCAAAAAGCCAATAGACTGGAAAAAAGTCAACGCATTTCACTATTTCATGCTATTCATCAAGATCGCATTTCAGATAAAGCTAACAAAGTAGCTGAGCGCTTACGTCTGATATACTGTGCTTTTAAAAAAGAGATAACTAATCGAAAAATAGCTTCCTTGCAAACCTTGGTGGACCGCATTGGTCACAATGTTCGCTTTCGCGACTTCCACTATACCAGTTCTGTGGCAGTAACCGAGTTTATTTTGCTCATCTCGGAACATTTGAGTAATCGCACTGTTTCTGATCTCAAGCAGAGCCCATGCTAGCCCAGCATGGTCGAAGAGACATGGCGATGTCCATTCCACTAGTCACAGCCTGGCCATAGCGAGGATTTTCAACTCTGTGTCATTTGAATCCAAGCAACGAAACCGGCCTCTTGATGTAACTCTGATTACTCTGGTAAATGTTTCAATGAACGGTTCAGACAGAACTGTCGCCAAAAAGTCTTTACTAGAGGGGCTTCACGTTTGTACAGTGCAGGAGGATTTAACATTCTGAAAATTGACAAAAACTACACTGATTTATATTGTTTCTTATTTCAAATTGGGTGGCTTGGAGCTTTGTTTGGGGGGCTTAGCCCACCTAAGCCTGCCATGGCGTCGAGACTGGGTCTAGAGCAGGTAAATGATGAGGGTGCGCTTGAGATTGCACATGAGATTTGTGATTGAAATGGATNAAAGCGTAGAATGGACGGAAAACGTCAGAACAAGCACTAAAGACCGTGGAATCTGGAGATGACGAGTATAAGAAACCATTGCTTTTACTGATGAACAAGAGTTGTTTAATGAAGTTGAAATTGAAAAATTTGTGTCGTAATTTTTGTAAATACAGTAGTACTAATTGTGCACTGTGATTGCCAAAACTGTAATAAACAATACGTTTAGGAATTATTTTGATCGTTTTCCTAAAGAAGATGCGGCCTCATAAAATTTCTTGGTGTTCGCTTCAACCAAACCTTTAAAAAACCTGCTGTACGAATGAGGCGACAAGTCAACACGCTTTGCAGAATGGTGAATAATACCTGTCAGAATAAGGCGTCGCGACATTTTTGCTCCTATCGCAAGTTTCTTGAATTAAGAAAATCTCGAGATGTTTTAACAAAATAGCAGTGATTTTGATGCATCATTCAAACCTTTTGAAAATTTCGCAGAACAAATCTACCAATTCATTTGTTGAGTCACACGCAGATTTCCTGTAATTCTCATAAAATATTTAGTTGACGAATTTCGCTCGTTTGAGGATTTTCAGTGGGGTGCCAGCACAAAATTGAAAATGTTAATTGGGTGAACTAGCGTTCATTTACAGATTATCATTCTTTGAGTGATGCAAACCTAGGTTTGCAAAAAATCTGACAAACGAGCAAACTCGAAATTTTTTGATCACTGTCTTCATTGCAATAATTTCTTTGACGAACAGTTTTTTGCTACCAGGTGTTGTACAAAGTGTCAATTCGCGGTTGACGCTTTAAGTCGATTATTTACAAGGATAATAGGACTTCTTTCGGGCAGTAATTATGTGATGTTTCGCCAGCAGTACAACTTGTTATTACAAATGCAGTTCGTAGAATTCTACTTCTTCGTAACATCTTACTAACTTAACAGGAACAAGAAATCTATCTTGAATATTTTGTACATCAAGGCACTTACGAAGTAAAAGTATCGTTCATTCAGCTATTTCCTTGCGGAGAAACTGCGAGAAGTTTTGTGTGGCGATACAGGATATTTTGTAAAACGTATAGGAGCAGGAACAACTTTTTTCCAAAACAGAAAAAAGTGCATTAATTGTTGAGGTAAATCGCACCAAAGGCTAATTTTTCGCCCTCTGGCATCTCACTCTGCAAAAAAGCAATCAACACTTACATAACTAATTTTGCGGTTAAACGTACCGGTCATCGTAAATATTGCTGTGTTTCTTTTTGCACAGAACACCAAAAGTTCAACGAAAGTGCAAAACGAATGACGTAAATTACTTGATGTAACGTTCCTAAAGACAGTAAGCTAACTCTGAACGTTCAATCAGTACAATGCTAGAATTTCAGTACCATATATGAAGTTCGATTTTCAGCTGGATTACCGATGGGAGGCGAAATATTACTTACTTCTGTTTTCCCACTGATTAAAGTATCCAATGTCGCTAATCCAGCATTGTTGACGCAAACGTGAAGTATGCCAAACTTCTTCTTGATGAAAGCAAACATTGACAAGATATCTTCTTCTTTTGCGACATCACAACGAACAGGGAACATTTCACCAGGACCAGCTTTGTTGAGATCAGCTGCAATTTCTTTCAGTTTATCTTCACTTCTTGCACAAGCGACAACTTTCATTCCATGTTTCACAAGCTTCGTGGTTATGGATTTTCCAATACCAGATGAAGCACCAGTAACTATAGCAACTTTTGCTGCCCATCTATGCATTGCGATCAGGAATTTAGTTTCCAATGCCAATTAGAGGAATTGAATATTGATAAAACAATGTTTTAAGAATGAATGTTTAAACTTTTTGGCTATCCTATGCATGTAAAATGAACAAAAGATTTCCATTACAGGAAAGATATATTGCCAGCATAGGTATTTTAGAATCCGTTACAGGTCAAGATCTCACAAAAGATCCAAGTGCAATAGCAAATGTGATCCTACATTTCCCCACCTAGTACCTGAAGAACAACTGAAGGATATAACGATAGTTTAAACATGTTGTTGTCCAATAAATCCATCCCTGATTTCTGGTATTATCTGCGTAACATCAAAGACAGCATGGATAACCCGGAGTTCGGAGTATTTTATGATTTAATGACTAGATTTATGGTTTTGCCAGTCTACTCCACCGCGAGAAAAAACATTTTCACTTGCTAATCACATTAAAACAAATACAAAATTGCTAAAACCGACACTGTTTAGAAAAATTGTTATCAAAACAAACATTGTCAAGAAGCAGCCATCAAGACGGTTATTGGACACCTAAGCCTGAATTACTGAGAAATGTCATCAATGGAATATATCACCAGCGTTACATAAAATGTCTTGAACAATGGGATCCAAATGTTACATATTCACGCTGCGGACGAAAATTTGGAAGAGGAACTTAAGTAAATCAGGATTTTAATCATTGTTTTACCTCAGGTATTTTCATCCGTTCTCTTTTGCAAATTAGAACTTCCGTGTTTTTTGGCAGACAATGATTTTTTCATCTACAACCTGAGTGCATTAGAAATTGCTGAATGGGAGCCCTGGACACAATAGTCGGCGACTTGACCAACGATCGTACTGAGATTCACTCAAACTCGTTGAAAGACCCTGGCGTTATCAACACGAAATCTGATTAGGTCAATAAAACTAAATTTCATGAATAATTAAGACATGCAATTTTTTGAGGAATGTGTATCGATTCGATCATATACCGGCATTTAAATCTATGCGTACCACAGTTTTTTGAAGGCCCCATTGGATCTTAAGGCCCTATAGACTTAAGCCTATATAGCCTGTAGGTAAATCCGGCACTGGTCTTCGGAAGCATTTCTGCTGCCGCGCTCTGAGAAGGACGTTTTATGACCCACCCCATGCCGCACACATCCAGCGCGGGTAGCAGTGTTTGCTCTCGTATTGACAGGTTTAGTTGACATTTGTAGCGATGTCGTGCAGGAGGGCCACGTGAAGGCACCTGTCAACCTCCCTCTCCTGTAAACCGGTTTGTCATTATGACAAAGCTCTCCTGGAAACGCTTTGTCATTATGGCAAATGCGATTTCTAACCAGTGTGCCACGACAACATGGAGTAGGTGCAGCTGTCTCCAGCCAAAATTACTGCAAGTTGTTAGTGAGACAAACTAATTGAAACACAAAAAGGTTTATTAACAAGTCTTGCAAGGATGCTATCAGCTTGCCATTTTGAAGGCAACGATACTGCAATTTTAGTTGTGCGACAAAGATGTCGAAAACGGACAAGTGATGGTAACCATTGTATTTTGTTTGACACCTACAAAGGAAGTTGACTTCGCTGTTTTTTCGCAGAGAAGACAGCATGCGTTTCACATGAAATGTATTTAACTTTCTAACATACAAAAAAACGCGAAACAAATTATTTAAAGATAATATTCTAAAACAATCTGTGGCAAGGAAAAAACGACTGTTTTTTTAACACACCTCACCTCAGTAGACCCACTTCTAAGTGAATCCAATCTAACATAACCGGCATTATTGATGCACACATGAATCTTCGCACATTTCCCTTTTACAAAGGCAAACATAGACAAAATGTCTCATTCCTGACTAATATCGCAACGAACAGGAAAGATTTCACCTGGAGAATTTTTGTTCAGATCTGCAGCAATCTCTTTCAACGCGTCGTCTCTCCTAGCACAAGCGACAACTTTCATCCCGTGCTTTACTAATTTTATTGCAACAGCTCTGCCAATTCCGGCGGATGCTCCGGTCACTACGGCAATTTTGTTGTTCCATCTGTCCATTTTCAAAATTAGACGCTCTACACTTATTTAGCAGAAAAAGGTTACAGCATCTGTTATTGTAGTAAATGTTGTACACATTGATCAATGCACTGAAACGTCTAACTACTTATAAACGGTTGAAGCATGATGCCGCATAAAGCGCACATCTATCTATCGGTTAATCATTAACATATTTGGACAGTGACTGTGCTTGAATTCAATATTCAATGAGAATGCTCGTTTCTGGGTTAAGCAGTCTTAATAATGTTTACCCAGAGGTATTGATGCNAGTGAAGTGATGAAAGCTTGAGTTTCTTATTGCTCACTGACATTATTGACTCAACTAAGAAAATGTATAGAAAATATTCGCAGTATTATTTTCATCAGCCGTTCAAAAATGTGTTTTCAACATATTCTGACCTCATCTTAATCTTTTAAAATTAATTAAAGAAAGTTGAGATTAAGAGGAGGTTCAAATATTATAGGTGATGATGCGTATGGTTCAATGGTCCTCCAGCCAGGCCGGCAAACAGCTGATATTTTCGGGGAGGTCAAAAAGATTGTAACTTGTACTATTTTCGGGGGTAAAAATGGTCGTAAATTGTTGTCATGCCTAAAAACTAAATATGTTTTTGAACATTTCTTGAGAGAAATTTCCCGTTTGCCCTCCCCCTTCTGGTTGCGGGGCTGCATTCGGCTGATTGCACGAAAGCTGACAGCACGCTTGGAGTTTTTAAGAGTTACTAATCGTAATTTATCAATTACTTCACTTTTTCAATGCGGAATGATGAACAAGAGTAAATCTTCGCTAACAGCAGTGTGGGCGCAGGGAGTGCCCATTAGTTTAGCAAGGCAGAAAGTAGGATTCGTCCTTTCTGCTTCTTTTATATGTTAAATTGAGTGATGATTAGCCATTGTTTAGCCGTTGGGGGAACGCAGAAAGCAAGACAAAGCAGCATCCTGCAACACTGCGATAGCATTTTAACGGTCATTGATGACTAACAAAACATTTGGCAATAGCTTGTGACACTTTTTGAAAATATCCCACTGAACATTGAAAATAGCATCAGACGTGCCAAGAAACGTTCTTCGCCAATGCCTGGGGTCAGTTGATGTAATGATATGCCGTTGGGGCGTTGCTAAGAATCGAACGATGGGGGAAAAAGGATTAAGACATCCTTGACAGCCGTGATTCCATGCTGGGCCTTTTTTTATCAGATTTTGAGAAGAGGGGCAACATAAACCTCGAAGTAAAAGACCAGTACTATTTGCTAGACTGCGGTCGAATGTAATCACTAGGCCAAGTTTTTTCAATAAAGTCAATTTTTTGGTAGTGAGCTTGAATGACGTGATTTTTTGCAAGAACTCTGAATAGAAAGAGTAAGTTTCATAACCATTATCCTGATAGGTCATTATTCTTATGATAGGCTGTTGTAACATTTGCACACAGCACGCCTATTTACTTAAGCTTCATTTTGCTATAACTGAACTTAGTCCTTGATTACAAAACATACAAAGTCTCTTAATTTCAAACAAACAAGAAACAACCTTCGCATAAGGAAGCCAGAACAGAATGCGCAACAACTACGCAAGAAACGGTACCATCAAAACGCGCCAATCAAGCAATTACCTTCGAGCAAACACGTGCACATCCACTAGTTGCACCACATTCGCCCCCCTTCAAACGAAGTCCACCACTACGGTACAAAGCCATAGCGATCCACAGGTTTTCGTGGCCGTGTGGGCCTGAACACAATGGGGGCAGGTGACTTTGTAGCGTCCGTATGCAAGCTTACTTCCGCTCGATTACTGCCGTCTTGTAAAACTGCACGATCATCGCAGCGACTGACGCTCTCCGGTAAGGCGGAATCACTAACGCATTTTTCAACATGTTTACCGTGACCAGGAAAAACGTCGACCAGGCTATGTACTGTTTCAACTGTTTCTTTGCCCACTTCTGCGTTTGATTCGTTCCGCTCAGGTGAACCAGGTTCAAACTCTCCCACGGGTGCAATATCTCGCAGGGGCACAGGCGACTCTCTGCCAGACAAGAATCGGATTTGAGCATTTGGGTGTTGCGTTCACAAGCTCTACCTCGTCAACAATGGGGTCATACTTAAATGAACGTAAATTTTTCTTCACAAATACAGGACCAGGCGCACTCAATCAGGTGGGAATCGACACACCAAACGTCGATCGTTGTGTAAAATGAAACAGGCGCTCAAGCGGAGTCGCATTCGTCGCGGTACACAGCAGAGAATGTATGGAATGCAGTGGCGTATCTATGCTAAACGGCGCCCATGGAAAAGCTTAAATGTGCGCCCTTTTCAATTATTTAAATATTAGATATAGGCACAATTTTTACGAAAGAAAACCATGAAGAAAATAATTGTTGCAAAACAGAAAATTCATGTTTATTTTGTTCTACGCAAATAAAATTATAAATAATGCATAAAGACCATAACATACTTCTACACTGGTTTATTTTTATTATAGTATAAAGTATATCAAAGCATTCAAATTGTAGAATTTAATTTGCGTTTCTGTGTTTTTTTGCCATTTCTGTTTTGGTTGACTTATTCTTCCTTTGATTTGGCCGCCGGGCCTGTTTCTGATTGTGAATGCCTTTTCGTGGCGAAACGCTGTGCTACGTTGATTGATCATTGCGTGTTTGGGCCGATCGGTTGCGATTGCGGCATTTGTTGGTGAAGCGCGGTGTATTACGGACGCGCCTGAAGTTAACTTGTTCGGTCCAGTGCGATCGAATTTGAATCAACTTGTGTGGTCATTTGTGGCCAAACTGCTGTATTTGGTAGTCATAAGTGACAATTTTCATACATCAGATTCGTTGTGGTTGTTTAGGCTTGGTTCCCTCATATTTTGGTGAGTTTCTAGCTATTCTTTTCTGCACTTTCGTGGGTTGTTAGTTATTGAACCTGTTTTTGTTTATTTAATAGAAACACGTCTTGGTCGTCTTGACCGTATGCAGTTGTCCTGGCTGTCTTGACTGTGTTGGCTGTTAATAATCAATACTCAAGCGTGCACTTCGGAAAGGGATAACATGATTATTTTCTATTGTGACGGGCGGTTGTCCAAGCCCCGCGCGTTAGCATCGCAGTTATGCAAATTATAACGTTATCATAATTTATACAGAGTACTGGCAGACCAAATTATAAATCTTACAAAAATATCGCACTACATATTGCAACTGCCAACGTCAATTTCTTTTGAAATGATTCACGTTTGATTTGGATATGGTACAATAAGTCGCATGTGCAAGTGCAAAATCACGTTCAAGCGTGCTACAGCCAAACTATGGACAGAAACAGTTAACTCTGTACAAAAGTAACAAATCTCTTTTTTTATGATTTAACATTTTTTTGCTTAACTCGTACGGTAACCATACTAACTGCTCATTTTTCGAGGACTAATTAATGCTTTTTCCTTAGTCTCTGGACTGGGGCATTGTGTTCAGCCTATTTATCGGACACTAATGGCCATCAAAGAAGTTTCGTATTGTAAAGTCGGAGTGTACCGCAGTAGCACTAAGCAATTTCTAAATATGTGGGAGCTCAACAACAGTTATTTGCGTAACAGTCAGATTCTCATTGCCACGGACTTGAACACATCTCAACTAGATTCTGACCAGTACAGGTGCGGTCATTTGGGGCATTTGCACCCCCCCTCGAAATTTTCAAAACATTGCATAGCAATTTTGACATTTTTGCAGAAACGTTCGAAGAATGATGATGAAATTTTATATTCTAATCGTTTTAAAGAAAAGTCCTAATAGGATTTTTCTTCGTACTACTGGTTAATTACCTCCATCTCGAGACAAGCCTCGAGACAAGCCATCTGATCGAAAACTTCGTAAATAATTAGTATTTGACCAAACATTTGCTGGAATTGTCAAAATGTTGGAGATAGTTTGAAATGTTGGAATTGTAAGGCATTTTTTATCCTTTTGTTGGTGTATAACTTTTTTCTGAGACAGGCCTCAATTTGGCTTCAAAAAAACATAACATTAGGGCACTGCTGAACCGTGCAAACTGTTGAAACTTTCATAAGTGATAAGAGAAATCTTGACATGTTGGTTGTTATTAAAAGAGTTTGTGGACATGTCCAACCGCTTATTCTTCTACGACGTTTTGATTATTTTTGTTAGGGGCAAAACGGATCACCATATTACCGTAGTACATTTCTTAAAAAAATGTTGTTTAGGTGTATTTTCGGTTCGAAATCTCATAGTTTTTAACTAAATTTAGCGTGAGGACTGTTTCATGTTTTAGAGTTTTCCTGGGTTGTTACCAGTACCACGGCTTGGGAAAAAATGTTTGGTACAGTGTTATATGAGTGGCAGTCAAGTGTCAAACGCACCTACCTATTACCCCACTTTGGCTCCAAATGACGCTTTACCAGACCCTAACTTTTGCAACCAGTGCAATGAAAGCTCATAGCCTCAAAACGTGCTTCTAAAAACTTCCACCCAACTCGTGGATGCCAGATAATGCCTTTTTGCCCCAAACACACCTGATCCGCTCTGCGCCAAAGACACAAAGGCACCTGATCCGTTTTTCCCGAAATGGAAGCAATTAAAGATACCCTCACCTTTGACACAAGCTTTACCTCAAGTTTGGGATCTTATTTGTGATAGAAATTCAAACACATGTGAGAATAGGTCTAGAACGCATTAGCCAAAACAAGACGAAAAGTTAGGCAGGTTTACTAGTAGCCTATACATATGCCACACTAAAGCCATGACTGCACTAGCTGAGTACGGAACCAGGTAGTGTTCCAATTCGGGACAAACTTTTAAAACCCAGGTTTCGGGTAGCTGAGGAAAAAGTTTTTTTTTCGGATTTTGAAATGGATGCAATTTTGAGGGATTAAAGCTCAACATCATTTCGATCAAGAGTCTCACACTCCAACTGTTCCGTGGGCCAAATTAGGACCTACAAAGTAACCCGAAGGCCGCATTATGATGCTGACGCAACAGTGACGATACCTCAACATGCAAGAAAGAGCTTTTACATCTTAATTCCTGCGGAATGTATCGTGAGTTACAGAAATCTAATTTCTAGCCGTCTTTACGTTCGTTTAAAGTCTCAACCTTCGTTTAAAAGGAACTTGTTCACTCTCTGGCCAAGCACTTTTAAACACTGGTGAATAAACGAAATAACTTAGGTGTTAGTATGAAATTTCGCAAACGCATCGCGGACCGCTCAAAACGCCCTGGCGGGCCGCTTGTTTGAAATCCCTGATTTAGACAGTACTACTGTTGGTCACTGCGCAGTTTATTAGTGAACTATTAATTAAGTTAAGCACAGTGTTTTAATGATGTTTCTAATACTGATGCATGGCAATCAGAGCATACTCTCATCGTTCACTGAGCTGAGTTTTGTGACAAATAGTCCAGTTGCTGAGGAAGCCCTCTTTAGTTCCACTGATGTGGGTTTGTTTGTAAGTAAGGCATGGTACAGTTTTGCAAGGTTATTTGATCTCTTTGTATCACAATTTGTGATATGTGATCGGATCTCTTCTTGTGCTAGGGTTGTTGTGGTCTTCACTCAGGGAATACTTTTCTGTGCTGTGATTTCAAATTATTGATTAAACTTTCAGTGCTTGAAGCACCTCTTTTTGTATAACGGAGCACAAATTGCACTTTGGTGCTTGTTGAGCCTTATTGTATGAGAAGTGGCTATAAGTTTCTGGGTTTCTGTGATTATTAACTTTAAAAACTGAATATGTATATCTAGTAGTTAAAGCCGTTTCTAAAATAAAGCCAAATATTTAGCAGAAAGTTATTGCAAACTGAAAAGGAATGAATCAATTCTGCAAAGAATCGAGGCTTGTGTATTAACTAGCACATAACAGCTTGTAAATGGACTAACTAGTAAATACGGGGTAGCTTTGAAGAACAACTTCACATGGTATTTATTTAATTAGGTTAGCGAAAAGACTAAACTCGCGTAGACACTTACTACGTAGACACAGACACTATACAAAATGTGAGAAACTTATACAAAATGTGAGACTTATACACTTATACACAACTTATACAAAATATGACTTATACAAAATGTGAGACTTATACAAAATGAAAGAACTATGAGACAGGAAAGGAAGAATTGACGAACTGTCCCAACATCGAAGAAGTTGTTTGGAACAAAAAATAACTAAAAATTAGCTTCATTGCACGCTTCCCATGTACGTTGGAAGGCTCGGGCTTCTTGATTTTTCGTGAACTGTTACGCTCTGTTTTATCGCGTTGGTTCGCTCTGGCATGCGTCATCGCCCACGTGTGTTATCTCCAGAGGAAAAGTGCCTGTTAGACCGCTGCCAAACGCAGATTTTCTTAGCAGTGACTGGTTTATGATGCTCTGGGAAGGTCAGCCTTTTAGCTTCGGCAAAAAAAATTTAGTAATGTTGTTGTAACTAGCCACAGTTCGTGTGTTTTTCTTTACTTGTTTTCAAGTGCCAACATTTTACATTTACAGGACTGATGATGCGTTGGAAAACGCGAAACTAGTTTCCCCGTCAATAAACTGTGACTGATTTACTTGCCG
>JGI24021J15306_10005963_pt1 | contig 14564 bp, 10 predicted proteins | sample Ectturendosymbi1_FD_15306 | JGI IMG/M metagenome (IMG submission 15306)
CACTCCACTAGTTACGACTAAGCTGCCGAGGAGAGAAAACGCAGGATCGTGAAACGACCGTCAGACACAGTTAAATACGCATGCGAGGCCGCAACATTGTGTTTGAGAGCGGAGATTACGGAACAATCATTGTCGAAAGATGGGAGGAATCGATAACCAGCAAAAACACTGGCAAAACAAGTTNTATAGTCGGGCAGCAATATCTTTGTTGAAATCTCGGATCACTAACAACGCTGTTGCTCGTCAAAGTCTCAACAGTCCTAAATCTCACCTCAGGTCAGTGAGAAGAGATGTTTCAAATTTGTGCTACATGTTTAGAAAAAAAGTTAAGTTTTATTGACTGACATAACTCGTTAAACTTAACAAACCGAGTTAACAATTTCAATGTTCAGCGAGTTAAGACGCTATGCAAAAATTGTCTTTCGAGGCTGCAGTCTCCCTTTGATCGGTTGTGAAACAACAAACAACACATGATAAAATATACGCAAAATTTTTTCATAGCAACTTTTACCACACTGCGGGATGATCTGGCTCCGTCCTTTTAGGATTGGTAGCTTGCTTCAGCAATAACTGAAACGAGAGCAAACGACCCTTGGAGCAACTTGCAGCAAAATAACAATTCTCACGAACTCATCTACACCAGAGTAAGCTGCTTTCACAAGAGCGGCTGATCACCTTCGTCGGAACAGAAGAAAAATGACGCGATATTATTTATTCATCTGTAAGCAATGCGGCGCATGGTGGAGCACTAGAGCAAGGCAAGGAATGAGACGCACAGTGCAGCGCACACCACGTCACCAGCACAGAAAGAGGCAATCCGGGTAGAAGGTTCAGGCAAGCGTAGGAAGACACGCATGGACGGTACAGGTCAACAAATATCACGAGGACATCGAACGCGATATTTTTCAAAGTAACGTGATGGTCAACGTGTTCGTAAATGAATGATGCTACAATTGTTTGTAGTTTGCCAACACTCAACAAGGCTTTTTCACAGCTTCGAAATTCTGCTTACTGTTAAGTAGTTCCCATTTCTATTTCAGGTCAATCCAGCCACGTTTTTGGAGGCCCGAAAATCACGTAATTTCAGAAAGTTGACAAGAAAAAACGTCCATATCGACATGTAAGGTCAACGACAGCCTCAAAATCAAGAGACGAATCTAGTTTTGCTTTTTATAAGGTCTATTGAGAAAAGCAACAAAAACGTGGAAAAGATAAAAGCATTTTATTGAAATAAAAACACGTTTTGTTTGCTTCATAAATGGCAGGCGATGTTAGAAATGGGCTTTGCCGAAATTAAAAGGTTGGGTGTGTTTCTAAACACTTGAAACAGGAGATTACAGGTGGGACCTCGTTTTAACAAGTTTTACCATTAGATTTATGCGACATGAGCAAGAAACCAATTACGGCAGCAGGAAAGTGTTCAGGTAAAACTTAGCTTGCTTCGCAGAAGTTATAGAATATGTATAAAAGCCAAACGTAAAAGGAACTTAAACACCGAAAAACTGTTTGATTACACGTGTTTTGAGATGTCAGCTGATTAACACTTTTTTACCAAAAACTTGGAACCACGGTGCGTTTCGCCAATTTTCGTCTTTCAATTCCTATGTTGAATTTTTGATTCGGTACCTGAAATACATCTTTCGCTGCATTGCCCGTCACGTTTGCGAGACGCAATCCACCTGCGACGTCCATGATGGGAAGATACGATTCAAAAGACGTTTGGAAACAGTTGTGTGATCGCTCACTGGTGACAAAGGTTACGTGAAACAAGACTTCGAAAAAGCTTAGGTCTGTCCCGTAGCGGGGGAGGGTCAAACATTATTCGCATGGGGAGGACAAAAATACAGTACTGCTAAAACGTCGTGTGGTTATTCCTCCGGATTTTATGATTTTTCGTTTCCTTCAAAACATTCTGCGACACGGATCATTGCCAGTCGCGACTCACCAGGTGTCGCTGCTTCGGTGTCGAAAATGAAAACAACGCTTCGCTGCATGGACGAAAACCATCAGGGTTTTTGGAATTAACTGTGCGGCTTAAAGCGACGGAGAACCTGTAAGTTCCGTCGTTGGCATGAAGTGAGCAGATTGCAGACGACACTTTAAGGCAAACGAGATGAAAGAAAAGAATTGGAATGAAAGAGAAACAGAGGTTTGCAAATGGCAGTAACGGTTGCAGCGCGGTCGCCTCCACCTACTAGCAGAGGTTGTTTTTCCCGGATCGGAGTTCAATTTTAACGGATATTAGTAGTAGCAGCAAAAAACGATAGGTATAAAAGTCTGAAGTTTCATTCCATCAAACATATTATCTACTGACGCCATGAAGGTTCGCTTTTATTTTGGGGTATTTGATACTCCATTGACAAGTGTGCCTCTTTCAAAATTCCATTTCCACCAAAACTCAAACTTGACGTGATAAGTATATAGCCCTTGGGGTGGTACGACAAACGTAGCCATATAAAAAAAAACTTCCTTTTTCTACCACGTTACCGTAAAAATCTATACCTTCGTGATTATTACAGCATTACGCTCTCAACGTACACATATATGGCATGAAAATATGTAAATAGAACGCATGATAACGATAAAAACATTACAGCAATGATGTTGGGCCACCTACTGTTTATTTTCCTGGCACATTGCACCAGAAAATTCTAGTGTTCACAAAAACTAGAAGGCTGCGGTTGACAGAACTGTTTATCGGCCTTGACTTCGGAGCCGATGTATCAGTCGGAAGTTAACCATGCGTGTCGAAAATCTGATAAGCGAGCACATTGAACTGAGTTGCGCCGAATACGAACCCGAACCAGCAATACGCTTCCCGCGGCATGTGAACTTCTGCAATGAAATACAATCGGTTGAGATTTAAAAATGGCGAGTAAAGACCAAGCTGGAAGTTTATCTCGGACAAAACTTTGTCGTCTCGGTACCTTTTTACGACAAAGTGACTTTTAAACAAGAAACAAATTGCTGTTATAATTGTTTCAGTTTTTTTTTCTTCAGGGAAATGGAATGGTAAGTACACGTTCAGACAAGTTCTACTTTTATCCATTTTTATCGTGCCCTTTTCAACTGAGTTTATTAACAAAAAAAAAAAATTTTTGATGGACATTGTACCACAGTCAAACAAAAAGCGGCAAGACATGCATTACCTACATCAGGGGTCGGCAACCTTTAGCTGTGTGCCAACTCATGGTTTCAAAACATTCAGTGTGCCAACATCATACGTTTTTATACAATTCACGGTCAATATATCTTCCGCGTGAGACATAACAAAAGTGGTGAAAACTTAGAGCTTCTGCGTGCCATTGAAAATTGCTTGGCGTGCCAAGTGTGCCCTGGTGCCTTTAGGTTGCCGACCCACTACCTAGATCTTTCACAAAATTTGTGAATTCTTGTCAACCGGGGCTTGTAGCGCTGAAAACGAATTACGGGTAAAAACTTGTAATATCAGCGAAGCTCGGTCGCAGGCCAGAAAAAAGATCTGTTTTAAGTCGCTCAAGAACGGTCCTATTTCGAAATGTACTTTAAATAAACATCACAGACGGTGCAAATATCGAGAAAAGGTCAGAAACAGAACAAATGATTGCTGTTGCGTTTCGATCATTTTAAAATGCGCTCTTTACAACAGAAGCTTCAATATAGATTTTTCTCTTTTCGTAAGTTTTGCTGCTTCCAAGGCGGCAACTCATAAAACTGTTCTTTGCTCATTTCGAACAAGTCCACGAAGTCCTTCGTTGACAGATAAGTTTCAAGATGACTGGGGTCAACGCCCTCGGGAAGCGTGGACGAGCGGAGTTCTTCGAGTGTGTACGTCAGTTTGCTCAATGTCTTGAGCAGTTGAGACACGGGAACAGGTTTCTTGGCTCTCTGGGAAAAAAAAGGTAAAAGTGAAGCATCAAGGAAGCAAATCGTGGTAGCACAGTAAGTCTCCGCCGTATTGTCCTTCTCAGCCAAAGAAAAGAATTCTGCTCCCCACGGTTTAAAAAGTGAAAATTTTTTTGACACGAAAGAACATTTTTCTCTGTGTTGACAATTTCCGTTATAAAATTCTCCTGGTACCTTCCGCAAACGCATTTTCAACTACCACCAAGACTGTGTTGACCTTAGAATTCGCTTTCTGTCACCTCCTACACCCACTGGTAACACGCAGACGCATAGTACTGTGCATTGCGTAACAACGTTTCCACCTTGGGAAATATCCAGCAAATGTTCTGAACTTTGCCGATTTTTCCGGTAAAATATCTTCGAAATGTGGTTGTTGAAAACGCGTAAGTATTAAAGCAAATGTTTACTAAATCACTTTAGGGGACAGCAGGGTGATTGTAGAGATGGGGGGTATCAGTCACAATCGGAACTTTCCGTGATACAGTTCAGCATCGAAGTGAAGGCACCGGCCAGGTCCGCAGGGTATGCGGATTTGTCCGGCAAATTCCAATTGTTATCAGAACAAACGCCAGTAAATAAAAAGTTCAACAGAAATTTTGCTGGTAAGAATATCCAATTTTATTTCACCATTTTCACAGACTATTGCCGACTTTTTTTCTTCCTTACTGAATCGACGTGCCGTGTGCAAAACACCCAATTATCATCAAAAAGTCTACATAGATTTCAATAAGGGGTTAAAAAACAGCTTTGTTACTTCTCAGCATTTAAACTTGAACGGTTGCTAGGGCGCCTTCATGACATGGAAATGGAAAAGTAACCTCACCTTTTCCTCGAAATTGTATTTGTTATCTGGTGTCCTCCAGTATGGGAAAGAGTTGGTGAACTCGACTGGTTCGTGTTGTTCGTGCACCAAAGTCGCTTCACAGTCGGGTCTGTGTTCTGCATAACCACATAAAACGCATTACTACTGATTCTTCTTTAAACACTACTTTTTACGATATAAGAGGTTTTCGCAACATGACTGAATTTGATCGGAAAAACTTGAAATGGTTATCAATGAAAAGAAGGCACTGCATAAGTCTGTACCAAGATGTCTTTTCAATAATTTCCTGAAATCTTGGCGTTTTCCCGGTACCTAAAATGGAGAAGCATGGCAGAAATTATTACCTTTACAGTAAGCGATGCTTGTTTCCATAGCCAGCCGTCTGCAAATGTCAAACTGTCGTTTCGCTGAACCTTTAGGTTCATCAGAAGCAGTTGAACTCTGCCAGAGATAAACGCCCGAGCCACAATCCAACAAGACGAAAGCTGTTGAAAGTTATTTCAAGACTGTTTAAACGAGTTTGATTTCGTTTTGCAATCGATAGTTCGCGTGCGAAGCAGAAACATCAAACATATAGAAGGTAGGGACAAACGTTCGCAGTGATTTGTTGCAAAGAACTTCTACCCAAAGTGGACGACAAATGAAAAACGAAAAACTATTACATGCAAATTTTTTTGATTCGCGCTTACATAAACTTTTTCATCATTTTAATAAATGTTTCCTTTGCCCTTTCGAATATGACCTATAATGTAAAATAAAGAAAAAGAAAAAAACTTGGTTTGGTGCTCTTCGCTAAAAAACGTGAAAAACAATTTTTAAAGAGTATCGTCATAGCAACACTGACCAGGACGATCAAGATCTTGCAACTGCTCTTGCACAAGAGGGAACGGGTCGAAGCAATCGCGCTCGTCCGCGTCATTCCTTGGTGACGTAACCGGTACGAACTCCCGAGCCACGAACTTGCCCACACTTGGCAACAAGTGCCAGGCACGTGGCGCGCTGCTCTTTGTGACGTCAGCTTCGAGCAGACTGAGGTACTTCGTTCGACGGATGCGAAGCATGGCTGCGAAACAAAACGTTGTTCGAGACTTGCACCTTATTTTACTCTGAAGCGTTTGTTCAGTAGTTTTCTGCATTCCAGTTGTGTTTTCCGCTGCAACTTGCTGAAGTTTGGAGCTTTTACATCTTAACTTTGAAAATAGCTTCATGCTGATCGAAGTAGCTTTGCAAAAATTAGCAGCAAGCGAAACAAACAAAAAAGGGTAATTGATGAGTCCACATTGGTTGCCCAGCAGTCTCCGCTTTATTGAAAAAAAAAGAACTCTTTGAAAAAAAGTTATTGAAAAAAAGAGCACGCGAACTCTTTTCCGTCAGAGCAGACAACACCAGAATTCAGAAACGAATCATAAACGTTAATTTACAAAAGCTGTACCTTCGGTGAAGTCTTCGCTTTCGGCGCCTTCACTGCACACTGACAACTGCACTGACTTGCACGTGGGGCGGAAGCCGAGACAGGTTCTCTTGTCGTTCTGCATCTGAAAAATGCGATTTGTGAAGTTAAGGCCAGCAACGATGGACGTTTATTGTCTCTGTCTACACAGCCTTCGGATATCCGCTGTGGTGACATTAATTAACAATAAGAAAAAACACAGTGGTCTTTAGAATCTCTTCAATTTGTCAACCATTTTCAACGGAGACTCCTCATCATTTGCTCGAGTAAAAATGCCAATTCGAAAAATTCGCCCTGAAATGGCCTGGACCTATTTTTAGCTCTGAGTAGGTATTTTAATGGTTAAAGCACTCAAAAGTTGCATGGCGCTGTGTTTACCACAGAGTTGCTCCATTTTCGTCAAAACAGAAATGGAGGATCGGAAATTTTTTGGTATGATATTCTAAACACTCTACAACGTAAAGCATCACTTTTTATGGTTTTGATGCATCGAAAACGAAAAAATTCAAGCATTTCCCATACAAGAATAACAGTAAAATGAAACTAAACAAACGAACTTTCCGTTTGCAACTGGTTAAAAAGTCATCCAAGGCTTAGGTAATATGAAAAGCCACAAAATAGTGCGACTAAGTAACCAACCTGCTCCGCAGCGGACTCTGCCACTTTCTTCAGATGATCAGGAGCCGAGCACCCGTGCCACACAATGACCTTCGACTGACGTGCGTTCAACGCAACAAAGGATGCAGCGGAGCGTAACGACTGGCACTCGCATGGCACCTGGAAAATTAGTAAAAGTCTTTAATCTAACAAGTAGAATTGTTCGAAAGTTTGAAATGTCTTTTCGTTTAGAAACACAAACTAATATGCAAGAGGACCATCACACGTAAGCTGATCTACAAAAGCATTCAGTTGCGGTTTGCCAAGTTTTACCAGAGCTTGCGCAAATTATGATTTTATGATTTGGAAAGTACATTGTCGCGACTATGTCTGCGCGCAGACAAAGTGCATTTTTGTGCGCAGACGAAAGCCGCGGTGGTGGAGCTAATTGGTGACGTTGCGCTATACGTTGCTTCGTCCTCAGAACAACACAGCATAAAATCAGGACATTAACTTCGACTGCAATGTAGAGAACAACCCCGTCATTGCGTTTGTCAGTACTTACTTGGTGCAAGGAAACTTCATCAGGCGTGTTGCCTCGGACGCAGAACAACTTCCAACTGCAAAATATCACGAATCACTGGGACTAACATTACGAGCTTTATCGAATAAAAACTGAGCTAACACACCTCTGCCACACCCACTAACGTCGTTTTGATTCGACACGCTGCAAACGCATCGGCACTTTTCACAAAAATTAGCAGCCATTACCTGTAAAATCCATCTCTTTTTCCCCTCTTCCCATCTACGACCGTCATCTTGCCACGTAGGCATTGCGTCATAGCAGGAGGTTCGCGACCTTCATTCACAACGACCTGTGGATCCCAATCCGAATGTCAGTGCATGGAAGAGCAAGGACCAATGACAGTTATGAGGAAAGATATTATCTTGGGAAAGGCAAAATTTTTCCTATACCTTTCGCAGCGTTTCAAGTACGTTCGTTGCATACGTTGGCAAAGACTTGTCGAGCGAATGCTAATTGTCCATGGACCGCCAAACAAGTTTGAAATTTTACAAACTGTTGAGACCACTTTTACTGGCCTCACTGCGGCTACATATGCCAGCATGCGACATGCTGGATAATGACTATGGTGAAAGCTCAACACACGAATGATTCTTTAGCGGCAAAGAAATGATATCAAGGGTTTTGAGCAACATTGACATTACCTGAGTTCCGACTTCCTTGTCAATCTCAGTCGCCATTAAAGCAGACGCACCCTTCTCATTGACAGAGGACTCGCGCCCTGTCCAGAGAAAGTAAGCTGTGCGCTCCCTGCCTTTGGGATCTTTCTTCAAGTCTCCCCCTCCGCTTTTCTCTGCCAACCATTTCCCTGTCGCTGAAATGACGAAACGCCATTTGATGATGTACGTGTCTCCTCTGTAATGAAAACGAAGACTGCCGTTTAACGCTCACCCGAAAATGAAAATGTTTCCTCTGACTCTTCCTCCATTATTATATAACCTTAACGAAAAGCGGCAATTCGTAACGAATTTACTCAGACAGTAAATAAAAAAAATTACGCACAGCCAGATTTGCATTCACCCCTCTAACCTTTGATGACGACGTGGATCAAACTGCGCATCAACTTCATGAACAAGTTGCCCGAAACCGAAACAGGTAGAACCCTTATTCGTACCACGCAAGCGGATAGTAATGTTTGAGACAGGCGCAGTAGCCTTCAACCCGAAAGCCGAACTTCAAGCCCGTCTACCTGTGCAGCACTCCCCGTTCTGCATCTTCAGTCTTCTCCATACATTTATCGCTCGCTGCCCAACAATCAACCGAACTCGTGACTACTTCAAGACCTCGGCCATCGTCATCGTACGTTTGACCATAACCACGCCATATGTTGTAACCTGCAACAAAAAGAGCAACTCGCTTGGTTCTAGCCAAGATGTCTGTCTGTTTGTGGGAGCAGAGTTCATACTGTTGTGTTGCTGTCCTCACATGTGGGAGCATTTATCGTTTCAGAACAATGTTCAGCTGTGAAGTATTTCAGCACACTGACAAACAGTGATCATGAAGTGTGTNTTATTATCTTCATTATGANGTGAGGTCATCAAACTGCGCTCGTCACTGCAACGTCACCATAGATGACGTCGATAAAGGCGTTTGCAAGCATCTCTACTCCAAGCAAGTTCCAGAGTTGGCTCTGCAGACAAACGATGCAACAGCGTACACAAGCTTTGGCATATCACAGCTAATCGGCTTGATGTTGCCAGAGAACTGCCACAAACACAGCTTTGTTTCCTTAATTTGCACATCGTTGGTTGGTTTAGAAAACAATGGAAATTACACGAACTAATGGGCGATTCAACGATAAAGGAAAAAAAAAACAATAAGAAAACTGATTCCGTTATAGATGAATGCTCCGCAGATCAAATGCACCAGTGCAGGAGTGCATAACCTGCTGCAGCCTTCGATAGAAATTTTATGTGCCCGTGGACATAAGTTATGGCGAGCGTGTATTAGTAAAAACTCTTTGTCTACTACTGTACTAAGATGCTTAGTAGGAAGACGGCTCTGGCCAAACAGACGTGTCGAAGCAGGCTATAGGCTCAGTGTGTGGAAGAAGAACATAAACAACGCAAAAACTAAAAGTTTTGAAGTGACTGGCGTCCGTTAATTCATAAAAATCAGCGTAGTGCGACCGGCAATGGCGAAAAGGTTGTTCACCCTTGCATTAGTGCAAATAGAAAGGGTGGAAGCCATCGATTGTAACAAAAACCGAAATGCCTAAGTAAAAAATTGCCGAAAACAAGTGTATTAAGCAATGCTTTGAAATGTTAACACAATGTTAAATCCAAAATCATCATTTGACTTGCTGTCGGCTTTATTATGAAGTACATCTTTGCTCGGAATCAGACATTCCTAACCTTAGATTCAGTCCGCTTTTCGTTGTTTGTCTTTTCCGCGTAGAACTTTTATCAGTTCATTTAACACTAAGTGCGAAACAGTTGTTGTTTTAAAACTTGAGGAAAAAGGCGTGAACTCTGGCCTGTATTTATTTAGTTTGTGACAATGACCATGACATTCGCCATCAACATTCAGAGGTACAGTAATATCGCGAACGCTTAACAAAACACGAAGCGGTGATGGCTTGACCAGGCTAACCTTCCATATTGAGAGATTGAGGCTTGGCAGTTCCATTCTTCATTTCAACTACGTCACATGGCTCCATATCTGGCTGCATTGTAGCCTGTTAAATCAAGTCAAGTCATGTTTGCGCTGCAAGTAGGCAACAAATAACGCATTTCAATTGACAAAGCTTAAACAAACAGCACAGGTTGGGCGAAAGATGGCCAAAGCAGTCACTTAAATCAAGCCCAGTCTATAATTAATGACAGTCAAATTTCAATAGTGTTCAAAACAAAAAAACAATGTGCTTAGTTTAAGGTAAACAATTCAAAAATATCTCACAAATCACAAATATATCTCACATTAGAGTCAATACCCAGCAAGCAGTTGCGATTTCAAAAACGCGTTTGCGAATACCCAGCAAGCAGTGTTAAATGTACACGATTGAAGTTTCGACAAAAGTCTTGACAAAACGCGAAGCGACTTCTGAAAAAACTTAACACCCTGGGCAAAACACCGCCAACGAAACTAGCAGAGTCAACATATTGACTTTGCGTATTTCGAACTGATTTCGAGCTTTTATGCTGTGGCTTTCAGGTCCTCACCTTGACATATCACACGAACAAGTCAGAAGAAATTGGCAGAACACAAGGCAGTACCAGAACAATCAGCTGATCAGAGCATTTTTTCCAACAGCCAATAACTTCAAGCCCGATAGCGAAAATAACAGACACAGAAGGACGTTTACCCCACCTTAGTTGTTTGCTCGTGGGCAATGTGGCCCCTGGCCGTCTCCTTCAGCATCTCCTCCCTTTCTCCGATCTCGCGATGAATGTTCGACCAGTCAAGGAACTTCTCTTGAACCAGCGCCGTTTCCAAGTTTTCGTTGACTCTGCAATGACCGAAGAATGATCAGCCGCGTGATGTCCTGCGCGGCAAACCATACACTGTACTCTTGATTTGAATGACGTGAATTTAAGAGGGCAGAGCCTGGTTCAAGCACTTGTCCGGTGCGCACGTTCAACAGCATGATGCTGATGACTTCTCCAACAGCATGTTGCATGCCAGCAAGTCACTTCGCCATTACATCAAATGCTGACTTGCTGAAAAAATCGTCAGGATAGTCGGTGTCAGCAAAAAAACACATTAGATGGTCTGATCTGACGCTGGTTAACAGTTCTGCATTTTTCTGAAACCATTTCAAACCTGTATTAACGTTAGCTTAGTAGCTCTAACGATATGCCTGAAAGCTCGAAGTCTTATATTTTGAGCAAAACGGTCCATTCGAATGGCGGCTCGGAAGTTACCACACAGCAGATTTATGACGTAACCCTTCACTATACCATAGTACAGGACCTACCTCGCAAACAACCCCCACTCTGGCCTGGGGCCTTCAAGGTCGTTGGCGGAATTTTTGCTTGGGACGAATGGACAGAAACCAGTATCTTTGTAATTGTAACCTTGATCCCAAAGGGCTCTGGCCAGCTTCACAGCTAACTGTCGTTCGTCGAATGATACCTGGAGATGAAAAATGAAGCGTACGTTAAGACATGTGGTGCGCGCAAGCATTTTATATTTAGGTGTTTCGGGCTTACGATCTGAAAACAGTAAAAAAGTATCATAAAATGCAAATGAAAACAAATTTTTTGACGGTTTAAGGGCAACACTTGAAAATAGCCACAGCACCGTATTTCCAATATGCTTTCAATTTTGTGTACAATTGCATATCTACAAAAACTACGCAAGAAATTCGTAATAGCAATCGAAGCGGCAAAAACATCAACATGTTTTACAAAATAACATAAACACTTTACCTCCTTTCCTTGCCAAATATACATTTCTGCACCGAAGTCAAACACGTAACAATCGGCCGTGTTGAGCATTCCCATGGTAGGGAATTTCCCCCAAGCAAGTTCGAGAGGCACAAGTTTGTTGTCCTGGAAAGAAAATAATACATGACCAACACATCAATGATCGGCTGAAGGTAATTCTAATTTCAAATTAACCTCACCTCGAGTTTGTAAGATTTGATGGTGACCTCCGCATTAACTTCAAAAAACTCGTCTTCTTCAGCGCCTCCTGATTCCTCATATGGTTCTCTACAAAAAAAATAAGCGGTTGTGTTTCACTATTTTCGTGTTTTCAAACTTGAATTTGCTTGCTTGGCAATGAAGCAAAGTTGAAAACTACGTTTCTTCAATTCTTTTCAAAGCAATCGATATAAAAACCTATATGTGCGCATAAAAGCGTCCGTTCCCGGAATAATCAAAACTTTTGTTGATCGCACAATAAGCAAACGTTGTGAAAATAAGGATGTTCGATGTTCATGGCAAAATAACAATTTCTCGCACTTTCCACCCAGATGTTTCCAGAATTCTCTGGCGACGATTGACGAGGAAACGTTTTCTTCTATTATCGTCAACGATGACGCTTTTGAACCGAGGTCGCCTTTGTGAACGATGTAGTCGGCGATTTCCTGCAAGATTCCGCTCAATAAGGGGAGTGTTGAATAGCTGCATCGGTATTATTACGCTGCAGTAAAACTTAGGAAAACGCCAACAAACTTAACGTTTTGAACAGGAAAATTGACCTCCAAGCCAGATGGACTAGTTTCGAAAACACCAAAACAAGCGACCTGTTCAATAAAAGTTCTTATTGATACTTAAACATCTACCGTCTTCAGCACTTTCATTTTATTTAAGTTTTGCAAATTTTATTAGGTCTTAGGCCACAATATATGCTGACCAATTGTGGCCAACAATAACGGCAGTGCATGCCAAACGAGTGTAGACAAATGCAGCTTCAATCTGCAGAGAAATTAAGCCGTTTGCTGAGATGCAACAGGGCTCTGCCAACTCCGGCGTGTTTCAGTCAATGGAGCTTACATTACGCTCTTGCCCTCAGTACCTCGCAGATTTTCACACACCTGCGACAAAAAACGGCCCAGTCTGGGATTTCCTTCCCAGTGTCAAGCAAAATTTCTGACTTCACGCCATGTGCGCATGCACAGAGTAATATTCTACATATCAAATGCGCTGCGAAAACTGATAGTTATTAGACAGGCCCCTAGCCAGGTTTCAAAGTTTGGAGGGGCAATATAAATTTTTAGGGGGGCAAGATTTTTGTTTTTATTATTTGTTTTAATAAAACATGTTCTTGTCACAACAATATTTGGGGGGCACAAGAAAAATTTAGGGGGGCATTGCCTCCGAATCCCCATCGTGGCTACGGGCCTGTGATTAGGGCTTAGGGTTTGGTGTTTAAGTAAGTGTGCTGGGTTAGGCTTTGAAAAAGAAAAATAATTGAGGTCTAAGACTAAATCCAATATTTTTCAGTAGTTGTAGTTATTCCCGTGCTGTAGCTTGTGGCTACTTGACATCTCACCAAAAAGTTTTAATTTACACAATACACATCAAAAAAGTAATCGCCAAACTTTCTTCCTTTGCTCTGGAAAGCAAAATAACTGACAAACACCAATAGGTCAGAAATTTCGCTTGACACTAGATATCCGGGTAACCCACCAACCTCCGGTCACCACGACGCCGAAGCATTCTTACCAACTCGCAACTTCGTCCCTCTTTCTATCAAAAGCTTTGACAAGAGTATTAACAAGTTGTGGAGATGGGATCGACTGGACAAAGTTCGAAATTTCCAGCGGTCACAGCGCCTTGCATTTATTTATCAAAACATTTCCTCAAGTGTTCGGCACTAAGCTCAAATTTGCGTCCCAATCACTGGAAGGTCCACAAACTGACCCTGATTTCGACGGTCTTCCAACGGCGTGAATGCGTTGCGACAACACGTAACAATGGCGAATGATTTACCTGAACTTTCGCTCTCTCTATGACGTTGCAGAACTCCCCAAACCAAGCGTACATTTTGTCGCTCAAAATGAGAAGATAGGCATCTCCGCTGTTCAGCGAGCTGCTTCTGGGCTCCACCAAGCGGGTTTGGACGTGACGTCGACCTTTGACCCTGCAGTTACGTCAAAAACTTACAGCCGGGTAGCCTTCTCTTTCAAGCAGCACGAGTCGGACGCAGCGGCACCAATCAATCTATTTTTGATTTACAACAAACTTAAGACGCCAAAATGACTAAAAGCGCTGGCAAATTTATCCCATTACACACCAAGGCATCCAGTTTCTGCAGCTCCAGCAACTGCAGGCTTGCGTAACGAAACCCCACACAGACCACAGCATGCAAAAACGAAAGATCTTGGACAAACCTGAGAAGCATCTTATCTTTCCAAGGTTGAAGATCGCTCGCTGAGAAGGCAGGCTTCTTCGTGCTACGCAAGCTTACCTGTGATAATAAATCAGTCTTTTTAATTACCACGAACATGTTAATAACTGACTGAGAACTTTTATGCTAGCGTCTTATGCTTTGCTTTCAAACACTAACAATGGTACTAACCATGGCTGTGGAACCGGAGCCAAAGCAATTTTGGATGGCTGGAGCCGGAGCCAAAAACTTTCAGATGGCTGGAGCCGGAGCCCGAAATCTGGGTTCCTGTTCCACAGACATAGTTCGTGAAACAAGCGAATTACGCAAATAATGCAATGTTTTTTCTGATTTTTTGGACCAAATTGTTCTGCATCCTTAGTAAGAGCCAAAAGCTTTGGAGCCGGGCCAAAACTTTTAGATGCCCGGAGGTGGAGCCTAAAGTTCGA
>JGI24021J15306_10005964_pt1 | contig 14563 bp, 9 predicted proteins | sample Ectturendosymbi1_FD_15306 | JGI IMG/M metagenome (IMG submission 15306)
GAAGAGTCTGAAAGGTTGATTTGTGAAATATATACAAAAACAAAATTTTACAAGATTTATGTAGTACAGTAACTGTTAACAAACATACTATCAAACAACAAAGGTACTGCTGTTTTGGAAATATTTTCATTTTTGGCAATGGTTGATTGGATACAGTGTTGTACTATTTTAACCTCCTTAACTTGATTCTCCATTTCGTACTTCCTTTTCATTGTTCAGCATCTTTCAACTTTCAAGCACTGTTTTTGCTTTTTCGGGTTTAAACACCGTAGGCAGTTCTCTTACATCCAATGTTCTATTCTTATTGCTTTGTTATTTTAACATTCTTTTTTTATTCATGGCACTGTGTTTATTCATTGTAAACAGTGTATACTATGCCAACAAGTTAGGCTATTGCTGCAATTTCAAAAATTCTAGCTTATAAATCCTGACTTTACAAGATTTAAAAATTTTGGAAATATCCGTATCGGCCGATATATCGGCCCATGAATGGCCGATACATCGGTATCGGCCTCAAAAAAGCCATATCGGTCGAGCGATGACGGTTTGTAGAACAATTGCAATACCGCCTTCACCCCAAAAATCAAATTATTTTCGCAAGAGATATCATCTAAAAGAAAGACGCAAGCAAAGTGCTGCATAAACTGCTGTATTAGCCACTGGGGAAGTATCTCTGGTGCAGAGCGTGACATCTACGTTCTATCAACGACACCAGCAAATAAAACGGTGAGATCGCAGCATGACTACAGGTGGATAATAACATGCATGCCGATGAGCTTTTCATTTTTTAAGCTATTTCCACGGGCAAGTTGCCGATGGGCACTTCTCTAACGCACTTTATAGCAGCGGTTCTCAAATGGGTGCCGCTTNGNTCACCAAAGCAGGAATTTTTAATTCCTGGGAGGAAATTTGTTCCAGGGAGAAGCTGTGGAAGAAAAACNTTAAGTTTTCAATATTTGTTCATTCAACACATCAAAANTCCACGAGGTTAGTTTATATGGGAATGTCTACAGTACGCAAAGACAAGCTGCCTTACCTGCAGTGACTGATGTTATAAGGAGTCTGGTTCATAATCGATATTTGTTTCTTCACAGCAGGTAGTGTGAAGTTTTTGCATTATCTTTTTTGTGATTTTTGTTGGGGAGGAATTGATGGTGTTTGGGTGGGCAAAGGGGGAATACGAAACAACTTTGAGGACCATTGCTTTAGACATTTTGCTAAGGAAAGAATCTAGCAAAATATGTACCTACCCAAAGGCGTGGCATTAAAGTCCACGTTGGCATAATCGACATCGTTTTTGCACCACAGTAAAAGATCAGCTTCACAATCATACCTCGATCTTTGCGTCATGAATTTGACGTTGAACTAAAGCTACAACTACATCAAGAAAAAATCACTGGTTCCACGAATGAAAACCACGCGGCACTGCCACATGCTTCAGGCAGGCAAGGTCGAGTCAAAGTGATTTCGATGAAGGACGAGCGGCCGGATACCGTTTGTCGATTTTAAAGCGCACAGAAAGATGCCGGCAACCCACTCGCGGGCTTGCAGTTGTTTACTGCCTAGCAGGGTAGATAAATTTTTTCTGACACTTTACCAGCTTAAGATACGCTGGTTGGTGGTCGGCATGCGCGCGCAAACAAACCTTTTCTCGTTCAATGAAGGAGTTGAGGTTGAGGATTAGAGGAAACCACATTCGATCGTTCAGTTTGATCCGGTGCATTGTCGAATAATCGAAGTCGAACCTTTTCAACTGGAGTGTCAGCAAATACGGAAACCTGGGAATGCACGGGAGCTTTTTAAAGCTCATGTCATCACCTTGTAACTCCGTGCAGCCCAAATTCAAAGTTTTGTTACAACCCGGGTCGTGGCCATGGAGGACGACGCGAGCCTACCCCCTTTCACAGGTAGTGGCCCTCGTTGTCAACTCTGCTCCCCCAACAATAAAAAAACGCGACGCACCTGGTTACAAGGTACCGTAGTTTCAATGAGAAGCTTGCTCAACTCACTGCATAAACTACGACTGGGTAACGAAGCTGGTGTGAGAGCCGTGAATCACTATCACCGATTGACGTCGGTGCCAAATGCACTAAAATGGTTTTCAACAGTGGGTTTTTGGCTAGGGATCATCATTTAGAAAATTTTCGAAGTTGCTGTGGCTATTAGGGGCGCAGCCAAAACGGTGGTTCCGGTTGCAGCATTGAGCGGTCAGCTTTTTTGTGGCATTATAAGCACGTCACTGCTCTCGGCAAATTTGCGATTTTTGAAATGCAACACATTGCGGTTCGAAAATTTTCTAAATTGAGTCCGTTCAGTGCAACAATCAAAAACCACATTTCGAAATGGGGCGTTTTTGCGGAGATAAAATCCGTGAGTCTCAGCGGATGTGCAGTGGACAACCTTCGCACGTCGATTAGAACTTTTAAGAAAAAGCATGACTGTTTAGATACGTTGTATGAAATATTCCCTTTGTAGTGCCGACATCAGCGTAAACATGTTTTTATGCGTTTGTATCAGCAAGTTCTTGTTAAAAACAGTTCTACTGCTGACAAGAAGAGTCACAAAAATATTAGAAGGATTTTAACCGAGAATCCCAACTGCTTCCTGTAAAAAGTCCACAAAGAGAGACAGCGACAGGCCACTTTGGGTTTCGAAAAAAACTTATTTTTCACAATTTTTTTTTCATGTAGCGCATATTTCCAACGCGCGGTAGCGACGCACAGAGAGATTGCAACGACTGACAGGTAAAAAAACAAAGATAACAAAAATATTTTCGGCAAATGGAAAAGTCACACGTTCAGGAAGCGCCTCAATGAAACAAAATGACACAGACAACAAGCAATACTGCTATAAACAGACGTGTCTTACTGCGTGAATTTAAGTCCTTTCTTGGCGTCGCACTTCTTAGCGCACTTCTCGCAGAAATATTGGTTGTTCTGGTCCAGAATTTCCGGCTCCACGAACGCGTGCAAGCCCTCTCTCTACGCAAGAAAGAAGATGCCGTGACTTTGGCAGGGAGAAGAGCAAATTAATCTACCACACTTGAAGTTTCAAGTTGGATTCCTTTAATTGTCGCAGGTTCGGCGACAAAAAACAAAAAAAAAGGATTACGAGCAACCGTCAGGGCCGCAACCAGCTGGTATTTTCGGGGGGGGGGTCAAAACGATTGTAACTTATTGTTGTACCTAACAGCTAAACATAGTTTTGAAAACTTCGGGGAACATTCGCCCGATTGCGGGCCTGGCTAATGTTGTGTCGAAACGTTTTCCAAACTTGATCAAGGATTACTACAATGTCACGAAATGTAGCTAAGTAATTCACAACGATTCGATTGCGTCAGTGTGGACCACCGATTTAGACTGACTGAGCCACACCCGGTCAGTGATGCCTTAAAGTAGGATTTCCCAATCTTTGTCGGTTTGCGGGAGAGAAATACAATTTGCGGCAACAAGTGGCGAACCCATCGCAATGTGCTTCAAGGTTTGACCACATTTTGAAAATGCATTTTTAATGGTATATTGAAAAAAGCATTAGCTCGCAGCACCCGAAGTATTGTAAATGGCACCTCGGCTGCGAACCAATGCCTTTAAGCCAGGCCTGCACAACGCAGAAACGTCGAAGGGCCAACTTGAGCAACATGAATTCGCTGCCGGCCGCAAAGTCTATTTCGTTGTAGTGTGGAAGACTCTCTGAAAGGACGATTATCCGAAGTCGGGCTTTTGCAACATTTTCTGCAAATGAAAAAGCTCTCGCGGACCGCAAGAAAAGATCTCGTAGGCCACATGTGGCCCGCGGGTCCTATGTTGTGCAGGCCTGCTTTAAGCAACCGTGCATTGTACATAGGTTAAAGGTTAGTTTGAAGGTCAGCAAGAAAACGACAAGACGATTGTTACATCGCAAAGTCGGCTTTCCTGAGGAGTGACCTTTCCATAACTTCATCCAGCACTCACAAAATCTTTCGCACGACACAGCAATACTCACGACTGATCTGTAAGTGGTGGTGGAGCCGAAGGGACGGATGGTGATGGGAACGTCTAAAAAGGTGTCGTTCCGTGCGCTCTCGTGCCCGCACTCACAGCACTGCACGTAGTCTTTCATTTTGCCTGAAGCAGTCGATCACAATCACAAGACTGCGAGGTGGAGAAGGGGATAGACAAAGACACCTTTTTCGGTGATCACTATCATTAGCGAGTAGACTGGTACAGGCTAAACAACCACAAGGTCCACAGGGTGCTCAGTCCCATAGCAGTACTTTCTGTTTTCTATTACTGAAATCAAATACGCAAATTCCCGATTTGCGCAACGAACGACCATCAAAATGCTTAACCAGGTTTTCATTTACAAGTAGAACGATATCACTTCACAGTTGTCAACGTTAAGTCGTCGCAACCGAAAGCTACCTTCGTAGAGCCGCTTTATGAGTTCGGCTTGGTCAGTGCCGAAAGCTACCGAGTATAACCGAAAGCTACCTTCGTAGAGCCGCTTTATGAGGTCGGCTTGGTCAGTGCCCTGAAACTTCTTCTCAAGTGCGTCGAACATCACGCGGCACAACTCCTGTATGTCATGTTGTTGCCACGCTGCAATTAAAACAAAACAAGATGCGCTCAGTGCTTGACGGTATGATTCACAACGTCGTCTACTGAACAACTTGCAGTACATGACGCATGGACTTTGCACAGAGCTCGAACCCAGTGAAAGTCAGGGATTTTACGAATTACATCAACAATGTTCACAAACATTGGGGCTACCATGCCAATACTCACCCGTCATTAATATTCTTCCTTTTCATTTGGCAGAGACTTAAGAAAATAATTGCGATTTCATGTCAACAGATTGCAAAATCGAGTATACAACGGTTTACTTCCTTGGAACATTTTAAACATGGGCTGCAAACGTGCGGTCCATGGGCCACATGTGGCCCGAGAGGCACATTTGTCGCACAGCAATTACAAAACTAACAGAAATCATTTCCATCCTGTCCGCGGCAAAACCGTTTAAAAGCAAAAAACTCGCTTGAGTTGATGAAGTTGGTTAAGTTTTGCAAGTTTCTCAAATCAAGCAGTGAATTGCCGTTGTTCAATGGAGTAACCGACGGCTATTTGAAATAAACGTTAACAGTTACGCAACGTGTGTTATAATGCAACAATTCTGAAATATGAACCCTTCGAGCGTTGCCGCCATCGCAGTTTGAAAAGAAGACAATGACTGCATTTTCATTTCAACATTATCAGTTGGCAGCTTTGAAAACACTTTTCTGGTTTTAGCATTGAAAGTGGAACGGCTGCAAACCGCAGGGTCAACGTTCTTGGTGCAATGCGCAAAATCAAGTTATCATCTAACTTCAAATGTATCTTTATCAGTGTCCGCATAAAAAAAACAATCTGCCTAACCTTCTGGACCATGTTTTTCCCCATTCATGATTGCAAAACTAGCTTTATGCAAATAAAATTCATGTACATTTTCGCAACAGATTTTCGAATGGTTTAGAACTAAACTGATTTTTGTTAATCTCTCTCAATTCACGCTAAAATCTAACTCAACCCGATGAACCATCTACCTGAGGACTGAGATTGAAAAAGACAGTTTACATGCCACCATTCGTTACATTTTGGACTTACTGTCGTGTATCAACGCCGCAGTCCTTGAGTGGCACATAGAACGCAAACAATTTTTTTGAAATATGCGCGTTTTTAGTTTCTCAAATGCATCACCTTGCGGTATAACGCCGCAAAAAAGTTGCTTGTTTTTGAAACAGACCAGTGACTTCCGACTTGGCGTTAACGAGCGGTACACTCCTTTTACATGATTAAACTGTTTTCGGTATGTGTTGAACCCGAAAAAGTACCAACTGCACAACTGGGATGATTTCAGTTTGAAGAATCCGAATCGGATATTAGAACTTCGCCATCGCATCGTACTTTCCCAATTTAACAAGTTGACGCCCGTAAAAAAAACTGTTTATTCAGAGAATCACAAGTAGGAAAAGGTTTGTAACTACTGATACAGCATTATCAACAAAACGTGGGAGACAGAGGCAAATACTGTATGTGTCAACAACACAGAGGGAAATAAAAACATGCTCCATTGCTATTATTTTTGCATGAGCGCGCAAACAACCTAACCCCTTAACACAAAAAAATCGTTGGAATATTGTTTTCGTGACGCTGCGCTTGACAAAAAGCGCGAACGTCTAAAAACTGGTCCTTTGCAGAAACAAAATAAAAGCTCCTCTAATTTTTTGTTTGCTGGAGTGTCCGACCTGTGCCTCGAACGTCGAAACGCTCAAAACCATTGATAGCTTTCATTTCAGGTCTGCTTCGTTTCAAACGAACGGAAATGTCACATATCAAAATCAGGGTCAGAGACGGCAACAGGTGCTAATGCAGAATACGACCGTCGGTGAAGCATCAAGATGCTGATACTCCTTTTAGAAAAACACAACCTTTCGAGCAAGCAAAACTCTGAATTTAGTATTAATTTCAACTCACCTTCGGTGCTGTCCCATCCGAAGCTGCCGGTGAGACCGGTAGTTTCCACTGCTTGTTTGTTTGTGGTTTGCAGCAAAAGAAACAAATGCTGGAGTTGATAGGGAATGCTCGTGGTTGAAACATCCTTCGAATCCCACTCCCACCTGAGAACATGAAATTACTTTTGAAGGAAATTTTGTAACGCAACAACTCAAATTAGTATATGAAACCACTGTGCGTCTCGCGCCATCTTCTACGACAGGGTGCAACAGCCAAGTGTTGAGTTGAGTTTATTGGCGCAAACATTAAACAGTTTTCATGCAAATGGAAGCTATGGCGCTGGGACACCGAAAAAAAGCTGTTAAGCAGGTTGTATCGTCGGGCATCCCTCAACAGTGTCATATGCTGTTATTATAGTTTCTAGACAAGTTAATGGCGAAATTATTGCGAATTAAATAGGGTTATATTTCTTGAAAAGGCTGCAGTCTGGCGACGCTTTTCATACGCGATGGGAAGGCAAATCTAATTTAACCAACGACTAACTACCACAAAGCATAATCCCTCAAAGTAGTTAATGCAATGAATTCAAACTATTCAGTTAATGATCTTAATTCGCCCGGGTTTACGGAAGAGAAATAGAAACTGCCGTTGCTCATTGTTTAAGTTTCGGAACAGCGTGAAAACAGTCGTTTAATTACACCATATTATAAACGAACTTTCGGTCACAAAATTATATTCAGGGCACACAAACAGACGAAATAATGGTATGGGCCGCAACAAAGCAAATTTACTTCTAATGTGGCAAAAGTCAGGCCTAGTTTCTCTAAAGCAAAGATCTAGAAAAAAGCGTAAGTGGTTAATGGGACGGACACGTGAAAAAGTTAGTTAGGAAAGCAAGGCAGCCGCTGATTATGAAACAGTTGAGAATATCCAACAGTAGATGCACCTCTTCATCGCAAGCAACGATCATTTTATGGAAACTGGCTCGATAGCGAACAGCTGCTGGAAAGACATTACTGATTTTAAGCTATCGTTTCTGGCACATGTTTAAAAACACATTATCGCGAACAGCAAGGAGTTAGAACATGCATACCCAAAAAATGCACAGCGATTTGTTGCTGTGTTCTTAACAGCTCTTCCCGCCGGAAAACTTTTTCAGACCAACAAACAAAAACTTCGGAAAAAATATGGCGCGCTTTCCCACTCACTTGTACAAAGCATTCCGAAACTCCGGTGTCATAAAAAGCGTTTGGATCAAGCTGTTCAAGTAACAGGTCATCGCTTGGTTGACTAAACCCACATAACGCGGATTGTTGACTGCAATCAACGGCTCAGATTCAACAGGACTGTTCGGTCTGTTCAAGATCTGTTCTCCTTTCGATCTGATCGCCTCCTAATTTGTAAAAAGCGTGAAGGGAAAATTTTTAGAGCAAAGTGCTTTAACAAAACCAATAACACTGAATAATCTGGTGTCCCTAGCATATCCTACATGGAAAGCACAGATTCTACCGTCTAGTTTCGAGATAGACGCACTTGTGGACAAGTACGGTCGAAGAGCGTTTTGCATAGCAGACGAGCTTGAAATGACTGCCTTTTTTACAGCTTTGAAAACATGAACTCCATAAAGCATCACGTGTCGTTAAAACATCCAACCGCGGGCATGACGTGAATGTTGCAACGCATGAGGTGAAGTTTGAAGCTTCATTCAAAAAGCTTTAAGCTTTGCTTGAAGCTTTTCAATAAGGGTCGAGAAAAGTTAATTAGGGAGGCAAAAACGCATGTGAACAACGTAACAAATCAGCTTGCCTGACTCAGACATGCAGGTGACGAATTTGACACAGCATTCCTCCGGCGACCGTTTTGACTAAGACAAGCTTCGGTGGAAAGAGGAGGAGAGGGAATGTTTGAATCAGTTTGTTCAAGCTGAAAACAGAAAAAAATCACACACGTTATTGTCATGCTAAGATTTATCCTAAGACAAAAACATCACACGCGTATAGGGCACCACGCAAAGGTACCCAACTACCCACGTGCCAATGCCACATTTGAGCATCGTTTGAAAAGTTCAGGAGTCGAAACAACAACTCACAGTTTTTCCGGGACGAACATACTCAATGGCTTGGCCAATTCTTTCACGAATTTGCAAGTGATTTTTACTGTCCTCTTCAAAATTAAGCTGCTCCAAAGTGTTGGTTGCATCAGTCTCATCGACATTTGCTTCCGAGGGTGAATTGTCAGTAGCATAGCGTTTCAAAAAAATTAGATCAAACGTTCCACTCACATAACCCACTTTTGTGCAAACATCCTGAGTGAAAAAGATAAAGATTGAAAAAACAAATACGTATTAGTAACTGATTGACAATACTCAGTATTAAATGATACTGCTGAAAAATAAACAAGAACTGTGAAACCAGTTAATGCTGCAATCAACACTGAGCTACACTAAGTGAAGAACACACCATTACTTACTGAGTAAAGTTTTGCCAATGTTGTCGACGATGGCGACTTTAAAATAAACCTGTTTTGAGGTGCCTTGGTGACATCTTTTACAACGCATGTGTATTCCTTTTCGTTGGACTCACTTGAAAACTGCAAAAGCAAACTACAGTAAACCACTCAAACTAAAAACTAACAAAATCAGCATTATGGAAAAAACATGGCGGAAGTGAACAGCTATGCCGATTTACAATAAATTGCAATGTATGTGCCAGTCACATGTGCTGTATGATATTGTAGTTGGTTATCTTAAGCGCCTTAAACAAAGTTTTACAACAATGCAACAAAACAGTAAGGATGACTTGACCAACAAGCAACAGCATAAATTTCAAGCTTCATCCATCTTTAGAAAGATACCAGAATTTAATATAGGCATTGTTGCAAACAAGGCACATGATTGGTAACATCCTTGCATGTCCTCCTGAAATTTCCACACCTAGCTTTCTTATATGGTATGTTTGTACAACAATAGTGCTTATTCTTAGAAAATAATGCATAAACCAAACATACGCGTTCATAAAAAGAACGACTAATTGTTTCAACAAACGAGCATTAGTCATTATCGCCATGTCAAAAGCACCCAGTGCTAAATCTCCAGCTGTAGAAGAGGGCTGCCTTGTAAAAAATGGCATGACTAATGGTGTCATAGTAAATTAACTTCATTGCTATTTGTATAAAATACGGTCAAGTAGAGCAACCATTGGTAAGTCAACAGGCTTGTTCTTTAATAGTGCAACACAATTTTGAGACTACAGAAGAAAAATGCATTAAACCACAAAAAATCTGTAGTACATTTTAATTTTTTTCTGGGGCATCTTGAAGCATTACACAATTATGCATTTCTTTAATACACTGCCAACATGCATTAGCTTTTTTGTAAAGTAACTTTGACGAAATAGCATGTTTTTTTATCAATTAAAAGTACTCATTACAGTGAGATCAAAACAAAACAGGGTGTCCATTTAAAAACAATTCAATCGTTAAATTGTAATCGGTTAGGGCCCATGCAAACAGCCACTTGTCCAATAGTTTCAAGTTGTATGTAACACAAGTGAAACGATATTTAGCCAATTATCTACAGTATACACAAGTTTTCATCACTGAGCTAGTCCACATAAAGCTGCAGCAGTGGAGCACTTGATGTGTGGTAGCAGAGATATCTATGAATACCAGTACCTTGGATCCAGTGGCACAGCTAGCCTGGCAAAAGGGGGTCTGTTGTGGAAGAGCAGCTTTTGATAGAACTGATCAGAATAAAGCCAGATTTTCTGCAGGTGTCCTAAGACCCAATCAAAGTTGGCTAGTAGCCTAGCACATTTAGAGCGGCACTGGAAGAGCTTGACCAATAAGACTTTTTGGGCTGATACTGATGCTTTTCATTGCCGATATTTTTGCATATTGCAAACCACAGTTGGAAGACATTACAGTGCATGTTTTTTTCAGTATGTAGGCTGCATAAATACATGGAACAATTACACAAGTGTCAAATGAAAAAGCAGATTGTGATAAGTTAGGAAGATACTACAAATAAATAATTAAATACAAATGACACAAGCATGAGAGCAACGAGCAATTACGAAGATGACATTATATACATTATGTGCGACTCATTACAAACAGTGATGAAACCATTACTTCACTGTGATGAAGAATCGCACAACATCAAATTTTGCACAAACCTGGGTCAATAAAATAGTCAACCACTACAGCATGTACCAGGACTGCAACCAGTGGTGGGCAACCAAGCAAATGGGAATCTAATTGAATTATTTTTTACATTGCACTCATGAGTTGTGAGTGTAAATCATGCCTGTTGAAATGGTGAAATTTATTTTGGAACTTTTATTGAAACAGAGAATTCTTGCTGTGCACCACAACTTTCAGTGAATGCTAGTTGCCACAAAATTAGCTACCTTCAGCCTGAAGTACCTAGGATCACAGGTAGAACGCTTTCTCTTAACACCTTCAGCGCTGGGCTGTTTTTACCTTTAAAACTCACGTGAGTCACTTAAAAACCTTCAATTTGCAACACCATAACTTGCCCGACAATTGCACAAGACAGCTGTTCAAACACTCAAAAGATGCAGCAAGTCTCCTAGATCGCACTAAAAAATTGGAAAGTTTTGGATTTTTCAATTTTGTGGGTGATGTCCTAAGTGGGGTACTACTGGATTGAATATTAAAGTAGGCTGAGCGTGGTATGGCAAGAAACGTGGTCTTACTGTACTTGCTTTAGTAAATGCTCACAGCATTTTAACTTTCACTTTATTTGACTCTACTGTAGTTATTAAGGTACTTATCAACATACCATGCCAAATTATTTATCAGTTCAAAGTATATACTGCTTGAATATGTTCAAAGCATGAAAATGCTTCTGAGTTTATTTTTTCAACATCACCTGAGGGTGATTTATTTAGCAAATTCTGTGACTGCTTAGTGAGAAGTTACAAAAAGCTATGGTGGAATTACATCGACCCAGTGCAAAGCATCAAGGAGGCTCGTTTCATGAAGCTGAAAACAGCCCTGGCGTTTTTAAAAGATGCCATGTTTATGTTCCAGATTTTGCCGACAAGCTACTTTTTGTTTCATTTCAACAGAATAGACATTTTTAACCTATTGGTTTGATTTTTAACACTGTAAATGAATATGCTTTGTATTCCGCATTTCAATTGCAAATGCAGAAAATTGATAGGTCAAAATAAAGTCATTATAACAACAGAATTTTAGTTTTTACATCAAAAAATTGGTTGGCCTACTTATAACTAACAATACCTTTAGCGTGAGCCTTAATGTTGAGGTCAAGGTCAACGAACAAGTTGGAATCAAACATTTGCACAAAGAGGACAATCTCTAATAGCTGGTTATTATAATGAAGAATTTGTGGCCTGTCAAATGTAACACACGCCATTACACAAATTCAGTGTTTTGAAAGTGTTATGCAATTCCAGCTATATTGAGGAATAAGCACACAAATTTCTAGTCCTATCCCTGGTGGAAACGAAATCAAAAACATCTGCATCTTACTTTGAATGTTATCTCTGCATACCAACAGTAAATAAATTATGGTTTTGTAATATTGTTCACCAGCATCTATTTAATTGGTTCAAACAGCTATACTTTCATAAAAATGCTTTAATGAAATAACACATTTTAAGTTGTAACCTTCACTGTCAGGTGTTTGAGCCATTCGCCAGTCGCTCTCTAACAGCTTGTTTTGGCAGTTGTTGCAAAGCCGGCCTTCCGGTTGTGAAGGATCAAACATTGCTATAAGTGAAGTACAGAAGTCAATGTGTGAAAGCTGTTCATGTTTAAGTGCAATTTTGCTTGCAAAGTTTTGAACCTACCAACACTCCCTGTTTGTCTTTTCATGCGTTTTTTTTCTAGAGAATTTCTGGCCTAACTATACTATCAATGATGCTTTGTTTCATGTGCAACTACGTCTGAAGTTGAAAAAATAAAAAGATTAGTGCAACGTTTATTGCTGCAAAGTTTCAAACCTACCAATGGTTTCAAGCCTGCACAGGTTCAGTGGAAAAACTTCCACCATTAGTAACCTTGGCCAAAGTGGGCAAGCACATATTTGGACTTCCAAGAGCAAACACTTACTTGGCATCTGATTTTCATGCATGCTAATAGGCCACCATTCACTTCTGATAATAAGTACGAGAATTTGCACAAGCCAGTAAAGCAACCCATGGCACGAACGCACATGCGAATTCATGTACACTAGTAAGGAAAGTGTTAAGAAACAACAAAGTCAAACCACTGATTTGCTGCTTCTTAGTTGATTAATCCATGATTTAGGCCAACAAGTTTCACTCTGTGTCCTTTACGCTTCTGTGCAAGAATTTTCTCTGCACTCATGCCATGTTGAATGACACCAAAATCACATATTTAAAAAATGATTCAGCTGATGCTCACCCTAGGACTAGGAGGACCAGCTTTACATTTGACAACTCTGCACAGCTGTCAGTCAAAGAATGGCCGATATATCAGTATTGGCCCCAAAAGAGCCATATCGGTCGATCTCTACTCTACAGCAAATTATTTCAATACTGTGTTTGTTGGAAAAAGGTGTTGACTTTCAGAGCACAACTGTGACATTTCAACGCTTCCATGAGTGAGTGAAAATGTACAAGGTTTGAAAATACTTCGTTGACACAATGAGCTTTTTGACATATGCAAACTCAATGCTATGAGTGATAAATGAAAAAATGTGCCCATTCACAAAGAATTGTGTTATTTAACTTTTCTTAGCTACCACCTACAGAAACAACCGACACTGTTTTAACAGTACATTACATGATCAAGCAGCACCCTTAACTTTAGGAGTGCATATTGAAAGGTTTTATTATAAAACAGAGTTGACATTATATACCTCAGAAGACAGCACCAGAGACATTGTTTCTTGACAATCACAAGTCTTCATAATCAAAATAATGATGTCATCAGTATTTCAATAAATAATATCCTGTAAATCAGAAACGATAACAAAACCTGCACATAGGAAGTTACAGTAATACATTTTCAAACTACTTTCACTTAAGTTAACAAAAATATTAAGGAAATAAAACACGTCCATTTGAAAAACAACTTTAATATTGCATGTCATACTTTATTTTGCCTAAAGACAACACAACATGTAAACAGTGAAAAGCTGACACCAGACCACAACAATGTTGATATGAAAATGTTTGTAAACCATATACATATCTTGCATTTTAAGAAATTGAACAAGATGACACGCAATGAGCATTTCGAAAACTTTAATAAATAATTATTTTATCCAGTCCTGGTAACCAATGAAGACATGTGATTAAAAACTCACAAAGTTTTTCAAAGAGTACACATGAAAAAGGCCACCGCTTCAACATTAACATCAAAAACCCTTACATCAGCCAGGGGGCTCTCAACTGAGAGTCCATGGACACCCAGGGGTGCACAGATTTTAGTGGTCCATGAAATTTGTATGTATATGAAAGCAAAATACCAAACTACCCACAGTGGTGGTCCAGTTTGCAAAAGACACCAAATCAAGCAGAACTCTAGTACAATTCAGGCTACAGGGCATCACAAGACATGGCTCATGTGGACCATTACATGTTAATTCACTTTACCAAAAGTGTGCAATCGCAATTATCCTGCCCTTAGAAACGTTTTTACACAAAGTTCCATTCATTAGGCATTTTGATTGTTATGCAACAATGTCAATTTGTTACATGAGAAGTTCCTGGAAACATTAATGATTTTTGGCACGCAAAGCAGATGACAGCCTTTTCTACTAGAGATCAGTTTTACCTAACAGTACTAACTTTTTTTTAACACTTTGAGAGCCGGTCTACGATATATTTGTACTTTGATTTTGGCCTGAAAAACAGCAGTTTTCAGTTGCCTTACTAACGCCCTACCTCCTCCGCCGATTGCGCTAGAGAGCTGTTTAAGGGCTCAAACGGATCGGCCAGTCTAGTAGATTGCACTTGAAAAAAAAATTTTGGTTGGGGGTTGCGGATTTTTTGTGACTGACGTCATAAGTGAAGTAGTTTTAGGGTCATTTTGGCTCATGTTGCCTGACCTAGGGCCCAACCGCTAGGCCAAAGTGT
>JGI24021J15306_10005966_pt1 | contig 14561 bp, 9 predicted proteins | sample Ectturendosymbi1_FD_15306 | JGI IMG/M metagenome (IMG submission 15306)
CATGCCTAACTNATGACGTCACCCGCCATCACCATCGGCGCATATCCAGCTGAGTCATGTGACTACGTATGCTTAGCGCCACTACCACACTACCGAAACAGCCCTTTGCGTTTTTCACTTTTTACAGCGCTTTTCTCCTCAATGACCAATAAGAACCTGCAGCATGATCACTGCAGTTCAATTTGCAATGCATTGATGATGATAACAGGAGTTATCGAAACGTTTGAAATATGTCGCTTGTATCGTTTTCTTTAGCCGTGATTTTCATTACAACACTTAAAAGTCATGTTTAAAAAATGGTAATATGGTCACATTTCTTGAATACCGTTGTTTTAACGTAATGTTTCATATGATCATTAAACGAGCACTTCCTGTTGGAGTATGATGCACATTAATTAGCCTCAATTTTTATTCATTTCAAAATAATTTTGCAAGTCTTAGGGGCCCCAAATGGGTTTTGTTCCACCTAAAAAAATTATCTTGGAGGCCTTATACTTGCTCACTGCACCACGTAAATATCACCTGTCATATTCTGCTTTCAAGACTAACGACGATTTAACACCAGCTTTCACACAAAATCACCATGGCTGTTTGGCGACTAGTAATGGTTTGATTGCTTAACGTTTTTTTTTTGTATTTGCTCTCTGAAACTGTAAGAAATGCGATACTAACAAAGTTTGTGTGCTGCGCTGACAGTGACTTGCTGTACATTTCAAAATTGAGGCCCTATGTCTCTACCTGGCATCGCACATCCACTAGCCACAATGCCAACCGTCCTGTGAGAAACATTGTGTTGTTGCATAACAGTCCATTGCCTGGTGCGCTTGGGGTTGATCATGTCTTGACCAAGTATGTTTCTATTTGCTTCGGCAATACTTCATGCAAATAATCCTCTCAAAAATGTCTCATCTGAATTTGTACTCCTTAGCAAGAAAGCTGTGCCCTTCCATTTCATTCAGGCTGCACATCAGCTCGTGTTGTCCGCATTAATTGGCAACTTTGCTAACAAAGTTGCGTGCTTTGGTCGTATAGTTTCGCATCCAATCGCAAAAAGTTACATTAAACCTTGGTCAGTGAGAGAACATGACGCTACATGAGTCCGGCTGTTCCTTCCGTTTGTTTTCGAACAGTTGAGATTGATATAAAACACCAGCGAAAAAATCTTAACAAGTTTTTTCGAGGGGGGCATGGCCTCTTCGGCCTCATTCTGGCTGCGCCTCTGGAAATAGGTAAACCTCATGCTGACGAACAGACGTGTTTTGGAAAATGTAACGCAAAGTTTGACAGGAAATGTCACAAGCTATTCGCAGTCGTCTACGTAGGATTGTGCTTACTTGTCACAAAGCTGGCAAGCCTACATTTTCATGATGACCGACGCTGCAGAATTTGCAAAATTGTTTTGCAAATTATTCTAGAGTCTAGACAGGGGCTGGTTGTTCATTTCTGACAACACTTTTTGCATTTCAATACCGAGAACCAAGTCACATTTTTCTGGAAAATCGTCGCATTACCTTTCATTGAACAGTTTCCACAGAGCAAAGTACATTGGATCGGCTACTCGTACGAACAAGTGTGTAAAACACGAAAACGTTTAGTACTGTTTGTCGCAACCCCTGATTACGACCAGGTCCGTAGCCACGGGTGGCATTCGGAGGCAGTGACACCCCAAATTTTTTGTGGCCCCTAAATTTTGTTGTGCCCAGAAAAATACACATAATGAAAACAAAATCCTTACCCTCCAAACATGTATTTTGCCCCCCAAACCTTAAAACCTGGCTACGGGCCTCAGTACGACAACACAAATGTCGCGAGGCTTTGCCACTGCGCAGTGCCTCCAACTTGAGCAGAATATTTCGAAACATTGGTTTTGGTGTGAAAACCACCAAACGTCAGTTTCTTCAAGTTCTGCCTTGACCGTGTTAAGGTGATCTTCCGCTTTTGTGAAAATAAAATGTAGGCTACTGAATTGATCTATTTTGTCTACAAGAGGGTGATACTCGCAAAGAAAAATTTANGCGTTTTTTCTTCGAAATCTCAAGTTCGTGTGCAAAAGCGCAAGGTAATTGCGAACGTGTGTACAAGTGCAGGCCCTTGGCAATGATTGTATTTGAAAAGGCTCAAAACGTCAGGACAACGACTTAAATCAAAAGCAAATTTACTGCTAACTTCGTGCGCAACGCTTTCCCACCAGTTTGTCGAACCCTGTGCTGAAACAATCATTGCCACTGCATTTTATCAGTGGAATCGATTCGCTTAAGCGGAGGCCGATCTTGGCCACTCGACTCGTCCTGTCAAACGATGATCTGGCTATTATAGTCTTTACAATTGCTGTGACAACGGCGGTCATTAAACAATGCGTTGGTCCGAGACTCGGATGCCAGGCAAGCGGTAAGGCTTCTTCGACAGATTTTATCGCAACGCACGTGAATTAACGTCAATAGTTATTGCGCAGAAGCTGCGTTGACACAATTTCGAAAAATACGATGCACACTTTCAGGGAACACAAAATTTGTTTTTGAAGCATGACCATTTTTGATCTTGTTAACAACCTTCCAACGTTTTATGCTACACTAGAACAGTCAAATTTAAAAGCGGTCAATTTTTTAATGGAAAAATGGTGTAACCTGCAACTAAAACTTGAGTACCTTATCAATGCTGAACGTTCACACTTTTTGAAGTAACCTTTGGAAATAATTTTGGTTTTATTTTCGCACAACAAACTTTTTACGAAATACCTTAGCGAAACTTGTGTCTACATACAGTATATCTGCTGATTTATTCTGTTTCAGCGCACTGTTTTCGGTACAGAACCAACAAAAATATATGAAACAGCTTGAAGATCGCCGAAAACTGCTTCATAGGACAAAGTTTCTTAATGCCTCAGTTGTTTTGTGGCGAAGAAATTTTGCAGTGAGAAGTGCGAAAATTTTAAATTCATGATTTTATATCCATGTATTGTAGACATTGTAAACGCATGATCATTGGGTATCAAGTTTGGTTACTACTTTACGGAAAGTATATTTTACCAAGTTATATTTCTAACTTTTAACTCTTTCTGAAATCCACCAGACCTATCTGCTTGCATTACAAGCCTTAGTCACGTGACGGCGCAACGAACAAAACACGGCGCTTTCGTCCAGTCAAGCGGCGCCGCCATTTAACTCAACAAGATATTGAGCTGATCTGAAATCGCTCGTGGAATGCGATTCAGGCAGAGTAGTTTAAAATGTACGTAAACGTTATAAAAATGCTACAGTCCTTTGAACAAAGCAGTGGGGGATAGAAGAAGAACAATTTTGTGCAATTTATTCCCAAACAACCACGACGCCCCCTTAAGTGCATGGGCGACCTTTCCTCAAAATACCGATCCTGAAAAAGATGTAGACTCTTGCCCCCAAAGAGCTGCAATAGATCCGCCTCTGTAGCAATAGAACATTAGTTAAGCTGTGTCTACCGTATAAGCCACCTTCAAAATCTTGTACTTTTCTATTTCGTACATAAAAATTAAATCCATCCGAGGTAAGGTACTGAATGTTGCAACCAGCACCACCATGTGTCTACCAAAGTTAGGCAAGCAGGTTTGTACAGATCTGTATAGGTTTAAAGTGTCCGAATCGGGCATGGTATAGAAGACAACGTTGTTTTGACCAAAAACCTTTAATACAGCAAATGCTGAGAAAACAAACTTTTACAAACCAATTCTGGGAGATATCAACCAATGAAGTTGTTTTCTCGATGCGGCTTCCATTAGAGAAAGTCTATTCGGATCGGACGCTTATAAGAATCGATGAGATAAATTAACGCGATTCTCCAACATTTAATTTTCTTTATATTTATATGAGTTGAACTTGAGTCGAAAAAAGAAGGTTGGTGAAAGTAAAGAGAGAAAACAATATAAGCGGTAAAATCAAAATTTTTCTAAAAGTGTGTCAAGTTACCTATGACTTTCTAGTCTATTGTAGTTTTGTAATCAATGAAAAATTTTTATTTGAAACTTGCTCCTGCGGGTTTGATTGCTGGCTGACAATTACTGGTGTTCTTAAAAAAGTTCAAACTCATGCAAGCTTCCGTATGTATTGGACGGCATGAATAATGTTACTAATTGCTCGTAGCTAATGGTTAACTGAAAGCCAAAATAAATAGAAAAAGTCCTCAAAAGTTATTTTTACTACGAGAGGCATAGCTTAGATCAGTGGTTCTTAACCAGGCAGGACACGCCTCCCAGGGTTTGTCAAAAACTTTCCAGGGGGGCGCGCGCGCTCTACAACATGAAAAGTTTGACCAATAAATTTACCAACACCGGTATTTATTCGATTGTAAGCCGCGGCTTATAAAGTTTTTTTTTTCATCATTTCCTGCGGCTTATAATCAACGGCGGCCTACAACCAAGGGCGACTTAGATTTTTTTATTTCTTTACCTTATCGAAAGATATAGATGACGCTCAGTCCTTCCTTGGCTACATTTTGTCGACCAAACTCTCTTTACGCATTCTATTCTCTTAAGAATCATATGCACACTCCGTCACAGAAGTTATTATGATGAACAGGAGGCAGTTGTAGTGGTATAAACATCACTAGCAGGGTTGCGAATAAACGCGAAACCTGCTAGTACACGAAAGTATCTCAGAGGCTTAGGTAACCTGCGCCCAAGTGCGGTTTACAATCAAGAGCGGCTTACATTAATTTTTTAATACCATTTCGTGCGGCTTATAATCAATGGCGGCTTACAATCGAGTAAATACGGTAAATACAATTGCTTTTAAAAGTTATTTAAAGTCAGGGGGGCTTGAAACAAAGCGAAATTACTGAAGGGAGGCGTGGTAGAGATAAGGTTAAGAACCACTGGCTTAGATAGATGGCTTCGATGCTCTGATGGCTTCGATAGCACCAAAGTCGAGCTTTTGTACGAAATCTCACCAATGAGAATCTTAGGTTATACACAACGCTGCCGTACCTATGCTTGTGAGTCATATATTTTACTCTTTTCCACGCCGATCCAGCTGTAGACAATGTTGACTCCAAAATGACCCATAAAGCTGTGTTTTGTTATTGCCCGAACCAATTCCTTATGCACTACTACTATTGTTAGATGTAGTGTAAGAAGCTCTTCAACAGAAAATTCCTTTTGTCCCAAGCAAATATTTTGCAAAATTACAAGTTTGGCAAAAGCAGCCCTATTTCTCTTTCAGCAAGAGCTGTCCTGATAGAAAACACCAATAAACTGAAGATTATTCGTTTAACATTAACTGACCAATGGCCAGTTGTTACGGTCTGTTTCTCATAAAATGTAAGCACCTTCATCGTCGGACTGTAAGGCGAGCGACGAACATCCAAGATTTATTAGCGGTCAGGACAAAACACAATCAGTCAAAAAAACGAGTGCTCTCGGATGAGTAGGTTGCCGCCGTTGTCAGAGAGTTCAGCGTGGTGGAGGATATTTGTTGACAACCAAGGAAGGTTTCACGAGGATATTTGTTTTTACACAAAACACGTAAAGTTTTAAATGCAAACTTCAGTTTTAGGTGGATAGTGTAAAACGTGGCATGACAAATTTAGTTGTAATTTTCAGGCAGTACTCCGTTTGTGCAGTTCCAAAAGCAAAGGTTTTCACGCTAATGTAGGCCCGTTAGTGGAGGGTATGTGGATGAAAGACTTCCGAAATAGTTGTCGCAAAACCAGTTAGAATTAAGCTCTCACTCGCCGAAATATTTACCTTATAAATGCCTGCTCAAATCACTGCATTTTGAAATGTCATCAACTCGTTTCTTCTAACTGCATGTTAATTTTTTCAACTGGGGCAACTACATGTGTGGAATTCTCCTCTGTTACCTCCAATTTTAATTACTAAATCTTTTGTTATTATACTGCCTGTTAAACGACCGTCGCTGTTTTGACCATTAGAATGAACATATTATGACAGTACAACCGTCATGAAAGCTTCAAAGCTTTTTGAAATCCAGTGATGTACGAATTTCAAGCAAGTTTAAAAGTTTGAGGAACCGGAATCACAAAATGGAACCTGAAGTGCAAGGAAACGGTTTGCGAAATGAGCCTTTGGACGAGTCTTTAAAAGAGTTTGCTTTGTCGCTTTGTACTGGGATAAGCGGGTGCTCGTCCGAAGAAGGTGAAACGAAACCTGCCTTGGCACGGCTGCACGACGTCTTTACTGCCCCAGACAGTACAGCTGATGACACGACGCGGTCAAGAGCAAATCACGTTGATTCTGCTAAAAGGTCTCTGGCAAAGCAGCGCGGTGCAGTTGTGAAGAAAAAGAAACAAGGCAAGAATGTGCTTGCAGTTGCTTGTACCGTGAAAGGTATAAACAAGAGACAGTCGTAAAACGAAAAATATTTGACATTTTATGGCTTGCTCCTATAGCCTATTGGCATGGGGAAAAATAAGTGTTCAGAGTTTCGTTGCCAGCTGTAAGCATTTTTTGAACTTCGAATTGATTGCAGGTATATATCGCTTTATACAAGTTGCAATTGCTGAAGAATGGTCAGAAAGTATGAAATAGACAAGAGGTGATTTCTCTGTAAGGGCAGTTGATTTAACGGGACGTTATGGCATATCACTTCGATTTTTTCCTCACATTACAAAAACAAAGTGTAATTTTCTACCTAACCCACTATTCAATCAAGCAAGAGTCATTCAGAACCTGAGTCCCAGCACTCTGAGTTAACAAAATATTACAGTACAAACACGGTTGAGTTTAAGAAAATAACCGTCAGACTGTTTTCGCCATGTTCAACCAATTGCTCAACGTTTAATGAAAAAGGGTTACTGCTGCAATGGTAATTTGGAGTGGTTTTGTCAGTATGTGGAAAAGCATGACTGTTTCTTTTTTGTAGTGTTTTCCAGAGCTTTTTTTGTTTTGTGTTACAGTGGGAGCTTCCATTTTCAGGAACGGAAAAAATTTGAAAGGCATGAAGAAGAACGACAGAATAAAAGTCGCCGTCAGGATAAGACCATTCATATCCTTTTATACTGCAAATGTCAGGAGGCTGGATAAGTACTACTACAATATCGACTTACTTATTCATTAAGTGTTTTCTAGGAATACTATAAAAATATGTTGGCAAAAATATCTGCAGAGAAATTGTGTCGGAAACTAACGCAGTGAAAAGTGTTTTCACACAGCCATAAAGTTTCTGGTTTATTGTTGATGTACTTCTGAGCAATTCTATATGCAAATACTGAGAAGCTAATCGTTACAGTTGCTTCGCTCATTGACTGCAACATGTATCTATTAGTTAAACTTATTTACAGACCAAAAAAACGCTTTTATAAAACTTTCTCCCGTATCCCAGTTAGTTTGATCAAAAAGTCACAATATTTCTGTAACTTAGCTGAGACCTGGGAGATTTGTTTCATCTTTTTAAGAAACAAAACGCGTTTCGCGTTTGTTTCGGGCGAAATGAATATCATTATTCACCTTTCACCTTGCACGGCTTTTCGGCCTGACTGTACCAAACTACCCAGATTTTTAACACCAGAATCATAAAAACTACCGCCGCCACCATTCCGCACTCCTTTTCTTTGAAGTAGCAGTAGCTGAAGCTATTTTTGTTCTGCGTTGTGTTGTGAAAAGCTGTGGCGTACGAGTGCTTAAAGCTTAACAACAGCGATTCTTACACATGTTTGTTCTGATCAGCCAAGGGTGTCGTTTCGCGGCCGCTGTTTTAAGCACTGGTTCGTTCGTAAAGCACCCAAAGCCTTGCTTAAATTTTGAATCCTTGATGTTGGATTTTGCCTCTACTGCTAGCCACTAATACTCAGTGGCGTAACTGATGGGGAAGAAGGGCAAACCTCCCCGCTGGCAAGCGGAGTGTAAAAACTGGGCCCCCACATAGCTTATATTTCGGTTTTATAATTCTTTTGGTTTTCAGTAGGTTGTTTTTTTTTATGTTTTTAGGAGTATTTTCCGGTGATTTAGGGTTGTAGTGTAGCCATCCACATCCGGATTCACGACCATTTCTCACGTTTTTTCTTAGTGATGGCTAGCGGGCCCCCTACAGTGACAAATGGGTCCCTTTCAGCTAAGTTTTCACCGCCTGGCTCAAACCTTTAGTTACGCCACTGCTAATACTGATACAATAATCCGAGAGCAATCAATGCCCCACAAAAGTTTGAGAGAACTTACCTTCTCCGAACGTTTACGGGGCAGTTGATTTTTTAAAATGAGTCGCAAACACCTGACTTTACGAAAGCGATCAATGACATCTTATTGGAATGCACGCGTGAGCATCACAAAGGTTTGTCCGCGTGCCTGTGCAAACATCCTTGTTGTCCGCCGACTTTACGGGACATTGTTTGTGTACTCTCTTATGACCTCGTTACGCAGACGCTGGACAATATCTGCGCTTGCGCGGTGAATCGCCGATCATACGTAGAGTCGCCAGCAGTGTTTTGAAGGCAAACTGCTTCAACACACGTCAGGTAATCACCAGCTCTGACATCAATCGTAGCAAATATTGCAGCCCGATATTATTGTTGGCCGAATGGGCGATGAGAATGACGTCTTGGTCGGGCGCCGGCTTTTTATGTCTGAAAACCAGTGGTTTGGCGTCTCTGTGTCTGAAGATTATATTAAGAAATACACAAAATGCCAAACATAAGTGTAGCATTGAGGCGCTATGTGAATTTACATTTTACGGGAAAAAAATTTTGCGGAGGTGTTTGTGACAAAGATTTTTATAGGAAAGTATGCAAGATTGCCACTGATTTATACATTGTGCCCGGGATTTGTAACCATGGTAATATCTAGATCGCTTCATGAAAAACTAATTCGTTAAGGGATTTCGCATGTTAAAGAAACTTTCCACAAATTCGAAACATTCCCGGAAAAATTCACTCTTTTCATCAAATATTTTTACAAATTTTTCTTTAAACTGTTCCCTTAGCTCTTTTCCTTATTGCCCAGACTTTTCTTTGATTGTTTTTCAAGTAGTGGGTGCGGAAGTGGTTTATAATCATGCTGATCATGCTATTGAACACATACAACGCAGGGAATGCGCCAAAAATGAAGTTCCCATTAGGCCCGTACTCCAAATGCGCAATGTAGAGATACGAATAATGTTTTCTTTCAACGTCGCTTAATACGTTATTTACCCAATTATCCTGAGTAAAGTCACTTAAGCTACTGTTATCACCAGTCTGAGAAATTTTGGTGCACCTAAGTGGTGTAATAATGTGATGTTGTGGGCTGATTTAACATGTGTCGCCGCCAGGGGCGGATCCAGCCAGTATGGTGAGGGGGGCGATTTCAGTAAAATTTGGTAATCAAGTCTCAGTAGGGGTTCACTACTGTAAGAGAGATGAAGTATACTTCACAACACTGTTGTGACAAAACATCTATCGGCAAAATGACCTTAAATCGCGAATGCTATTTTCCGAATCGTACAAAATCATGGTGAATTAAGTTACTTTCGTAGGTTTTAGGGGGAAGATCGCCCCAATCTCCCCCCTTTGGATCCACCCCTGGACGCCGCTATTTGTCCCGTTTGTATTTTTGCTCACGCAAAGCAACGAGTATGTTCGTTTCAAATCGGTCGGGCATCCCGACCGACGGCGATGCAGTCAGGAATAGCCCAAAGCCCGAAGAGCGCGGAGAGAGTCTGGGCTTCGGGGAAATTCTGCATGCTTCCAACTTTTTCGAAAACTCTCCCAAATTAACTCGCCTTGTTCACTTCAAAGATTACTCAAAACGCATGCAAGTTTGCTGACACTATTGTTGATGAAATTTTAATAGTTCAAAGTGAAAGATGAGCTGCAGAAGTAACCGGGTCCTTGGCACAGCAATTTTTCCATCTTTATCCTAGATTTCATTTAAGTATGACGTCAAAAATACTGGCACCATAACCAGTAACTTTTGAAAACTTCTTGAAATGCTGTAATATGAACTTGACTGTCTAATTCACGGTTGCGTTGTGCGGAAGACTTTGGCCGGAGATGAATACTCGCAACACCCACAGTAAATTAAGATAATGCCGCCCTATTCCTAACGCAACAACAGTCATTTAGGCTGTACGTCAGCTTTAAGAGTACGTCGTTGACTAGTCGTTGGAGCGTAAGATTTGGAAGTTTGCGTCCCAACTCAACAGTATTTCAGAGCTTTAACGGCATTCTGGGCCCATGTATAATTGCCTTCTTGTTGGCCTGGATGCGCCACGTACTTTGTGTTGATTTTAACTATCAATTCAACAGATCATCTTCTCTTTCAATAAAGACTTCAGTAGAACTTGCAACAACCACTAGTTTGTTCAGGTTTCAAAAATCAAACTTTACAGGGTTTCTGATGAACAACCATAGTACAAAACGATCTTGATGTAAGGAATCACTTACAGTAGGAGTTGGGTAAAAGCTCACTGAACCTTCACCAACTTTTTCTGTCAATAAATTGTTAATACTTTAGTAATCGCGTCAAATAAATCACGCAATCAGAAAAGCGCTTTTCTAACATACACTTTGAGAAGACAGATACTTCCCCAACCATTCTAAGTTTTTGTCTGTAGGAAGCAAGGTGATTCGCTACTGATTCATTTGTGGGTACATGTGGATAAAAGCAGTGTGTCCTTCATAACATAAAAGAGAATATACTTCGCAAACTAACAACGTCGTCAGCGCAAACATTTGGAGTGCTCAGGTAAAGCGTGTGCTTTCCAAGTCATGCGTTGTACAATCCTTGTTAGACCATACGCATTCTTGTACAAGTCTGCTACTATAGGTATCAGCTAATCACCGTCTCTTTTTCTAGGAAAATATTGACCCAAAATTAATCAGAGTATACAATTAATGTAGCTGAACGAGTTATAACAAGCAATAACTAGTTCATTCTTTTCATGATCTAATTGCCTTTTCAAGTCGTAAGTTATAAAATGATAAAAATGGTTTTGCATCACGCAAACCCGCTTACCGTCTACCAGGCTCTAATATTTTAAACTTTTTATCTCGTAATGTTAGTAAATTCACCTATAGGTAGTTTTAGTTCGTATGATATGATTTCATCAAGTTGAAGGTTTCATTTTTAAAGTTGTTTGTTGAAACCAGCACTCTTATTCTTGTCAAACTAGCGATAAAATATCGTGAATTGAAATTTTATTCCTAAATTGAAAGCGCTAATTTTAGGTTGGATGTGGACACACTCCCTACAAGACTGCAAGCCATGCCACGTCGTAATATATGCACACACACTGCGCAACCATAGCTATGTCATTGCATTAGACTCCGCTGCTAAAACGTTATGAAGTGTTTTTTGTACCTAAAGCTAAGTTTTTCTAAGACTAGTAACGTACAGTACCTTAAATGTGTATAAAAAGGTTACCAACTAATTCAATTACCCTTTGCAAATGCAATACAAGCAGTATGAACTCAAAATCATTTTTTAAACACGAGGCTGCAGCTTTTCACTTAATGAAACAGCTGCGAGGAAAGAACGATGGTTATTTAAAGCGCAGTTCGTACATTTCATCTACCTCTTCATTTATGTTTTGCTCATTCATGTTAGCTTGGGGCACAGCAATTTAAAGCAACAAACAACTGAAAAAAGTATCTTCCATGGAACATATGGCGTATATTTTTAATGTCCCCAGTGCCGGCGCTAACATTAGACGAACGAAGCGGCTGCCCAGGGCGCCGGGCCAAAAGGGGCGCCAAAAATAAAAGTGTGTGGTTCACAAAGTGACGAACGTACACCAAAACAGGGAATGAACGTGATGAAAGTGAATGAAACACGCAATCATGCAGTTTATGGGAAGATAAAGGTACTACACTATTTCAGGTTTGCTGCAGAAAGGTTAATACTTTTCCTATTAATTCAATTTCACATATACTAGACAAGATATGTCGCAATTTGGCATAAATTTTATTCATGTAATAAACTTGTTTAATGTACAAAATATCCTTCGTATTTCTGTAATGTATGTGATAAGTAGAGTAAGGATCTTTGTATAGGTGGGGTGGACGCTGGAAAGGATATTGCTTAGGGTGCTCACAAGTCTGTCAATGGTCTCCTGTCAGGACCAACAAAGCATGCCCTCCAGGCCATGCTTTATCAAGCTCACTGCAAAATTTCAAGGCTCCAACCTCTGTTCTTTTCATTTTTTGATTTTCCTGGCTGCGTCACTTTTGACTGAGTAGGTTTATGTCGAAACCTTCAATGAATCATGTTTCAGCCATCAAGTGTAGTCAGGTCAGGAAACACTGCCGAAACGCCAGTTATGGGCGTTAGCCTAGTTTACCAGTAAGATTGAGATTATAGGACGTACCCCCTTAACTTATGTAGCCAAGAGATACCAGCTGGTACGCAACATAACCAACATTGCTGACCTTCGCGAATGTCACAGCCTTGTTGTGCATGTAGAACGTCTTCAACTATTATGACACCAGACTGTAAAAAAGTTTGAGGCCTATGCGAGAATTTTTGTTTATGTGAATGCTGTGACACCTGTTACTTGTGCAGATAATATTTTGGTGAAGTTGGTGTTAAAATAAACTCGGAATGCATCCAATGAAGTAGTTTGGTTTAAAAAAATCGTCCTTAAAAGGATCTTATGTGTGGATGGGTACTGGAATGGACCTTGCCTAGGACGCACTGGCAAATTTCTGATGTACAAAGAGCAAAGAGAATGTATCTGTTTACGTTTAAACAGATAGTGCCACGATTGATTGAGCAGGATGACGTCATAATCTATGAAGGGGTGTTGAAAATGGATCTTGCTTTGGGCGCTGGGATGGTTTGCGCCGGCCCTGAATGTACACAAAACATTTTGAAGCTTGTTGACTTTGTGTTGGTTTCTGAGCTTATATAAATATCTTACCAATAAACACTTGTTATAGATGATTTTGCAAATGATGAAAACAGATGCACAACCGTTGAAACAGGCAGATATGCAGTAACCAGCAAAACCCACTCAGGTTTAACCTTAAAAACCTGATTACATGGGTGACAGTTGCCATAATGACACCAAACATTTTAGGAGCACAGGCGCATTTTTCAACAACTCAGCAATTTCCTCAAGCTCCTCTGACCCAAAAAACTTAACTTTTGCATTTCGTAATATATTTTTTCAAAAACAAACATATTTTCCTTCCACAAATGTGGGGGTTATGCAAGGTGACTGCAGCCAAAATAGCAAAATTCCTTTTACAGTGCAATCGAGGTTAACTGAGCTAGTTAACGAAGCTTGTTCATCCATAGAAATACCAGACTTGTTTATGCAAAAATGGCATTAGAGACTTCATACTCAGCTGTTGCTATCACGCCTTAAGCATTCACTGTCATTTTGGCAGTAACCCCCCACCCCTTACTCAAAAAATACGAAGCTTATGCATATTTCTGCTCGACAGAACGCTAAGAAAAATTCAGCTACTGAAGGAATCAGGTTAATTAATATATTTTAAGCCTTCTTACAATCTAGTAGTTGAAAAGTGAATTACGCGTATTGCCAACAGTCATCTGAGCCGGATGTTTTACCAAACGTACTGGCTGCTACTTTTATTCTTCATCCAAATTGAAGCATCAGAAAGATATTGTGAAAGATCCCATTGCTTCTGCAAAAATTGTTTAGTTTGTTATGGGTCAGAGTGACCATAACATGAATAAGGACCAAAATGAAAACAGTGACGAGTCAACGATAACTGAACAAGCAGTGAGATTCACTGAATTAATGCATGACTCTGATGTGGAAGAAGTTGATTAATTAAAAAGATATTGAATTAGGTGTTTTTGAACATATGTAATTATTGTAAAATATTGATGTGCNATAACTTGTGTATTACAGAAATAGTTAGAAAATGCAAAATAATAAGATGAATAATATATGTTATTTGTATTTGCGATATTTGGGAAAGTGCAACCTTTATGAGGAAGTAACGCAATTTCGAAAACAAGAACAACATTCCCAAAATTTTGGAGAAATAATAGGCTGGTTACAAGCTTTGATAAATTATGCGAAAATCCACAACATAGCGAGATAACTGCACACATGCTTATTAAAAATGACGAAAAGACGGTAAAGATTACAGCAAAAGTAAACAATGACAATTGCCATATTTATAGATGGGAATGGCAATATGAAAATGAGTCCTAAAATATTTTGCTTGTGATTACAGACCTTTAAATGTGCCGATTATGGAAAGAAAAACCAATCTGGAATTAATACAGATATTGGCAGTAAAGAACAAAGACAAGCAAAAGTTTTTTGCTACGTTTCATAAGTGTTTGGCCCGTTTTTCCAGTACAGTCAAAAGGGGTGATGCAATTTGCAACTTCATAGTAGTTCAACATCAAGTTTTTCTTGTTATATTTCCGCCATTTCTCGTAATGTTGGTTGCTTAGCAAGAGCCAAGGAAATAATTTGATTTGAGCAGATGCAAATAGCATATTTAAATTGTAGCTTCGATAACATAATTTTTAGCATTTTTCAAGTTTCTAGTGACCGTGAAAGATGGTTAACTGCTTTTTTCCGACATTTTACCCTGTGTGGTATACTGTTAGAAAAGTTATTTTCTTGTAACAGTGAGAGTATTACAGCTGCACGTGTGAGAGACCACAGTACAAC
>JGI24021J15306_10005968_pt1 | contig 14559 bp, 8 predicted proteins | sample Ectturendosymbi1_FD_15306 | JGI IMG/M metagenome (IMG submission 15306)
CTAAGTGTTAGCGGATTTTCGCGTATATCTCAATATATTTCTCTTAAAGTACTACATTCACTACAAGCTAAACATGTTGGGGTTAATTTTAACCACAACATACTGTACAAAAAAGCACTGCTTTTGCCATGCCACCTGAAACCACTGCAATATACAGTAAAGCATTCCTATCTAGCTCGATCATCACAATCGTTTTAATTAAGCAGATTTTTCCTCATAGTTTCAACAATCGAAATTTTGTTCGTGAAAGTTTCACTGCCACAACCATGATATGAAAACGTTGCCACAAGTAGTGTTGTAACTTGAAACCTTTTCTGCAATTGTTTCTTTCCGTTTGGTCACAACGTACTCCAGTGGTTCCCAACGTATGGGTCGCGACCCAAAAAAGGGCCGCCAGAGATCAAAAATGGGTCACGCCAAAGCGATCCAAACCTGCGTTGTATATTTTCACCGTTACCATTGCTGTCCATGTGTGTCTATCTATAGCAGGGGTTCCCAACTTTCTCTGACCATGTATCCCTTCAGCATTTCAGCAGATGAGCATGCACCCCTAAATTTTCCTATTAAAAAAAGGTTGAGTAAATTAACAAAAATCCACTTATTATTCAATACAACTTTTATTTATATGAATATATTTTCCCCTTTTGTTGCTAGCCTTAAATGTACCCCTACAGCAGGGCCGGCCTTAGCAAGTGCGGGGCCCAATTGGAAGCAGTTTTGCGGGGCCCCTCTCAGCGGCGTGTGCAGAAATTTTTTCTGGGGGCATCAAGGCATAATGATAATTCCATGACTGTACATTCAGAGCTGAAACGCTTCCGAGTATATTAGCCATGTCCAATCTACTGCTTCACCATTGCGCAGTACTCTTTTGCAGTGGAAATTAGAAAACCGTGTCCATCACTCTCATTTCTGGGAAAAACGTCTGCTGTGGTTGTAGGTGGTTCTCTTTGGGCTGACGCTGAATTTCCCTAATATTCTGGCTCATGACACCTGACCATGTAGCAGGGATTGATTGTTGATTGAATGGTTCCAAGTTATTTTGAATTTTCGTCCTCGCAAGCCTCATTAGATGCACCAGCTTCCTTCTTTGTCAGACTGAACAATTGCGCATCTCACTTCCTGTTACCCGTACATAAACTTCTACTTTGACTATTTGGCGTAACATCAGGCTGGCTGCCTACTTCGTTGCCATCTTCACTGTGACTCTTCTAGAGATTTTTGTGCATATTCTGAGGTAGTTCTGTGAAAATACGTGTCCAACGCACTTTCTTTTTTATGCTTCGGCCTTGTTGCCAACTTTAGCTTTCTTTTGACTGACATTTAAAGTTTTCGGCCAATGTCTCGTGGTCTTTCACCTATGGTATTATTACCGTAGTTACAGACAAAATATATTCTTAAATAAATATCCCAAAGTCGACTGTTAAAACCGATAAAACAAACTACCACCATAACACCTGCCTATCACTATATACTTTACATATGGACACTGGTTACAGTTAAATCCGCTTAATTAACACAGCACCGGTTAAGAGCACAAACCGCTTATTAGAGCAGGTTTGAATATCCACGAAAAGTTAAAAAATATTTTGTCTTGTAATATGAAATATATAAAGTAATTGCAGATTTCCCATTTAAACCTGTTTTTCATAAACTTTTCAAAACAGGCAGGTATATAGTAGCTCCAAAACTTCCACAAAGTTATCCCACATATGCACCTGTTCTGCATTTTTGCAACTTCTAGTTTGTTAGGTATGTCTCGGAAACTACGACGCCAATCTCTGTGAGAATGATGCCACGACCCTTGTTTCGGCAGTGCTTCATGATGCAACTCTCACCACAAGAATATCATTAGGCTTACTTCGCTTAAACCTAATTGTCGCTTGTCTTTCGCTGAGGGAGNTGGTCCCNACACTTCTGTCGCTTTGCAAATGGCTTAACTGTTAATATTGGTTAAAGAAACTTTCTGTTTATTTTAAGGAACCGTTGTTTTTGCACACCTGTAATCGTTTTCAGTTCGAATAATTAAAACTAGGTTTATTTCAAAGGATTTTGCCAATCTCGGGTTCCCCATCAGATCCCTACGAGAGGGAAATTGAATAAGACTAAAGCATTGCACAATACACATTCGCAACTACGAACCATAGTTAACCTTCAGAAGACAAGTAGCAGTAACTGTTGAAACATCAATAATTATTGAGCTGTATCTTTCAATTTCAACAACGTTGAAACTTTACCTGCCAAATACGGAACGCTTGTAACTGAAACAGAAAACAGCTTCAAAATATAACCCTCTCTGCCTCATCTAGCTGCTATTGAAAAAGGTAGACTATACATTGTCGAAAAACAATGACCAATTGAGGGCGTTGAAAAACAGCGCAGTTCACTCTTATTTTCGTTGGCAATCGGCTCCACGCTTTAAGTATACTGTGGGACCCGCGCCAGCGCTACACAAGCAGCTTCAATTAAAAGTGTAAGTTTGCGAAAGTTAGTAGCGCGGGGCCCCCTTTCGCGCGGGGCCCGACTGGAAGCAATCGGTCCAATCGGTTAAAGACCGGCCCAGCCCTACAGATAGGCAAATGTACCCCAGGCTGGGAACCCCGGGACTATAGCGTAGATACATGAGAAAAGGTAGATTCTTGACATTGAAAACGCACTTAGCAATTTACTATCATTCGACACCCGAAATCTGTGAACCAAGGACAATATCATCGATTAACTCTGATTTTGATCTTTAAGTGAGCCTCAGAAAAATGAATTACATAATTCGACAACGAACGGAATCTGGTTACTGGCGCAGTCGCATCTCTCACGCAAAATCTTACTAACATGGAGAAAGAAGCAAACCAACCTAGAAAGTGTGTTTTGACATCAGCATTCACACAAATTTGGCGGAAAACCATTACCAGCATAAAGAGGTGTCAAAAACAAACAAAGTAAAATTTTTGAACTGGGTTGGTTGTCACCGGGCGTAGCTGTCGGAAGCGACCCTTGGTAAATAACGGGGTATGAAACTTCAAGTATTAAACTAAGTGACAAGAAAACAGAACAAAATTTGAGAACCATGAAACTTGGAAGCATAGAATGTTTAACATGTGCAAACTTCATTTGAAAATTGTTCAGCGTCGAAAAAGACATCTCGGTAATTCTACATAAGTCATTTTCATACACGTGCGTCAGATTTTTAGCTTTCAAGAGAACAATACTGTAGAATAAGCAGTTATGGTGCCCGTAAAGACGATGGTAAATCTTGTTGAATGATCAATCTGATGCGTACGGTACATGCTCTGAGAATAGCCGACTACGTCAATAATAATTTCACCAATTCTAACGTTCGTTCTAAGTAAGCGTCACCAGTATCTGTTTTTCATCAGGCTGACTTGTTTGCCGGCGCCATTTTCATACAAGAGGCACTGGGATGGAACTTGTATCTCGCCATGGTCATTCTCCTTGCCATCACTGCTTTGTACACAGTTACTGGAGGTCTAGCTGCGGTGATATACACTGACACGGTGCAGACGTTCATCATGTTGGCCGGAGCTTTTGTTATGATGATTTTGGGTGAGAATTACTAAACAGAGGAAGACTTGCATGCTAAAGTGCGAAAAATTAGATTATATAAAAACAAAGTCTAGCAGTGTAACTGATTACTACAAATTACGGCGGAATCTTTGTGCGTGGATGGAGTCTTTTGATTGCCTGTAACTTTCATTATCAACTTTTTCAACTATCAAGCAAATCAACACAGAAAACTGCTTGTGATCAATACCTCCGTCACTTTTTTGTTATGTGCGTTTCCAACAATGCAAGAAATATTCAGTTGTGGTTTTATGTGCATTGAAGCATTCGCACAATTTTTGAGACAAATGCAATTTCAAGTTTTTTAACAAAATGAACTAAAGTCCGTATTACACAGAAACAGAACAGCTTTAAAGAAGGCATCTTCCACAGGTATACAGTAGATGTCTATGGGAAGACATTTTGCGTTACGCTTAGTAGTACTGATCAAGCGTAACACTAGTACAAACTCGTTGGCTGCTACATGGACGTAACCTTTGTGAAAGTTGAGGCATTTGGTTCTCACGAGACGCGAAGATAAACTTTGATGGAAAGTTTTTTACCAAATAACAGAAACAAAGCACTATACTCTAGGATGGTTTACAGCGTGTCTTGCGTATTCTCGACAGCATTCTTGTAATAGACCTCCAGAAATTCTCATGGGCAATGACGGAAAGCCTGGTGCAAATGTAAGTTTGAAAGGCTATTTTCAGTTTTCTAAAATTCCAGAAATAATATGTTATTACAATCTATTTCTAGGCATTTGAACGTTTGTTGACAAGTGATACTTGTCTTAGTGCCACCAGTGAGTGGCAACTGCTCAGTTATTGGCGGGTATTGGCGGAAAAAAATTATATGTGAATCAAAACAAAGGACTCCATTAAAGGCAAACGAAAATCAGGAAGGGTTTCAATGTGCCTCAAGCAATAAGCAATTTCTTGAAAAGATTTTTGCCATCACTTCAGCAAAGTTTGTTTTTTAAAGCTTTCATACGTGTCGGAGGATATGAAGGACTGAAGGTGCAATACATGAAAGCAATTCCGTCAATACGACCTGCAAACTCCACGTGTGGCATTCCTCGCGCAGATTCTTTCAGCGTTTTGCGGGACCCGGTAGATGGTGATCTTCCGTGGCCCGGGCTGACGTTTGGACTTACGATTTTGGCAGTGTGGTATTGGTGTACAGATCAGGTAGGGACGACCATTCACTCCATGACATCTGTGTTTCATTGTATGCAGTGGGCAGGCTACGACGCGCCACGCGTTTAACAAAACAGCCAGTTGAATGCAAATATTTGATGGTCCTTATTGTATAGCTTCGCTACTGATTGGGTCAATACCCCTCAGCTGAGAAATTCAGCTACATATATCAAGGTTGTCTTATCTGATGAAAAAACGCGTCTTCTAAATTTAAAATTGTATTCGCTTACTCCTTGTTTGCAAACCTTTTCCGNGCCAAACGGGAACCAGTGTTGGAACCAAATGGGAAACCCAATATGACCCAGGAGGAAAAGTTTGTTCCCTCCGTGTAAGGGCCGCACAGGCACGATCATTAAATTCTTGAAAAATTAAATTAAATATACCGATTTTATTTCGAGTGGAGGTTGATATGCCGGCATAACCTCGTAGCCAAGCAACCCTAAAAATCTTTCTCTAAAAAATTTTTACCGCCCCTGGAAATTCTGGCGCCTAGAAGGCTGTAGCCTCGAAAGCTTAAATGGGAAATCTGGGCCTGAATTCGAGGCATCCACGTCGAAACGATATTTTCCGTGCACGTCGCGTTCACGCGGTCGCCTTCAATATAGTTTTTCAATTCTTATAGCTCTGACGTCTTCCATGTTATGCAGGTTATTGTACAGCGGACACTGGCCGCCAAAAACCTGTCACATGCCAAGGGTGGATGCGTTGCAGCTGGTCTTATGAAGATCTTGCCCATGTACATGATGGTGATGGTTGGAATGGTCAGTCGCGTTGTCTTCACAGGTTAGTCCATTATAGACTCTCTGTACTTCCTTTTCCGTCGATATAATAGGAAAACCAAACACAACTTTTTTGAAAGAAGATTTAAAGAATGCGAAAAGTGTAACTTAACTCACCAGAAAGATTTTGGCTATACATTGTCTGATTCAGGGTATCTTGCAATACGTAAACAATTGTTAAACGAATAAGCCAAACATAAAAACAAAAAACACACACGGAGTGTGGGTTTAAAGAGCACGAGAATTTGAAATAAAATAGAATAACGCATTTGTTTATGTATTACCGGCCAATTAAGTTTGTTCAGGCTTACTTCTCAATTAAGTCTTTCTTTTTTTTCTGCACTTCTATAAATTTTTACAAAGATTTACTGCATCGCGTACAGTATATAGGACTCTGATGTACAAATGTATGAATTGTATAAACTGGCCATTTCCAACAAAATTTTTGGGTACACTTTTGCCAATTGAATATTTCATTGTCATGTTTTAAGATACTCTTGTACGAACTTTTCAATTTTTTGTTGGCATTTGCAGATGCAGTAGCTTGCGCAACACCTGAAGAATGCAAAAAGTACTGTGGAACAGCAGTAGGCTGTTCAAACGTTGCTTATCCTAAGCTGGTGCTTCAAATCATGCCAACTGGATTGAAAGGTGGGAAATTTCAGATAACAATTTACAAACCTAAACTTAAAACCATCGATTTGCTCGGTTGTTTTTGTACGCATTTTTATCAACTAGGTTTGCTTCTGGCGGTTATGATGGCTGCTTTGATGTCATCGCTGACGTCGGTCTTCAACAGTGCTTCAACCTTGTTCACCTGTGACCTTTGGCAAAAGTTCCGGAAGGATGCGTCCGAGTGGGAACTTATGGTTGTGGGCAGGTTTGTGCGAAAGCAGCTTACTTCAATACTAAGTTCCGGTTCGGCAAGTGTTGCTTTGACACAACTAGTCTAGAATTATGTAAAAATTGCCGTTAACAATATGAAACGTTGATGCACGATCAAGTGCTTCGAAAAAGAGTTCCGTAACCTCAAGAGTTTTACAGTTCTGCCTAACGTAAACACACAAGGTTTTGTCTGATCTTGAGATAAAACTAGGAATGTATATGTTCTTCTCTGTCTTGTCTTTAAATATATTTGTTTACTTTTTGTCTGTCTGGGAAGGGGCAGTTTTCAAATGAACAAAAGGTGCAGTTTTTATTTGACCTAACTTTTTTGCTGACTTCTATTGCCTTTTATTTATTGTCATATGCAAAAAACAATACCGAGGCTGCCGCACAAATCCTGTGGGCAGAAAATATTTTATTAAAAGCGTACGGATAATCTTCATCAGGTTGTTTTTTAAGGAAAATGTTAGGTATCCGGTATGGATCTATAGGGACCCGATTTCTCTGATTCTAGGGACCCGATTTTCTCAGATTTTAGGGACCCGATGATAATTTTCTCTGATTCTAGGGACCCGATTTGAAATTTTAGGGACCCGAATCGGGTCCCTAAAACGCCTTAAAAAAACCCTGAGAATCTTCATGCCTCTTCAAAAGTTATCGGCTCTTTATTATGTGTTACTCTTTGTCAGAAATGTAGGCAGCCTACTCATCTACAAAAATTGCACTTTCCTCTTTTAGTGAAAGCTGTGCAGCAACAAAAATTGACCTTCTCTACCACTGAAATAACGACTAGTGTAATTACGTCTTGTACTTTTCCCAAGCAGCGTCAAACTTGATGAGATCGCTTCATTTTGTAGTTACATTCATATCCTCTACTTCTACGTAAACGTTCTGTTTATAATAAACTTTTGTTTCATCCATTGATCTAGTGCCAAAATTACAGCAGTGCCATTATTAAAAGCTACCTAACGGTTAATTTCTTTGCTGAGCCAAATAAAGTTAAAGAAAAAACAATGAAACGAAAACCAGTAAAGCGTGCAGTTTCAAAGGAATAACGGCAATTGCAAACGGTTTTAGGAATCTCTTGCTGCAACCTAAAAGCATAAATGTTTTCGCCCTGGTTTTATTGACGTCAGTGGCAATTTCGCACAAAGGAGTTAAAATGGGTTATGCCACATGAATCAAAACTGAACCGGAAGAGGAAGTAGCTGATGTGTGTTAATATTTTACACAATTTTAAAAGTTATATGAATTATATGCAATGATTTTTATTTGCAATTCAGAGTCAGCGCGAAACTAATTTCCCGTAAATAACTGTGCAGAGTTTTCATGTTGTTTATGGTCGGTGTGAGCATCGCATGGGTCCCCGTCGTGCAAGTTGCAGCGAACGGCCGGCTTTTCGACTACATTCAATCGGTTACCAGCTATTTAGGCCCTCCTATCATGGTGGTTTTCGTGATGGGAGTTTTTTGGCCACGTTTAAACGAACAGGCAAGTGCAGCACCTGTTGTCGGTGGGCGTGATTGTTATTGATTGTACTGTTTGGTTACTACTCGCTATAGTAAAGTTAAGCAAAACATTCAAGTTTTACTCACGTCGGAACGTGAGTGCCTCAACAAAAAGAAACCAGCGTCTTACAGCATGTCAAAAACGTTTGCATGTGGATTCGTAACAATCGAGAGGTCTCGAAAATAGAATGCTGGATTCTTCAATCAGCACTTCACTGATTTACCTGTTGTTTCGTTAGATGTATCTTCAAACACAAACTTTCTAGTACACAGATCGGTATTTCACAACAATCACCATGACATTAATGATTTTTTCATTTGGTCTTGCTTGATCCTTAAGTCTACAGTGGTGCTGAAGACTACTAAATACAACTGGAGTATGATTTGTCCTTCACTTAATTCCGCCATGCAAGCAAGTCTACGTAAAGCATGTTTTGAAAACCCTGATATGGGAATATTTTTCCACCTGCTTTATTCTGCTCGACGATCTCGAACTCCTGATTCATTACAAAATTTTCCAAACGGTATAAGACATTTGATTTATCTATACCAGGGGTTGCCAACCTTTCTCTTACAATGTACCCCTTCAGCATTCCGACAGATGAGCATGTACCCCTACAGCATTTCAACAGATAAGTATGTACCCCTTCAGAATATCGACAGATGAACATAGACCCTAAAATTTCTTGTGGCAAAATAATTTATTATGATTATTCATAGATATATTTAACAAAAAGCATATAACGACTTTTGATAACAATATTAACTGATACATGTGTAAATATTTGGAAATAAACAAGATGTAAATATATTTCTATCTTCTATTGCTAACCTTAAATGTACCCCTTCGGATAGGCAAATGTACCCCTGGGTGTACATGTACTGAATTGACATTTCGCTAATCACTGTAACAAGTGCAGTCGTAATAATCAGTTTTCGAAAACACTTAATTACATCAACAAGTACGCCGGTCCCATGAATCAAGTTTAAAAAATAATAATTGCCATTGTCAGCCACAAATGAGATTGAAAGGCTATCAAAGAATTCACGAATGTAAACCTTAATCGCAACTGATTTTTCTGAAGTATTAGCCCGGAAAACCGGCACTTTTCGCAGTATCTCTTGTTCTTCTTTACTTTGTTTTATCTTCCCAGCATCTAAACTCCGGAAGAAGATCCAAATCGCAAACAAAAGTCACATTCGAGTGCCTTTATGCGAGTTGTCAGCTTAAGCTTTCAGGGGGCATTAGAACTGGGTGGTAGCTCGAAAACGAGATATGAGCTCATTTAGACTTATCAGCCTTGCTGCTTTGTTAATTGCAGATTTTGTACATTCATTTGGTGATTTAGCCAGCTAAAGTTCTCCCGTAGCGATAATCTTGGTCTATACTCTAATTAGATGTGATATAGCCTGAGGCAGGTTTAATTTTGATGTTTCTATTGCTTGTTTAACCACAGGGAGCGTTTTGGTCTCTTATGTGCGGTTTACTGGTCGGCTTAACCAGAATGATCATGGACTTCGCCTATGGATCACCACTATGTGGAGCCACTGAATACAGACCTGCAGTTCTCTATAAGGTATCAGACTATTACTACTCAATGTTTCGAATCAAAAGATATGGTATCGCTGAGGTAAGTAATTTTTCCAGTCAAGTTTTCTAATCCCAGTGGAGCAAATGCATTCAAATGAACGAAATACAAACAAATTTTTAAAGCCATCGTTGGAGCTAAGTTTTCCTACCTTGTAGATTTGTGATGATACTAATGGGTTAATAGGCGCTAAGGCAGTCATCCACAGAAAAAATTAATATTTGAGCTTTTTCAGTTTCTACCACTTGCAGGTTCACTACCTGCACTTTGCAATGATCTTGGCAGCAGTGACAGCCGTTGTTGCCACCGTCGTCTCTCTCCTCACGCCCAGGATCGAACCGGAGCATGTAAGTGCGGAAACGTCAAGTGTCAAAATATTTTTGACTATTAGGCTTAGTTGAAAGAAGTTTCACCGGGAAAAGCAAGCCCAGTTTATGAATGATAGAGGTCTTGTCTGTGCTGAGAGTACTATTTATTGTAATGCATTTTGCCTTCCAGCTTTGGCGACTGACTTGGTACACGCGCTTTAGCAAAAACGAACGAGTTGACCTCGGTTCAGAAACAAATGCTGATGTTCCCGCCAATCCCAGGGATGGTAAGCAGGTAAAAATCTTGTGAAAGTCATATGCTTTTTCAGAAAGATTATGTTGTTTTGTGCAGAACCTTCGCCAGAAAGTCTTCAATAGAGGGTTTTTACGTTTGTGGGGGGCTTGACATTGGAAATTTGATAAAAACTCCTTTGATTTACAGTGTTTCATATTTCAATTTGGAGGGCTTGGTGCTTGTGTGGGGAGGCTAAGCCCACCCAAGCCCCCGTGGCGACGGAACTGGTTTTGTGTACTAGAATTGTAACAAACGTGCTTATATTCAGCATCTTACAATGTCTGAAATAGATCCAAGAAATTAATGCCATTTACACAAACGTTGATTAGGTTCCATTAGTTGCAACAATTAGAAATAAATATTGCATTTCCGACGTTTAAGTCTTAGCCAGAGAGTTATTTTGCCTAAACCATGGCAAAATCTATCTGTGCAATGCTTTTTTGAAAGCATACCTTTTACTGTTTTGAAATTCTACTTACAAATTAAACAAGTTAATGAAAATATGCCATTCCGAGTGTTAGTACTATTTACAATCGATACCTTGACATGCAGCAAAATATGAAGGTTAATTGAATGTGAACTTGCCATCGGTATACGTATGATTGCGGGTAACGTGTATATCGATGTTGTTCAATGTCACTCCTGCTTCAAATGCTAGTGCAATCACGTACACAACAGATATATCGTGATGAGTTAGGCAGGGGTCTCAAATACACAGCCGGTGAATCTTTTGCAAAAATTTTCAAATTAACAGTTAGCAGAGATGAGTGTATCGGAAACGTCAGTCACCTTCGCCATACTCATTGAACGTATTTCTTAAAAGAATAAAATAACATTTGTAAAGCTCTGTGTTCATAACATGTCGTCTTCTTGTTGACTTTTTTCATTGCAATGAAAGTCTTAATAGTGCGCGTTTGGGGTTANTTTAAAATCCCTCGTTTCTAAATGAAACGGAGCAACTTGAGTTTGAGACCTGGAGAGACCCTCAAACAAGGATTCCACTTAAGAATACGATTAGATCCGTCGAACACTGCATGTCCTCAGTAATGTTTATTCCTAATCGTAAAAGTTCAATCCTTCGCATTAATTTACAGGCAGAGAACCGCAACGCAAAACAAACACAAGCATTTGTAAAAACCAGCTTGACCTTTTGCTATCTTTATGAATTCGTCCCGATATTGTTCTCTTTTTAATACAATAGATATAACAAACGAAGCTCTGCATTGATGACAGCTAACTTTTGTCCAACCACAGATGGAAACGTCATTTTCCAACCAAGCAGCCACCAACGACGATGGTGAGGTCATCAGTTCTGAGAATGCAGAAGAACAGTCAGTGAAGCAGACAAATCAAGGCGCGGGTAAGAATGTTTTACACTTTGCTGATTTAAGAAAAAACATTTTGCTGCTCCCTCTTTAGTGGAAATAAAGCACTGCATTTTAAATCGTGGTTATTTCCCAAATATAAAAAACGATTTTACGGGAAAGAACTTTCTGAACATTTGTAACTATCCTAGAACGGGTAAATGTGTAGACAAAAGCAGGTAACTAAAATTTCATTGTTAATGTTGATTTTGTTGGATAGCAAAAGGGGAAAATTTTTTCATTATCAAATACCAGCAAAACTTCAAATTGAAGAGACTTGCTACTTCGTTACAAAACTTACCAGTTTCACTTTAAAAATAAACCAGAAAAAAACTAACTTATCTTTGTATTAACTGAATCTAATCATCTAACACTTTCGAAAGAATGATATTCTGTAAATACCAAGCAAATTACTATTGCTTTAGCGGTTGCCCACTCAGAAACATCAGCCACATACATCATGACCAAAGAAATATAGAATAGAACCATTGCGGACTATAGTGAAACCAAATCTGAAGTTTTCGTCCGCCACAATTACTGTAAAAGCTCTAGGTTTGCTGCAAACTTTCGAGGAATAAGTTCCACTTTCTTCTATTTGCGATGATCCAGACTTGCACATATCTATTTTCAACTAATTAGTCTCAGCAATAGCGACGCAGTTCAATCAGTCAGCAACATTTTTAACAGGAAATCAGTTCTACGCAACTCTGTCTCGTGTGCCTTTTTCAAACCTGCTTGAAATATAGCTTCAAACCAGTGCATATATATCAAGCACTTACCAGTGCACTTCTTAAAATCTTTAAAAGATAGATGTTTTGATTTCAATGCTTGAGAAGACGAGTTCACGCTAACCGGTAAATACGCACCATTTACTTTTTTGTCCATGTAAAGAAGCAAAGACCTCAACAAAAGAATCTCTTTGGAAAAGATTTCTTCGGCTTTTCTGTGGCTTGGGCGACAAGGAAACACAACCTCCACCTGCTTCCATCACAGACATTCACGAAGACGAAACAGCTGCTACTCTAGTTAACATCGCTGGAGCTGGAATGCTTTTCGCCATGGCATTTCTTTTCGGTTATTACGCATGAAAGAAGCACTGCTCGTTTTTAAGTTATGTAGCATTAGTGTCCGCATACTGACCATATATCAAGCCGAAAGTTCCTTGCTAACATATTTAGCACGCCGATTCAGCCGAGTTTGGAAATATCTGACTGATAGAGTCAGGGACCGAGTTTCGGGGGGGCGTGGGGTCATATCCCCCAACTTTTGGACGGGGGGTACAATATCATTTGTACCCCAATATTTGTGATAAAAAATAACGTAGTTGCACAAATTTCAAGCACGACCCAAGTATGCCTAAATTATGTCCTTATTTGTCATGTACATCGGGATATATTAAGTGAATTATCCTGCCAAAATGTTGTCGAGGAATTTGTGAGGTCCAATGATGCAAGGTGCCGTGCAGTGTTTATAAAAATTTAAACACTATCCCGATGTACATGACAAACAACGGTATGATTTAGGCCTACTGTTTGGTCATTGTAGGACGCAGCCATGCCATTTAATGGAATCTCAAAGATGTATGTTTATTAATTGGAATTGCATTATGTAACTCCCAATTATTTGAATCTCAGAGATATATGTAAATAGATTCTGCTTTTGATGTATTGCTTGTTTTTTAAGGAATAATTGAAGTGATATATTTGTTTTATCTACTTTGACAAAGAACTCTTCATACTAAAGTTTTGTGTACTTAGTATAGAAGCAAATACCTTACAGTAGTAATCATTGTCAAGTACTAGCACAGTACTATGCAACTGCCATTACACCTTGGGCATTGCGAGGGGGGCACTTGGGCCATGGTCCCCAAAATATATCATTTCCATAATTTGCCTCCCAATGTGCCAATTTTACGAAAATATCGTACTATGGTTAAGTGAACATGGTGGCATCATCGAAACGCAAACAATAATATTATATTTTTGTGATATAACATGCATAGCATATCACCCAAACTTTGGTCCCCCCAAAGTTTTCTAGCAAACTCGGTCCCTGAATAGAGTTGTATTTTCTGATGTATAGCCATCGAGCCAGCCGACATAGTGGTCTAATTTTGTCTGGAGCAAGTTAAGTTTTCATTATTTCAAAAATAACGAAAATCTTATGCGTAATTTTGTTATTCAAGTCTAAAATTAAGCATTTTTTCAAAGTTGATGAATTAAAACAGTTGTCGTGATATTTGAAAGTACGATGAAATTTACTTCCGAACTTGCAAGTATGTATATAAAGCACTGCGAAAAGCATTGCAGAGCAATGCACTTGTGTTGACCACACACTAACTCACAGCAAATGAGAGGCTGGGGAAAATTAATTACAGGAAATGAATTACAAACCCCAATAATTTGGATTTGATGCTTTGATATATTAAAAATTTGACTAAATTTTTGTCAGTTATAATAATCCCTTGAAAATTTTGAATGTCAATATGAATGGTAGGCATACCTAGTATAAATTTTTCACAAAATAAACAAGAAAAGTCGTACACCATTACCAACCACGCAGTGACCTCTTTTGGTGACATGACATGTTTTGAAATCGCTCGCAAAAGGCAACTATGTCCTTTGTAAGAAACCAAAAAATTGGTGTGAAAAGAGCACAGAGGGATATAAGGGAATATATAATAATATATTGCTCCAAAAATGAAACCAAGTGCACACTGAAATTTCAAACTATGTTTGATTTTTTTCAATATTAAAACTCCAAAATTTTTGTCTGAAAGGCGTGCTATGCCTAACTGGCTGTGAAAGTTTAAATATACGTATTTATTTATGTATTTGTCTCAGACGTAGGGTTCATACCACATTAGTTGAAAACAGGGCCCCGACATAGGGAAGTGCTGCCCCGGGGCGAATCGAAAAGTACCGCCCCCCACAGTCGAAAAGTTGGCCCCGGGAAGAGTCGAAAAGTACCTCCCCCAAGCCACGGGCTAAAGCAAAGTCAAGCCTTTCGGGAATACGTCATCGGACTGGAGTTAATTTTGAAAATTTCACTTCAGTGAAATTTCGGGACATTTTGTT
>JGI24021J15306_10005969_pt1 | contig 14558 bp, 8 predicted proteins | sample Ectturendosymbi1_FD_15306 | JGI IMG/M metagenome (IMG submission 15306)
AAAGGGTAGCCTAAACGAGACAAAAAAGATTAAGAACCACTGGTCTACATCATCGATCTGTTGCGTTACGAGCAGATAACAAACTACACGGTTTCGACGGGACGGAAGCAGTCGACACTGGTGCAAACCGCTTTTGCACAACAGACAATAATTTATTTCGTGGGAGTCTACTGTATTAAGTGGTTCTTTACAACATTTTATGAACCAAACACTGGTTTAAAGTTTGTATAAAAATTCGCCCATTTTCCGCCGAAATATTGCAAAAATAGCCAAAACATCCGCCAATTAAAAATTTTGCCCGCTAACTTATTCAAAAGCCCTGATTTCAAGACAAACACAGGGGCTCTTCAACGCATTGGATTTGAACCAGACTTTTGATTGAACATATCGATTTGCTCAATCCACAGACACATGCCGTGTTTTTTTAGGCTAGCCTACGAATCTAGGTCTTCTACACACAAAAACTGAATATAGAGCTTAATTTAAAAATAATAAAGAGTTAGAACTTTTAAAATCCTTTCAAAAATTAATTGTAATCAGCAACGCACCGCCCGGCCCCCTCGCTACGCCACTGCTCTGAACATACATACATAGCCTTTGTTGACGAAGTGTCAACCCATTTTCATGTAAAGCTCTTATATTTGTTGCTACGTCTCACTGCCCTAGACTCAACCCACCATGTCATTTCTGATGGTCAACAGGAAGGCTATCTGGAAGAACGCGAGAATTCGTTACAAACGCTGTTTACCGCAGGACTCTCTAGGTCAGTGGTCTCAAACACGCGGCTCGCGAGAACGTTTTGTGCAGACCGCGATGTTTTTTGTGAAGTTTCAATTAACCAACACAGGTTGGTCCAAGGCTGCGAGCATGAAGGGCCACATTACGGTTTGAGGATAAATTTGCGGGCTGCAAAGAGAGGAACTCCATTGCAGTTATAAAAGACTCGATTGGTGTTCCAATAGACCTATTTTTGCTGCACGCCTAACGGAATTTTTTATTCTAGGGCAATTGTTAAGTTTTCTGTTTGCCACTCAAAATGGAGATTTTCTGCTAGAGAAAAGATACACAACACACCAACCAAATAACAAAACCATTATTTGTTTCTTGGTTTTGGTTATAAAGTTAATGTCCGCTTTAATTTTCGTAGTCAACAGACGCAAGCAGGTTTCATCAGTCATTCTATTTCGTGTCGCTTTTCACTCGCTTCATAATTGAGAAAGCACTTTCGCAAATTACGAACATGGAGCACATCTTCAGTGCAAAATCTCTTAAGCGGGGGCAATTACCCGGTTGCCCCTCCTGGTTCCGGGCCTGGTTACCCTTCAATTATTTCAAAATTGCTTCTTCAGAACGTTCGTGGTATTTCCCGTATGTTTTGTGCTGTGATGCCTCTAATAAAAACACTTTCGGAATGGATATTACTTGCAACCTCACAAGACACTGTTTGCCATTGTTATTGTCGAAGAAATACCTTTCCCCCGGTAAGAATTAAACTTTCTGTTTTTCCCCTGACATTTTTTATTTGATAGTCAATTTTTGTTAAATTGCTATGCTTGACTAAATGTTACTTCATTACTTCCAATGTACATCTTCTAATTTAACTCGAAAAGTAATTACAAAGTCTCTGCTTGCAAAAATGATAAAAAATAAACGCATGCTTTGTGGTCACAGAGTACTGCAGCGCTAGCCTAGCGATTAGCTTTGTAAGTTGTAACGTCATAAATTCATTATAAAAACATATTGTTACCCCCTAATAGTTACATACTGACCTGCACTTCAATGACGTGCGACTTGCAAGAGCTGTGTGGCTAATGCAATGCATTTATGACTTTGTGTAAAATACGGCATACAGAAACCGTTCGCGGGCCGCATGCCAGTGTTTGGACCACGCTGAAGTAACATTTACGTTACTTATTTTATTCAACGGTATTCAAAAGTGCTCAGCTAGTCAATGAACAAGTTCCGTTTGAACGAACGTAGAAACGTTTGGAAATGATTTGCCTGTATCGCATAGACCCAGTGACGGAATTATGCATAGGCCATGGCCTAGGGCCCCGCGCAACTCTTTCCTGTGACGACTCAATGTTAACTAAAACTTTGCGAAACTGCGCAGAGGCATAACTTCACACTTTATCTTAAAACGGGCGGAAATGCAAATGTCTACTCTAGACTTATCAGTACAGTTACAACACGACAATATTGTGCATCTGGGCGTTAGAAAGATTGAGGCCGTCTGTATGAAAAAGCGGTTACAAGAAAAAGAATGAAAAAAAGGCACTTAATTGATATTCAATCTTCCACTGACAAAAAGCTCGCAAAAACGCAAGACACCGCAAAACTTAGATGGGCGAATGGTCTCCCCTGAAACGTAACGACGATAAAGAAGGAAACCCAGCCACNAAAACCGCGGTTAATCGCGCAGGGATGTAGATTTCCAAGTGGCAATGTAATCGATTACATGTCATTTTTAGTCAGTTCAATCGATTGCTCAAAAAAACTAATTGATTTCGATTAGTCCATGTCTGCTCTAACCAAAAAACACCATCTAAAACTCGAATAAAGCAAATGTATGCAGCATTGTAGCCTACATAAAATATCTACCCACGACCAGGCCCGTAACTAAGGGACCCCCCCTAGAAAAATTTTCGCCCGCCTTGGAAACATGTGTTGGACAAAGCTTAAAAAATTTGAGCCTCCCTCAGAAAACTCTTCGACCCCCTGGTGTCCCAAGCTGGTTATGACTCCCCCGAAAATGGTTCACGACCCCATGTTGGAAACCACTGGTTTTGGCGAACTGTCGTTATAGACGAATTCCACTGTATATGCTCTGATAAGATCATAGTGTCTCATTCTTAGTTGGGAAAAAGATTCCTTTCAATGGACAGTGATTTTTCGTAATAATTATAAAAGTCCAGGCAAATGCACCCACGCGACCTTTAATATCACGAACATGCAACTGCAAAGGCACAGAATAACAGCAAGTCCTTTTTCAATCATGTGCAACGACCAGGGGTGTAGTGGGGCGGAAACGGTGTCCCCGTGCTTTGTTCGTAGTAACTTGACTTAAAGATGTGTATTTATACTCAGATTTCCTGTTTGTAGCTCCAGACGTCGCAGAAATGAATACGTAAAAGGCAAGTAGTCTCTTGCGTAGCACCCATAATTGTGTAAATACTGTTAGCGACATCATGAATTGTTTTTGCGCATTCGATGATTGCTTGCACCTGAATGTTTTCGCTCGTTGTGCAATGAAACTTTATTAAATACTGATTAAAGTTTGAAGTGCCGTTAAAATGGCTAGTTTTTTGAGGGCGTTCCCACACTTACGGTTTTTAGCACCCACACCCGGCAAACAAGCTGTTCCGCGTCGTTGAAATAATATTTGTGGCAACGGCTGAAAGAGCAGTGACACGGTGGAAGTCATAGGTGTAGAAGCAAGCAAATTTGTGGGGGTGCAAAGGATTTTTGCCCAAATTTCTCCAAACTTGCCCGAAAAGTCCTGGTGGGACTTTTGCCTACAAATTTTCTCCGACAAAGTTCACGAAGACCTCTTTCGTTTTTCTGCAAACGTTGGACGTCATTTTTGCCCGGATTTTCAGGGTTTTTAGGAGAAATTTAGGGATTTTGCCCAAATTTTCAGGTATTTTGCCCGGATTTTCGACAAATCAAAACTTTTGGGAGTGCGTTTGCAGCCCTTGCACCCCGCTTCTTACACCACTGGTGGAAGTCGTGCCACATTAAGAAGCTATACGACAAATGACATTGCATTGATTGACCATAAGCCTGAAAGTGCGGTGAACCATACCGACTCAGAAGGTTCAGAATGAGTGAAAACGTCAGGCTTTGAAATGAGGGGGTTTTCGTCCGGACGGCTCTATTGCATTTCAGGAATAATTTCGTTGCATAGGAGCAAGTGACAAGTGACGTGTACACAACGATATAAATCATGTCATATATCAGAATTGAAAATATAAACGGGGAGACGTGACCCTTGCTTCCCCCAGTCGACGCCCTTGATCACCGAATAAAAAAATGAAGTGAAAATCATTTGGAACGGCGTGGAATTCCAAACAAGAATTACATTCCAAATGAAAATATGAGATAATGCTGCAAACTTGACGAAAAAATCGGATAGCCACAAAACATAAACGAATAACAAGCAGGAAAGCAAAATCAAGTGCATATAAGATCTGATCACAACGAAATACATACTCCAGGGTTCCTATGGAGAATGATAAAGAAAATAATTTTCCAGACTTGATCTTTTGACATTAACTTTCATAATAGTTTGTTCTAGATTGTTCATTTTATTTACACTGCGTTAACTATTATAATGCCTGTATTTGACCTGGGTATCAGTGTTGCCATTTTGGCTGGTAGATCTAGGTTTTTCTCACTGTTAGCTGGAAAATTTTCCATCTAGCAGCTAGCAGGTTTTCTAACAGGATTTTGAAAACCGTTTATTTACAGGGTACCCAATTTTGAAAACCGTTTGTTTACAGGGTACCCCTCGAAAAGCTGCTTCAAGCAGACAAATTGCATCATATTAACAAGTAACTAAATGGCTGTTGAAACCTAATTGATTTGCCTCTGTGCTCAGTGAGCGCATTGGGTTTCAAAGACTGCATTGGCAGAATATATTTTTAACAAGACATCATTTTTCCAGGTGGTTCAGTTATGCTAGGAAGTCGTTTGCCTAATGTCTGGTCAATTGATAGTGAGTGCGAGACCAAAAATTGATACGAAGCCTTACAAGTTTACTTTAAACAACTCAAAAATAGCAGTATTTTAAGGAGAACTTCACTATTTTAGGAAGATTTTAGCTGAAGTATTGTGACATGGTTTTTACTTTTTAGCAGTTTTTGGTGACGTGATTTAGCGGGTTTAGGTGACAACCATTTGGCAACATTGCTGGGTATGTCATTCAGAAAAGTTTAAGTCAGGAAAAAGTCTGAAAATTTATTTTCAAAATTGCGTAGGAACCCTGATATTATCAGAACAGAAAAGATTCAAATTCGAAGCATGAGACACGACCTAAATGGAAAGAGCATCAAAACGTGATCAAGTGATAATCAATGCATTCTCACAGTGGCGACAAACGGTGGAGCGGGCAAACCAGCCGCGTTATAAACAGAGCACTGCTTGAAGGCGCAAGGCTTCTGCGCCCAAGCGTAGCGAATCATCGATGCATGACCTCCGCCTACCACGCATGGCCGCACATCAAGAGTGATCGTGTTGCTTGTCGTTGATTGGACCAATGCCCAGAACCAGTTCGGCGACGGCGAAGGTTCAGAGATGTTGCACTTGGAGAAGCTGCAGCAGACCTGGAATGTCAATTTGACACCGTAGACATGACAGACCAGTTTTGCGCTTTGCAAATGCCAGCCCCGAAGGGGGTATAAGTCATGAACGACCGAAGACGCGGGCGTCTCACGAAGGGTGTAGTGGGGCGGGAATACGTGGGAACGGCGTTCCCGCACCTTTTGCTTCGAAAGAGTTTTGAGCTGTTTTAAAACAGTTACTTTTTTAATGCGTTCGCACATCTTTTTTTGTTAGCAATACATCCCTCGAAGGCATGGATTTTGATTTTCGCTACAGCCAACAAGTTATACAAGACAGAAGCAAACAATTAGAAAAACTGTAGGAACGCGTGTGCAGGCGGCTCAATCAACACTGAAATCCTGCACTTACAGTCCTGCAAATTACAGCCGAAGTGCGTAAATTAAGTACAAAATTCATGACGACGAAAAATCAATTTCGTGATTACTAGACAAAACCTCGGGAAGCTTTGTTGCAGATACGACGGAAGTATCAAAAATTGCTCAAAGGCACTTGAACAATAGTTTCTGGCTTCGACAAAATCATCACTTGACAAGACGAGAAACAAAGTAGACAATAACTTTAATTTTACGGTAAGTCAAAGATCAGAGTGCAAAGACTATTACGCGATTTAAAATTTCTTGCCGGTTTATGACCGGTGCATACCGGTTTAGTCGAAACAAACCAGTTCAATCGAAGATTGGAAGTTTTAAGCTTGAGATGAAAATACACAACTTGCCTCGAAGTTTTTACGTTCTCGTGCCACCATCTTCTCCCCGATTGGATAACTTAACATCACGTGACCCTGGTCGGTTTGCACGACAGACTGAACGACGGGACCGCTAGCGCTGAAATTCAGACCATAAACAGTATTCAGGGACGCCATGGCCAGTCTCAGGCCCACGTCCTGCTTATCGCGTATGTGGACTGCTCCGTAAGGGGAGTCGTCGTCAGGCAGGTCCAACGCAACGGCCATGAAAGTGTTGGGCATGGCCTTGTTTGGCGCATAACCGTAGTCTGCCGTTTGATGCCAGCGTATGAGGGGGTAGGTGCCGTCGTCGGGAATGATGTTGTTCGTCGCTATCTGCGCAAGAGCGTGAAAAAATGTTGAAAAGGAACGTGGAAGTCACGTGCCGACGACGTGTCGTGCAACGCTGAGGAAAGCTGCGCTCTCAAAATCGCGTGTTGGTTTAAAGCAGTGATTCTCAACGTGGTCCACAGGGAGCTCTGGAACTCCATAAATCCTTGAGGAAACGTCCATTGACCTATGTGCTATACAGTTTCGACTAGTAGTTCAGGAGCTGTCAGCATAGCAAAGTGGTCCATCGGTGGTGGGCAAAGATTTTCTATGCATGGCCACATTGGACTAAATTGCTACCGGGGGCCGCATATTACATTTGTCTTATTCAGTTAAAATTTACGTTTCAAAATATGAATTAATGATAATATTGTTATAACCTTTATTTAATGATCGCATGCAATGCGACAGATTTATTTAACGAAAATTGACGGCAGAGCGCCACGGCAATTCAGTCAGTGGCCGGGGATCGAACACCCAACCTTCCAATTGACAGGCAGGCACGCTACAACTGAGCTATTCGCCGACCTGGGGTCGCACAAAATGTGAACGTTTCATCAATTATAAACTTGTATTGTATTATTTCAATTCACATTTCCACTGTAGTGCACACAGACGGAATAACATCTCGAGAATTCGAATCTAATCGATAAAATTACTTTAACATAGACTCGAAATATTTACTATCTAGGCACGTGTGGCTGCCCTGCGGGTCGCACAAAATGCCCTCGTGGGGCGCATGCGGCCCGCGGACTGTAGTTCGCCCCAAGCATGCACTACTGCATTTATGCGAAGAGAATGTACAATGAGCGACCTGCACGAATCCGAATGGAAATTCGGGGTCAGTTTGGCCAGATGTGCCTTCGGTCCACGACCTCCTCCAGTCCCGAATCATGGCAGGAAAGGAGCAGTTGTAAAAGTTGGTGTGGTAATGTGTGTTGTCTTCTCCTGTAAAGCGAGGAATACAGGATCTGACGCGCGGACAAAGAAACGTAGACGCTGATGAACGAGACGACAGGGGCAGAAATGACCTAGCGCTTGTCACCCAAGCCTTTAAAAAATCCCTATCAACGAACAAAAAGACAAGTGTATAACAGCTTTTTTCTGAACTGATGCAGTGTTAGCAGTCTTGTGTTCTGTGTCATCAAGCTGGATACGCACTATTTCAATAACCTTAGAAAAGCGTCTTTTGCGTCGGGACAAATTCAACCTTCCAAGTCCTTTTTTTGTCTATACCTTGTCTGTTTTTTCTTTTCCAAGGGAAAGCAAAGTAAGGGAGCAATCACATGTGATAGGGATTGAAATGGTAAGGAACGATTCGAAAATAACGATTCAATTGAAAGAAAAAACAATTCTGCCACAGAAAATCAACCATTCAAATCAAAACGAAAGTACTGCTGTTGTCAGCACTCACGCGTAACACTGAGTACATGCCTTGGTACCAGACAGCTCCCTTTATCGTCATATTCAGCAGCGGGTGAACCATTGCGTTCCACAAGACACTGTTAGCTTGAGGATTGGGATTTTGACCAAACCAGCTTTCGTTGACCCTTCGGGCGACGGAACTACAAAAGCATAGCAGTTCCGCTCCGTTAGCTTTTCTGTCACGTGCCTCAGAGCGGTTCCGCTCCGTTAGCTTTTCTGTCACGTGCCTCAGAGCGACCGCGACAAATCCGTTTGACATACATATATTAGTTCAAGTTTCTTTCAGCAACATGGCACCTTTGGCCAAATAAAAGACTTCAGAACATTTCGATATCCAACGCAACCAAGCTACCGGGATTTTTACCTCAATTTTTCCACTGCATTGCTGACGTCTTCACCGGCATCGAGACCGCATTCTTTCAGCGCCCGCGGGGAAGACCAGGCTTCCACGGGGGTTCCTCCCCAGGGAGCAGACACAAGACCGATTGGTATCTTTAACTGATCGTAGAGACGCGAGCCGTAGAACCAGCACACCGCCGAGAAATAGGTCCAGTCAGCACCGCCAACCGATTCTGCATACAGGCGGCTTCTTGTGAAAAAGCTGCAGGGATTTTAAAACGGGTCGCGGTGCAGGCTCAGCAGGTAAGTGAGAATGTCGCCGGCATTCTTAACACCAAGTTTAAGAAACGTCGACTTCGCTTTCACTTCGCAATTGTTGGAATCGATTTTCGATGCCGTGAAAACGGGAAATTCGGTTCCGACAACAAATAAGCCACTCTTCGCTTTTACTCTGCATTAAACGTCGCCATAGGTTTAGTTGGATCTTTTACAGAAACTCCGATGGACAAAAAGCAAACGGCCCATCATGCAGCATTTTTACCCAATTCGAACAAAGGGAGGTCTTGTCAATACACTTAATTTTTGACAAAACTGGAGAAATTCTTGCCAATTTTCTGCACAACTCACCAGCAAAATGTCATGACAAATTTTGCAAACGCTGAAACAACGATGAAAAAAGGCAACGGGACGAAGACTGAATCGGGCTCCACTGAAATGCACACTTTTCTGCTGACTGTGCTTCTCGGTTGGGACGGTTTTACAACAAAACTTGTTCACACTTTCGTAGCTTGATTGCGCAGCTTTCAGTTTCGAAATTCGGTTATCAGCGCGTTGAGCGCTCGCGTGAAGCTGAATTTAGATCGAATTTACTGGAAGGTCCAAATTCAAATAATAATAGTAAAACCGACTGGAAACAATGGGTTAAAATTTCTCTAGCGATGCCTCCGATCAGCGTCTTTGCAAGACGCGCATCAACAACAAAAGAATTTCCTTGTTGTCAGGGTGGCCGACGAAAAAAAACGGGAAAACGCACGTTCACCACGAACGGGATGTGCGTGAAGAAAAACACTACATATACGTGGCGCGAAAAAGCAATAATAGAGTGATCATGGCATGTGATCTCTATTGTTGCTTGCTGCCACAGTATGAAGCTTTGCGCATATGCCGCTCAGGATTTCCCATCGCAACACATGGGAGCGCTCGGTTTCGGCAATTGAGCGCAGTAGAATCATCGACAACCGACTTCCGCCCACAATAAATGGCTGCACATCAAGAGTAATCGCTTTTGTAATGTGCCAGTTGTTTCGATTGTTGCCCTAAGCCAGTTGGGCGAGAGCGAAAGTTTGGAAATGTTATGTTGACGAGCGGAGCAGCGAGATAACAAGTGTTTTTTTTATTCGTTAGGAAACAGAATTTTATTCATGACGTCACATCATTTTATTCATGACGTCACAGCATTTTCTTCATGACGTCACATCATTTTATTCATGACGTCACAGCATTTTATTCATGACGTAACAGCATTTTATTCATGACGTGACAGTATTTTATTCATGGCTCTCGTCGGCAACTTAAAACACCGTTTTAAGCGTGAGCACCGTTTACCAACCAGGTCTGATCGAAGCGCACAAAAAATTAATTTCGCTTACTGCTAGATGCTGCAGCCCAGTTTTCTTCAATTGCAGCCAAATCATACAGGGGTTTGTTCGATTTGATGCGGGTAGCGGTCATCAATCGGATGTCTGGATAGTTGGACGCCCTTTGGATTTCATCGGAAGCGTTGAATGCCTTGAAGTAGGTAAACGTCAGGAATTGGCAAGGACATCACGACTTTTGAACCAAACATTTTCAAATCGAATCATTTCGGGGCGAGTGAGTTGGAAACAACAAAATGATAAAAAATCCATGTGGGGTTGTAAAAGAATTAAAATTTCATAGCATAAATTCGTAAATAATAATAAAAGATGGAGCTTAAAAGCTTTACGAGTGCAGTTGATCTGATACTACTTTTTTGAAAATGACATTTGTCTTTCAATTTTCATAATATATTTTCATTATAGGATTAGCTCAACTATTTGTTGTAGATAATTTGCCACAGAAAAAATCAAAAGTTTCTTGATTTGCAGAATATGAAATGATGTGCATAACATATCCCACAATTGAAATGACTAATGTTTTAGCACTGCTGTAGCATTTTGGCAAGGTTGTCTTGAATTGATTAATATTTTAGCACCATTGTTATGTCTTAGTGCTTGAAAAGATGAATCTTTTAGAACTGTTGTAATATTGAACACTGCTGTCCAAATTTAATAATATTTTGGTACCACTGGTACATGGCAGTGCTCAGAATGACGAATATACTGGAATTTTTGCACACTGACATGGCTGCTGGGACTGTCTTTAATGCTTTGCAAGTGTGAATTTTCACTCATGCACAGTGGACAACAGTACTTTCTACAGATACTTTCATTATGGAAAAACCTGATGGGTTGTTTGACTTATTTTGGGGGTCGAGTAAAATTACGTTAATCCTAGCATGAACTGGACGATTTGTTTCATGTGCATGGGTTAGTTTTGATGTGGGGTACAGTATTAGAGACACAGCTGCTTTGTCGTGCTCCTGGATATTGGCGCTTTAAAGGCATTGTACCTGGACATGTTTTCCCAGCTACGAAGTTTACGCTAACTGCAGTTCACATTACTTGAAATTGATACGTTTCACACACATACAACCCACTATCACAATCTTGCAATTCCATTTTTAAGATTTTGGAATTGTGCCTGTATACACTAAATATGTACATATCAGTTTAATTGCTGCTGGGCTGTAGATGTCAGCATGCAATAGTATCTATAAAACAAGTATTATCAACGCAACTGCACAAATTTCTTTTTGACTTGCCTTTGCATAATAGACTTCGATCAAACAAAACCAGTTAATACATTACTGTACAGCTGCATGTGCACGCGCACAAGCTAACGACAAGCAACAATATCAAAGAAATGTTATCAAATGGCCATGCTTCTTACAAATTAACAATTAAACAAAAGCATAATGACGTCCATAGGAAGCCATGTTTTGATACAAACGCACCTGCGACACGGTAAACTGCATATTGCTCTGGCCGCTGCAAAACCACACATCTCCAAAAAGGACATTGCTAAGCGTTATTTCCTTTAAAGTTCCAGTGCTGTCCTGAATTGCCTTGATATAGTGTGGGCCACCAGCTCTGTAAGGAAGAAAAACCTTGTTTGAATAGTTCAGTTGGGAAACCTGAAGGCTTTTTCTCAGTTAATAAGTAAAAAAAAATGTCACACAGAGTGACATCTATGAAACTACTACACCACAGAATTCCATTCGGAGGAGGTGCTTTACAAACCTAATTTGCTACATTTTTCTAGCTCAGTAGTCTTGTCATAATTAGCATTATCCTCTGTCAACACCAAGTATTTTCAAAATGCTTTTAATTGCTTTCACTTAAAACTTGCAATAAAGCATACAAAATACAGTAGCTTGTAGTCTTTATGTTTTATTCACTAACCGATTTTGGCAAAACTTGCAAAAGCACCATTTTTAACTAGATACTTTATTCTTAATTCAGTTTTGAGCTGCACAACTGATGTTATAGTCCTCATATGAACATGACCTCATACTTGCTCATTGTCAAATCCTCAAAGTTGCAACACGAATTGTATTGGCATGGAAGCAGCATTCACATTTATGATGTAACAGCAATTGTATTGGGGATGTAATTAATCCACTTTATGATGCAACAGCAATCACACTGGTGTTGTAGCCAGTGATGGGATTCCACCAGTTCGCAAGAACATGTTCTTGCAACTTCTTTGATAGTGAGCACTGGTTGTGGGCTAACTCAGGGGTTCTCAATTTTTCCCCATTAACACCTTTTACTTAGAATTTATTTTGGCAAACCTGTCAAAGACCTGTTACTGACTTTTAATAGTGAAAAACAAGAAAAAAATTTGGGAGAATAACTAAAATCAATAATTTACCCTGCTAGACTGAACCAATTGGCAACACAAAGATCAATCTTTGCGCTTATATTGGGCCAACCAGCATCGGTTGCCTCTGGATACTATGATGAGAGAACCTGTTGTGAGTCCTAGAGTGAGTAAACCTGTTCTTTAAAATTTTGAATCCCACGACTGGTTGTAACAGCATCCACATTTTTATTGCAACAGCAATCATAATTATGACGCTCCAGCAGCAAATATGATTAAATATTGTTCTGTTTACACACAGAAGAGCTATCTGTTGTGCGTTGACAAACATGTTTGTAAACAAATGACCGTGAATTCTGTTAGCACCAAGGCTGTTTAAAAGTGCTTATGAGCAACTCAGGTTGCAAAGTCATGTCCCTTGAGCTCTCACAAATATATATGAGCAGTTGAAAAGGTTAGTTTTGACATACTAACCAGTTAACATATTTGCAAAAAAGTTTAGTTTATGCAACAGCCCCTCACACACAAATTGAATAAATTACATCATAAAAATATGAATAGGGTCACATTACCTATAAAAATCAAACTAAACATTAACATTCAGTTGTGCATTTGTGTCATAATCCAAATGAGTAGTGGGCATACAGAGAAGAAAAAATTTTACTTTTGTGGATTCATAGTGACCAACCAAACACCCTTTCCACTGGGGCCAAGTTTCACTGTGGCTAGGTAAGCATCCTCATCCAGTATTATGATGACAGTTGCACCGGGAGTTCCATATCCCCAGACAATGGCTTTGTGGGGTTCTTTCTGAAGAACCATGTGATCTTGATAATATGATGCGAAAGAAAACACATCATCTGTAAAAGAATTTCAACACAAAAAAAATATTTTCAGATTAGATGGGAATGTTAAACTAAAGCAATATTCTTTAACTATGCAATTTATGCATGCATAAACTTTCAATGCATATTCCAAGCATCTATCCAAATGTTTTTGTAAAATTACTAATAAACTTGTGTATACTTCATTGACTCACCTCTGATGTCAAAAATTTGAACATCAACAAAGCTAGCCTTCACTTTCAGAATACAGTTGTTTCAGAAAATTGTACATCACAAACAACATATGAGATTAAAAAATAAAGCAAGCTGGTTCTAGATTAAACTCATTCACTTAAATCTGCTATGCAGTTTTGCAACTTGTGCAACCCTGACAAATTATCAGACTTAAAAGTTATAGTCATTACAAAAAACAAGCTGTGAACGGAGAGTAGAGTGCATAAATGGGACAACATCAGTAACAAATGGGAAATTTTGACAAGTGCATCAAGATAATTTGCAGTGCCTGAAGTTAGTGGGATGTTGCACCTGTTGAGAATGCATGGTGTGTGCCCTTGCAGTCAGCTTGAAAGGTGAATCATTAATCAGAAGTGCACATACAATCAGAAAAACTATATTAACATTTGTGGTCTAAAAACCTGTTCCCACAATAAAGTTAGCAGATGTCATTTTTCATGAAATCAGCAGCAGCAGACAGTGGTGCATGATTGAAAGACTCAGATTTTCTACAATACTTGAGTCAGATTTGTTCAACAATGATTAGTTTAGATTACATGTGGACTAGTCTGCTTTGCATTAATACAGCATTTTTTTCTCACAAAAGTGACTGCTGAAATGACATGTGACTCTCCGCAGCAACTTAATTAAATTACAGCAAAATTCTATTTGAATAAGTTTAAGAAATATTCTAGGCGTAAATATATAATGTAGACCAAGTAAAGCTAGTTGTCTGAAATTCTGAAAGGCTACTGGGGCACCCAGGATGAATGAATGAGGAGTTTGTGGGAAATTTGTCACTGTTAAGGGCATAGCATGTGATAGGATTGCACAAAATGGTACCATCACACATGCGCCAGAATGACATGTGAAAGATATCAGGAATATGATGAAGACTACCGCAGAGACAATGCATTGAAATAGTTCTGCCATAGTTGCAAGGATAAAGATAAGGGAATCACCCAAAAAGAAATGCCTATAGCATGGGGCAAGATGAAAGACTTGAAGCAAATCAGAAAAAGTCTCAATTTAGCATACAAAATAATTGTAGGGTGGAAAAAAAACTATATGCAAATACCATGAGGAAAAGCTGGAAAAACACTAATTGCAGAAGTGTCTCGTCTTATAGGACTCTTTAACCACAGTAAAAAATGAGAGCAGGTGGCAATCCACATGCTACAAGTATTTCTGCCAGTACTACTCTAGAACGGAGCAGATCAAAAGACCGGGCACGTTAGACCGGCGATCAAAAGACCGGGCACGTTTGACCGGCAATTCAAAAGACCGGCGCAACGTTGGACCGGCGATACACAAGACCGCCGCAACGTTAGACCGGCGGTTCATAACACCGTCCGTGCAAAAAACTCAAAACTTCT
>JGI24021J15306_10005972_pt1 | contig 14557 bp, 10 predicted proteins | sample Ectturendosymbi1_FD_15306 | JGI IMG/M metagenome (IMG submission 15306)
GTTGGGGGCCCCTTTGGAAGCAAGCTGGTTACACATTACCGTTGCTGTTGGGGGCCCCTTTGCAAGCAGAGTACTTACACATTGCAGTTTCTTTGAGCCCCCTTCAATGAAGTTTAAGAGCAGAGTCCTTACACATTTCAGTGGCTGTTGGGGGCCCCTGTAAAAGCAGATACCTTGAAATTGCAGTTGCTGTTGGGGGCCCCTTTGAAAGCAAAGTACCTGCACATCACAGTTTCTGTAGGGGCCCTTTGAAAGCAGAGTACTTACACATTACAGTTTCTTTCAGCGGCCCCTTTGAAAGCAAATTACCTTTAAACTGCAGTTCCTGTTGGGGCCNTCTTGAAAGTAAAGTACCTGCACATTNCAGTTTCTGCAAGGGGCCCCTTTGAAAGCAGAGTACTTACTTATGATTTGCTTTGTAGTACATTATANGAGTGAATAATAAGTTTTTCATCAAAAATAAGGAAAATTTTCACGCGTAACACGTCAAGGGGGGGCCCCAAAAAAGGGGGGGGGCGAGGCAAGTGCCTCGCTCGCCTCCCCTTAAACACACCACTGGTTATATATCATGCTGAGGCACGATGTTTATCCAGAGAAAAAGTTTTAGAGCGGGTGTTTCAACTGAGGCAAAAGTTGCGGGCTAACCTTGCTCAGAAAGAACACCCACTGTCCATTAATTTTAAAGGCACTTTTTGGCTTTATATGAATCTGAATTATTTGCTTTGTATCGTGCAGCCCTTTACAGATGAGGAGTTTGATTTGGGCTATACGCCAGTAGCAACAAAAACGCAGAAAACGGCAATGACACGGCACACAAAATTCAATGAAAGTCGGTCTTGCAGTTGGGAAGTTGTACAACACCCAGTGTGAATAAAAAACAACGTGTGTGGACAAAAAAACGTATCTCATTTATTATGAATGCTGCCGCTGAATTTCATCCACCAGTTGTGAAAAACGAGGTTTTAACCCTGTTTCAAGGGATTCTCTCATAGGAGGATCAAAATCCTTGATTCAGTTTGCCTTTTCATTTTATTTCGACAAGAGTAGAAAACCCTTACAGGTGGGTTGTTGGCATGCGAACAAAAGCAGGAATCGCTTTTTGACTGGGATTTTGGTGTTCAGGAATGCTGATAAGCGATATCCAAAAGCGGCCGAGACAACGACTTTCGCATCGTAAAAATCGCTGAAGTTTTGCACATTTACAGAACTTGATTTTAGTGCATGGCTAGGGTGTTTGTACAGGTTATCGAGCAAATTTAAAAGTGTGTACCAATATAAAAAAGGTTGACAACCACTGCCGTAAACAATGTTTGCACACGCACGAACTTATTTCGTGTAGAAATTGTCTTGAGCGTGAAAAAAATCTTAGCGGCAAAACGCGAATGATGTAAACTTGCATGTTGACGTCATGTAGTGCAGGTTGACTGTCACAATATAGTTTCATTGTTGGAAATTTATTCAGTTATTGATCAACATTATAAAAGCAAATGTCGTCAACGGAAATGTGTTCAGGTTGTTGAAACTTTTGTATAGATTCTCGTTTTCTACGTAATTCTGCATTTTTACCGAACCATTATGTTTATTATAAATGTAGTTTTTTTCTATCTGGACGGAGGTATGGTACTTTTCACTTTTTTTACAGAAATCCTTCCTCCCGAAACATTAAAATACGTGTTGGAAAGTATCGAAGGTGGCAACCTGTGGCGCTCCGCGTACCTGGCAAGGTGATGCGTCTTTGCTGAAATGTCCCTGTTCCTTTCCAAACGCAGCTGTGCGGTGTTGTCAGTTTTCTTAAGATCATGTGCTTTTCGCGTATGTAAGCGGTTCTCATGTTCTTCCCTATGACAACTTTTATTCTGACTACTCAACAATGGCAGCAATTTAAAATTACTAACATCATACAATTGTTTGTCTTTGGCAAAGCGACATGCAGCGTTTTCAAGCTTCGCAACTGTGGCAACAATTGACCTGTTTCGAGTCGAAGGACAATTAAGTCTTACTGCAACTACTAGCTTCCGTTATAAGGTTATTGCAAGCTATGTTTGGTGACAGCATTTCGCTTCTGCAGGTATTCGACTGTCCTCCGGTTCCGAGAAGTCGTCAAAAACAAGGGGTACCTCCTCTGCCTGCAGCGAAGTGCGAATTAAAACCTTCAAACCGCACTTGAGCACCATGCTGCCAGCGGTAGCACTGCTATTGTAGTCTTTAGTTAAACAGCAGTTACTGCGAAAAGTTTATTAACGATTTCCGACTGCAACTTATCCACATGTTGCGGTCGCCGTTGTTGTTTGTATGTTTTATGAACGTTCTTTTCGATATTAATGGTGCAAGGGTTGCAAATGTGATTTCAGTTTTTCGTTGGCAGCAGTGTAGATGTGCCAGTCATAGTACGCAGTGTTCGTTCCCTGTGCAGCATTTGTGGTTGTTAGCAAATTACTTTCAAAAACGCACTGCAATATCAGTGTCACTGCGCACTGGCTTCGCTGCAATTGTTCTTGTATTTGCGTTTAACTAGGTAAAGTGACGCCCTGAACGGAAGCAATTCTTTGCCGAAAGTTTTTGTTTCTAGTTAAAAATACGTCGAGAGTAAGGATGCTTCCGGTAGTATCTTGCCAAATACAGGGTCACGTTGAACCCTCATCACTCCACATCCCTTCAAGCCAAGCCAGGTTTATAAAAATGGGTCAAAGAGAGTTTCTCTTGGTATTTTGGACCCTGGCTTCTGGACGTGAGAGCTGCCGCGAGTGCGTTCGCTTCGTGGCCGTCAGGTGGCACTTCACATAACTATCGCGCGATTGTCCAAAAACACGTATTCCCGTTTCCTGCTTCACACTCGCCTACTTAGATTTCGGTGCTGCTTGCAGTGTTGTTGCGCATTTGGATCTGGTCCCATTCACTGCCACCCAGGCTTTATTAATGGAGCTTTCATCGTATCACTGTGCAATCTCAAGGCGACGGTTTACCGCACATTTCTCATACAGCTCTTGAAAATCCAGTTTTTGCTTTGTGTGAAGCGTGGATTTTCCTCAAACTTAATGGTCATAGAAACTGCAGTCCAACTGCTAATCTATAATCTGGCGTCTTATACATTGTGTTCATTTTTTCCAGCATTCATCTTTCGAGAATTCCTCTACAATAGGGGTGGGAAACCTATTTACTATCACGGGCCGCGTGAATTGTGCATTGTCGCAGGCAGGCCGCAAACTCAATTTTATCCTAAAATTCTACCTTTATGTAACTTTGAGGAAGAGCGACTTGTCTTGACTTACAATCTAAGTAAAGTACCTGCTCGACATGGAACTTGATTTTGACGCCATGCAGTACTCTAGCTTTGGTAACGAAAATTCCGATGCGGGCCATATCAAATCTTCACGCGGGCCGCAGGCTCCCCACCCCTGTTCAATAAGCTGAAATTGATTCCATTAGAAAAAGATCAAGGCGTTCAGAAGTGGTCAAGTTGAAGCAGATAAGTTTGTTCTTCTGGCGATGATTTTATTAATTAGCCGACGTTTCACCCACCTATTCAAGTAGTCTTCTTCAGGGTAATATTTAAGTTGTTTGAAAACCTTATTCAAAGCAAGGCAAGATTTACTGTGTTTATAACTCTGATTCGACCAAAAGAGTCTGCTTGTTTGCGACTGCGTGCTTTAGGAGAAATTTGTGTAAGTGACCATAGACACAGCACGTGTCAGGCACTTGAACCAAGAAGAGCTTTTATTTGCAATTTCAGGAAGGCGGGTATACCAATCGCCAGAGTGAGCGCGCAATAGAACTGTTCAAACCGTCCGGTTGCTCTGATGTATTTGCAAGGCTTTGCTCCCCGCGCTCACACCAGCTACAATCGAATGCAGTGCATTTTGCTCAACTCGTCTGCGAACTAAGTGCTTGTCATGTACAGTACCAGAACGATCGCCAGAAAGTCTTTAGTAAGGGGCTTGACATTCTAAAGATTTGACCAAACCTCCACTGATTTATAGTGTTTCATATTCCAATTTATGGTCTTGGAGCTCTGTTTGGGGGGCTAAGCCCACCACAGCCCCCGTGGCGACTGGACTGTACAATACACTGAAGTTATTTCGAGCAGTTGCACAGGTGTAGGAGTAGGCAAATTTTTGGGGGTGCAAAGGATTTTTGTCAAAAAAATATTTGGGCCACTTTTTGTACGAATATATTCTCATAAAAACCGTACTTTGGATAACCTCCGCAAAAAAACGTCTTCATGTGATTTTGGGCGCCATTTTTTTCGCTTCCGCTCCCGCTTCCCACACCACTGAGCAGTTGTCCCACGGCCACCGCGTCTGTATCTGAAAAAAACATAAATTGGTTTTGTAACTTTTGTGAAATTCTGAATCTCGAAGTTGCAAACAGAACAGTTTCAGTCTTTGTCACGGACAAGATTAAACCGAACCTACAAAAAAATGTGTACAGACCAGCATTGATGACTTATAGAAAACCCATGGAAACAGTGGCGTAGCCAGCCCAAAAATTTTGGGGGGGAACGTTTCATTTAAGGCGTATAACGCTATATTGTTTAGAAAGACGCCTCTCAAAGCACAAAATAACTATTTTTTGAACATTGTGTAGGGGGCATAGCCCTTTGGTCCCCCCTTGGCTACGCCTATGCATGGAAAGCATCATGTTTGAAAGGCCCGTCGTCAATTAAAACCTCAGGACTCACGGCAACCTTATGTCTATAAATGCTCGCGCAACGGCGGTTATTTGAGTGCAATCACGCAGGGAAAAGTGAAGATATGATCGAATTTGCGCTTGATTTTTGGAAAGACCCCCTTCATTGTTTGAGCGATGTTTTATCCAGTGCTAGGCCGCACTGGATCTCAGGTCAGGTGTTGAGCAGCCATTCGATTGTCTCGTTTTCCCGACAGTCAGGCCATGCGCTCGGTTTTGCTCAAAAGACCGTATATTTTTGTATTTTGCTAAATCAACAGCAAGTCAAATTAGCGGACATTTTCATGCCTTTGCTGTGATATAAACTACGTTTTAAACCAGGGGTCGGCAAACCTTCGCGGACCGTACTAATTTTCCACCAACAATTCCGTTCTCTTTGCTGTTTAAGATTTCGGTAAAACTTGGGAATTTTCATTGACATTCACTCCTGATTTTCACAGCTTATAACGACAGCACAAAATACGACAAAGTATATTTATAGTACAGTGCGGTTTCTCGTAAGCAGTTCCTTGTAAGTGTTCAATAAAAGAAGTTGCAAGGAGGGCAGAATCGTAAAATGTAATACCACTAAGCGGGCCGTGCAGTTGCTACAATTTGGTAAAGGGCTGCGGGACGGATGATTTTGCTTAGCGGGCCGTAGGTTACCGACCCCCATTTTAAATGGACAAACATGAAGTCATCAGTCAAAAAAGGAAGTCCAACACCTAAAGGGAGAAAGTTTCGCTTTTGACAGGGCTGTAAACAGCTGGTATTTCGGGGAGGGGGGCAAAAACATGTTTTGATCAACTGTGTTCGTTGATTTGGGTTTGTAAATTTCTGCGAGTCTGTCCAATGTAATTTGACCCACAGGTGCATGCTAGTTTGTAAACAAGGGTTGCAGAGTCGGAAGTTGTTGGGTGGAGTCGGATTTTTTGTCCGGCTCCGGATGTCCATTTGCATCATTTTTTACATCACACTCCTACGTTGGGAATTCCTGATTAAATGTTACAATTTCTTTTGAAACTTTTGTTGAAACAGATTTCTTGCTGTGCACCACGATGTCCATTGATTCTATAAGCCAAACGGAAGTTTTGGAAAGGTCGAGACTCGGAGTCGGAAATTTTTGAAAGGTCGGAGTTGGAGTCGAATAGTTTACTCCCGACTGCGCAACCCTGTTGTAAACTACACTTGAACGGCGAAAGTAACTCTTCTTTATACTAAAAGTATTTTTTCATCTTGTTACTTTCATGCATGCAACGAAAGTGAAAGAGAATGGCGTAGTGGTGTACGAGTCTTTGCATTTCTCGCCGAACTTCATAGAATATGTCGCCGAGCTAGGGGAGACGAATACGAATGGTGTTTATTATTGACGTTTTTTTAGTAAAAGAATTAATGGGGTTTCACGTATCATGTTAACTTATTTCAAGATACAGCGATCCAAGTATGCTTTGGGATTTCCGTTTTTGATCAGCACACTTAATTTTCATAAATTCACAATGTGCGGCGGTGTATCTGCTAGCGATTTTATAAGCCCGGTCAGGTAATCCAAACACAAGATTTCTTTTTTGGAGATGACTGATGAGGAATGAAATTTGTCCAATGGGGGTAGAGGCCAAAACAATTCGGCTTCGGAAACGATTTTGTTTGTATTCCATTCTGACTTTTTTCTATCAGAACATGAACATCCAACCAAGTAAGCAAGAGAATTACCACACTCTAACGCTGTTAGGCATTTAAGAAAATATCCAGCGCACTTATGTCATTGAAGGCAACAAATATATCATCTACATAACGCCAAAGGACGATTGGCTTACTTTGAACATTGAGTTTTGCGAGAGTTTGATCTGCAACGAGGTTCATTGTCACGCTGGCAAGCAGAGTAGCAATGGACGAACCACATAGTACCAAATAATCATCCTATCTACGTTTCGTTCTGGGATATCTAGAAACTCCTAGATGTCGTTGCTGAGATCAGGCTGCAAGTCAGGAGTTTCTAGATATCCCTGATTTCGTTGCTGAAAATCAGACTGTAAGTCAGCAGCAGCTCAAGCGACTGAGCTTGCACTCCTCATGGTGTTGCCCGGGCAAAAACTGTCGTCATCAAGCCCGTAACCAGAAGAGGCGCAGTTTTTCTGCAAAGTCTTTCGCCCCGCTCGGAAAAATGTGTTGGACATTGTTTAAAACTATTGGACAGTTGAAAAAATTTAGGCCCCTCTCAGAAAACTCTTCGTCCCGCGTGGTGTCCCAAGCTGGTTACGGGCCTGATTCAGAACCGTCGCGAGAAAGTCTACGATGGCGGGGGCTTGACATTCCAAAATTTGGGAAAAACTCCGCTGATTTATGGTATTTCAATTTGGGGGGCCAAGCCCACCAAAGCCCCTGATGACGACGGGACTGGCCTGATCGTCATTCATGAGTCGTACGCTTTATTGCGTGCAGTGTAAATGTGCGAATGCAGCACCAACAAGAGCGCTCCGTTTTTGTACGAAACTAAAACAGCGTGTGAACGCAGTATAGAGTAATTCTATGTGGTTGATTGTTTCCGGTAAAAGATCAGTGATGCAATGATTCCCTGATTACGCAAGTTTACAGAAAAAACAGGAAGTCGGATAAGGCAGGTTGAAGTCTGCTGACCTATACAACGATTCTGCTGTTTTCTTAAAAACTTTCGGTCTATCAGGACGTTGGGACAAAAGCACAAGTTCCAGTGGAAATACTCGCTTTGAATGCTGTTCGCTGGCTTTATCTTATGGAGATTGTTGCGGTTTTTGCTTCGTTCGTCAATTCACAGGCACAGTAAAGTCAGGACGTTTGCATTTCACTACCGCGACAGCAAACAACGTCGACAACCAATCTTGTGGGTTCCCCAGGGAAAAGAGGTCCTAGGGGTCCCCCACGCCCTAAAGGTGACATTGGTCCAGAAGGCCCTTGCGTTTGTGATCGCAATGAGCAGCGAAAGATTCAAAATGAACTAGTTTCCCTGAGAGGTAAGTTTGTCTTTATTGGGAACAGGTTTAATTTGGACTGTGAAAATGATTTTGTAATATTGCAATGAGCAGTAAGGGGCCATATGGACATATACATCCTGTAGTACTTGAATATTAGTTTATCTTAGCAATCATGTGTATGATATGTCATATACCGTTTTAGTTTATTTGGTGAAACGTGTGATTTTTAAGTTGTAAGATTTTAGAGTAGGCTACGCATAGGCGAGAAGTGTTATGCTAATGGCAAACGATAAAAACTCTCTAATGTGAAAAAGTTTCCAGAACGGCATAAATTGCAGTCTGTGAAAAGGTTTCAGCATGGATTGTATGTATGAACCCCGCTCAGGTGGCTGCTGACAACATGCGAGATTCAGTTTTCAACTAAATCGTAAAAATAATTAAAATACACATGTTAACCTGATTCCCTTAGCAGCTATTTTTTCTTAGCGTTCGGCCGAGCAGTCATATCGAAGTATAGATAAGTTTTGTATTTTTTGAATAAAAGGGGTGAGGTTACTGCCGAGATGGCAGTGCATGCCTAACGTGTGATAACTAGAGCGATCAAAAGTCATTAAAGTCAAAACTTTTCAGCCTTTTTCAAAGTTTATAAAACAGGGGCGTGCAACAGGCGGCCCGTGGGCCACAACCCGGCCCGCCAAGCCATTTAGTGTGGCCCTTGCCTACACTCTGATTTTTCCCCATCATGCATGAAAATCCTAATCCGGCAGTTTGTTTTAAAAAACTAAATTTTTCGTGTGGTTCAGCTAGATGTCTGAAATTGGTTATATGGCCCACCGACAAAAAATGTTGCATGCCCCTGTTATAAAACGCCTAGAAACCAAATTTCACGCTCATATAACATGAGGGAATCCCGAGTCATTCGGTTAAAAAAAGTCAATTAATCATTAGGTCAAAATTTATCCTTCGGTCAAACTTTTCTTGCAGCACAGTTTTTTTTCTCTTTATCGACATTTATTGAAACTACAACGCAACAGATATTGATATGCTTTTGCAATTTTAGTTGCAATTCTGTAATAACAACGAGATTGTTGCGATTTCGGACGTAATAATGTTAAGCAGTTTAATCATTTTAGTTCTAGGTAGTGGCATAGTACCCAGAACTACCAGGTAGTAGTTCTTGGTAGTGGCAGAAGTGGCTATTTACCCCATACTTTCACGCTATTTAACCGTTTTTGTGCATTTCTATGTAGGTTTTACTCTATAATGCAGTGTTATACTTCATCATCTTCCAGCGTTTTTCATTTTACACTTAACTTTTTTCTGTGACATGCTGTCACCCATTCCTATAACGCAGTGGTTCTTAACCTTTTTTCCACCACTCCCCCCTTAAGTAATTTTTCTTTGTTTCACGCTCCCTTGAGTTTAAATTAGTTGTAAAAAATGTATTTCTTGGTAAATTTATTTAATTTTTTAAAGGTTTTGTGACAGACAGGAAGTTCATAGAGTACAGACGCACGCAGTCTGCACAATGTAGCTTGATAAAAACAGACACAACAGAACGATTAATAGCGAGTTTGGAGGCAGAACCACAGGGTTACAGACACTTCATAACACTGTTGTTCGCTAACTCGTAACACTTGGTACAACACTACAGAGTAGGACACTGAATCCAATCTTGGTCAAGGCGAGTAGAGTACGAAAGTATTGTAACATGCACATGCCCTCAAACAAACACTGTAACGTCCGAGCACTCAGTTGCAAAGTAAAACGCGGTTGTAGTGTTCAGAGAATACGGAATGTAAGCAATCTGAAAATGGGCGTCGGAAGAGTGGCAGGGTGGGGCCTTGAACCCGTGGAATTGGAAAATTGACATTTTCCTATTAAATTTTTAGCAAAAAAGGTTGTTTTCTTAGTTTCGAATGGGTAAAATAAAATTTTGCCACGTTTGGTCCCCTTGGAAAAATAGTTTTGGCTACACCTGGAAAAATCCAATTTTTGCTCCCCCCTGGAAAAAATCCTTCCAACCCCCGTGAATCTGACTGCATCAAAGCGGGCAACCATACGCTCTTAGACTTTCTGCATCGTTCAAGAAAGAGGTGCATATTATTTCACAATAACGCCTCATAAGTAGGGATGTTGCATTGAACCTGATGACAACACTCGCTCGCCACGGTGGGTTGTATACAGCCCTGCACCCAAAACTGTAGGCCACTAATTACTTGACAATTTTTGGTCAATATTTAGTGCAACATTATTTTGCAGCATTAGATGGAAAACGCTTTCTTTTAAGCGACATTACGCACGATTTGTCGGTACTCGCAGATACGCATATTCGAACTCCAGCCAGTGGCGTAACTGACGGGGGAGGAAGGGGAGCCGCCCCCCTAGTAAGTTAAATATAAAAACTGGGCCCCCTTTAGTTGACATTTTGATATTTACTACCCTTTAATTTGTTATTTCTTGCGTTTTTCGGGGAGTTTTCTTTGTTTTTATCTGGTATGGACATCTTCGAGTGAATACAGATTGCTCCGACTAATTGTATATTGGTTTAACGCCATAACCGTGTTTTCGCATAAGATTTCAGAATCTCAAACCACAACCATTCAAACGTGAAAAACATAGTACGGTTAATCGCATAGACCGGATATTCAAATAGAAATGTTATTTTCATTTGTGGACTAAACACTTACTCCGCGCGACTCAGTGTGAATGAAAGACACGATTCCGAGTAGTAGCTGAGTGTCGTCATTGAGATGGCAAAAAAGCAAAGTTATTATCTTCTTTTGGCCGAGAGGTCGACAGTGTATGGTGGCCTGTAGCTGCCAAGCCGCATAAACCTAGTGTCACATTCAACAAGTGTGTGGCTCAAGTGCAGTTGAATTTCATAAATATACATCATCGCATCACAGAAGAACCTGACGGCAGTACTGTAGAAAATTAGTATCATGCAAGTGTACGGCCACATTGCAGAAAGCTCGTCGAATTACCGAAAGCCATAGCGGTATCATACGCTGCGTGGAGCTGTGCAAAGGTATGCATTCATGTTCACCTGGAATTAGGCTAGCAACTCTGCGATGCAGCCGGCTACCGTAAAATTCTATGTGCACCAGGCTATTCTCAAAAGCGAGAAGGGCACAGATGTTACTGCTAAAGGGTATTGGCATGCTGACTAAACAGTCGCCGTAGTTGCGCCCCTGAGATGCAAGCTCGAATTCAGCCTGGAAAATTTCAAGAAACTTAACCCCGGCTTCTATCTCTGCCGGAACTAAACCAAATAACATATAGCGACGTAAATTCGCACTGGCGTAATGCTTGGAAGGTAAACATTCCCGTTCAAAAACTTTCCATGTAGTAGAGCATGTAAGGGCTCGCGTCCCCCTGAAAATTTGGGGGCGCGCCCCCCGGTTAAGAACCACTGCTATAACGTTATGATCAGTTTTGCGTTTTTTGCCTTTTACGACATCCTGCTCATTGTTTCTTGTTATTAGTAAGTTGCATGTTATATGTGGTTAAAAAGACATTGCCCTGAGGGAGCCCACTTGAATAGGTGCGCGAAACATCGGCTAACAATAAAATAATCGCCAGAAGAGCTAATTTATCTGCTTGGTTTGAAACCTGGTGGCAAATGCTACGAAACAACATGAGAAGCAAAAAGAACAGCATTTTTCGTAATAATGTTTTGTTGTCCACTACTGGACGATTCAATATTATGTAGGATAGGCGTGCTAAGGCAATAAACTTGGTCTTACAGTACGTGGTTTGTCGAAATGCTCAATCCATGTTGCATATAGTGTTTCAACTTTATGATGTTCTCAGGTTTCACCCTATTGTAATTATTAATGTACTTATCAATATATCATCTCCAAAGTCAAACAACGAAAATTTTAAAATTTTGAAGCACAGAGTGCATGGATATGCTTCTATGGGTTAACCTTAACACCTAAGGCTGAATTATTTTGCAGTCTGTCGAAATTATTACATCCCAGTAACATGGAATTATTTGCATTTCTGACGGTGATCTCGCAACATTGAGAATAATTAAATCTTCATTCCCAGTGTCCTTCAGTACATACAATAACCCTTGAGTTTTGGATCTTTCCACCACTCCACCTTAAAAATGCTAAGGCTACCACTTAATCTCTTGCTTTGGGCTTGCTTCATTAATGCAGTATCTCTACCACTTGAACTCACTGCAGCTAGCTAATATTTATAGCTTATACGGTGGTCACTTGCTTGCTAATCAGTTATTCTGAAGACTACAAGGTTCCTTGATAAAACAAGATAAAGAAAAATGAGACTAGAAATGAGAAGTATGATAAATCATACCCCATCTTAAATCACCGCTATGCAATTAAACCCCCCAAAACACAGATATTCAGAAAAAAACAACAGAAAAGCAATTAAAACCCCGGATCTGGGGGCAAAACTCCAGGTTTGGTTACACTGGCAAAATCATTTCGAAAATACCAAAAAGGTAACGCAGCTTAAAGAACAGGTCATTGCGATGTAATTACAATCAAGCAGGATCTGGAGAAATTGCTGCAATTTGGCCTTATTGCTCGACTGGTCTTATAACGTTACAAATGACTGTAACATATTGTTATTTTCAAATCACACTAGTTTAAAAAAGCTTTCAATTGAAAACTTTGCTTATAGGAAATTTAGCAAAATAGTGACTTCTTGGACTGAAAATATTCTATACATATAATCAGGGGTGGATATTAGGGGAGACGAACGAGGCGGTCGCCTCGAGGCCACCTTTTCGAGAGATGCCGTGGGGGTCAATAATCTATTTTTGAAAGTTTCGAACTTACGTTTTGTGATATTTTTTTGAAAAGCTTATTAATCATTCTAGAGTAGGGGTGAGAAATTAGGGGCCCGCAGACCACTTATGACCTGCCAAATTGTTTTCAGTGGCCCGCGGAAGCACGCAGGAAAAATCTTCAAATCTGAAGGTTTCTCAAACTAATCACATTGAATGTTAGTGCTGAGGCTAACTTGAGAAAAACTTACTTCCATTTCTATCATGACAGTTTTTCCATCACCACGCAAACATTTTCGGTGTACCATTGTTGTTTTTGTTTTATGTATTTATTTTGCCATCAAATTAAACGCCCGGCCTTCCGCTAAGTCCATTCTTCTCAAAATTGCCCTTGAGCCAAACTAATTGCCCACGCTTGCTCCAGAGACACTTTTAATAAGTTCTGAAGCAAGTCATATGTTTGTCAAAACAAAGAAAAAATTATGTGTAAATGTGCCAAAAGAGGCCCCTGAACATCTTCAATGTGTAGAGAAATAACAGTGTAAAATAATATGACTTCAAACGATTTACAATGTGAAAGCGAAATGGACTTTCATGCGGAAGCAAATTCACTGACAAAATGAAAAATGTAACGAGCTTTCAGCGAATAAAGTTTCGGTATAGAATGTGCAAAATATAGGGTCCTCTTTTTGAGAGCTTGCCTCGAGCAACTAAATTCTAAAATCCACCCTTGCATATAATAAAGAACAAATTTAGCACAAAGGACCGTGGGTCCTCCAAAAGCGTGGGGCCCGTAGCAATTGCTACATTTGCTATTATTGTTAATCCGGCATTGCATTAGCGCAGCCTCATTTTGCAGTTGTGAAATGCTCTGGCGCAGTGATGAAAATGTGTTTTACTCCCCTGTTTTAATGCGCAGCCTGTTATTTTTGCAGTTATGAACTGCTGTGTCGTAGCGTTGAGTTTATTTTCCTCCAATATCCTAACTTGGAGCGCTGATAGTTTATATTCAGTGCAACGACACATAAAATAATGGGAGTGCGTGCAGAAGCATATGCATATTATGTCAACAAACTTCGTCTAAACGTAGGTTTGGAAACATAAATATGACGTCAAACTGTGACGTCACAAACAACCCACACCAAATACAAATGACCACTATATGCCACTGAATGAACCCAACCCCAACAAAATTTTCTGCATACGCCACTGCCCATTAATAACATGAAACGGATCAGACAAATGCTTGACCCATTTTATTTGCATCGTTTGTTCCTTGTACCAATGTTTCAGCAGGCGCACAAAACACATTGGCACCTTTGTTTGAATTCGTGTGTCAAATAATTTCATGTGTAGTATTCGATCGAATGCTTTTGAGGCAGCTAAAAAAACAGCTTACACTGATGAACCATGGTTTACGAAGTATGGAAGTGTCTCTGAGCTTTTTTTGCACAATGAAGTTATTTCATTTGCCGTTGAGTTTCATTGTCATCTTCAGCAGGGCATTAGCCTAAAAGTGAAGCATAACAGCAAACTTTGCTGTGACCGACTGACGGGAATGCGATGGGCTTTTCTGTTCAAAAATTACACTTCAGAGGAATTGCCTACAAAGACGAAGACGTTTTACCTTTCTCCTGCATAATGCATTTTATCCAAAAATTTGTTGCAGGAACAAGTGTTTTTTTGCAAGCAAAACAGATTATAATTGTTTATGTACACTGTCGTCTCATGTTTGCTTCACATAGAACACAAAAAGTATTTCAAAAAAGAACGTGTGCTCAAATTTTATTCACGAGATTTCATTTTTACTAGAAAAAACGAAAATAAAATGTTCAAAAGTCTTCCAGAAGATTTTGTGCTCTTGCATTATCGGGGAAAATTCTCCAGTACCTGTGGATTGACAGCTGGGTGGCATTATTTCATCCGTAGCCAGACAGGCAAATGATGTGTTTTTAAAAATTTTGCTGTAGCTTTATGCGCATGGTACGAAAACAATTAGACACGGTTCAACAATTTTCACTAAAGTGCTTCGGGCAATCGGTAAAAGTCTGGAAGTCGCAACCATATCCGCAACAGGGCTTTCACAAATGCAACTCCAAAAATCCCTAGAACAGTACCAAAAAATCCCTAAATCTGTGGTGGTGCAGCATAAAATCGGAGTGCGAATGATAAATGTTAAAAA
>JGI24021J15306_10005974_pt1 | contig 14554 bp, 6 predicted proteins | sample Ectturendosymbi1_FD_15306 | JGI IMG/M metagenome (IMG submission 15306)
TTCACCGTATCCTTGCCACTATAAATTATATTGCAACATCTGTTTATCCATTGCTTTAATTTATTGCTCCTTTTGTATTCCCTCATATGAGCTAAGGCGTGAATAGCCGTTGTACGTAACTCCCTTTTTTCCCAGTAATCTTTGCATTGCATGTGGGACTGAGGTTATCTACGTCAGAGGTCCGAAAATAGTTTTTGGCGCGACCCTAAAAAAATGTTATAAATTCTCGCGACCCAAACGTTTCGTGAGCAAATGTTATATAAAATACTTTACAAATAAATATCAATTTCAAGACTATAGTATTGACAGTAGCAATTTTCTTGCATAAAATTGTATGAAACTCAGCACATATAACAGTAAATGCTTGCGTTAATTCTGTCTAATGAGAATGGCAAACTTAAAATCTAAATTGAAATTATTTCGCGACCCAAAGTTGGGTCGCGGCCCACGATTTGCGGACCCCTGATCTAAGCCGGTCTAGACTGGCGTTTGTAACTAAATCATTCAGTTTGATGATTTCATGATAAAACATAAAAAAGCGACATTTCTGGTTCATTACAGAAAGCAGTATAGACAATGATTAAATTCTGCCGTTACGAACACATTCAAATCACACAAACGAAAGCAAACTTTCAATTGAGTTGGTTATGTCAGTCATTCTTTAGACGAGTTTACAACGCAGCAAAGGAATACCATCTCTTAGGGAGCTTACACACCCCACCTGTATAAAACCTGTTCGCCACGCGGTTAGATGACGCCTTGTGACCCATATATGGCACAATTGCAGCGGACAGAGAAATATGTAGGTGCATTTTGCGAGGTTATAAAACATTCTGCAAACCTCCGACATACACGTTTCGTGCTGTACATATCCATATGCTACGCAGTGGTTCTTAACCACCTGTCATGGTCTNGGCAAGCAAAAAGGTGAATTGNCTTTGCAGTAGATTTACGATTAACAAACTGAAGGAAAAGCATTTGATGTTTGAAAAGTGGTTGGGGTGACTTTTCGGGTATGGAACGGAGCTCCAGCTGTCGTTATTTAAACATAGCTTGCGCTGCTCTATTTTCAAAGGTGAACGCGTTAAGATGTAACGAAAACTATCATATTCGTATTTGTCAATCTGAAATGATTGAAATGTTTAGGCCTACGTATTAATTCCATTGTAAGCCGCAGCTTATAATGCTTTTTTTAATCATCCTAGCACGCAAATGTATCTCAGAGGCTTAAGGCCAATCTGCACTGAGGAATTGCCAGGAGTAGCCGCGCACAATTGTTTGTTTGTTTTGTTGTAGCCGCGCACAATCGTTTGTTTGTTTTGTTGTAGCCGCGCACAATTGTTTGTTTGTTTTGTTGCGCCCAGGAGTTGCTGTGCTGAGTCGTGCACCTGACGATACGATTTAACCTATATTGATTAACACTCCATTCGATATATTTCAAACGATTACTTCAACCAAGTAAGCCCAATATTTGTATCTGCATTCCATCTCAAGTAATTTTATTGTACACTTGCAACATCTGCAGTGAAAATTTCCTGCACTTAACTCTTATCCCTACTTTTCCATGATGACGTGCCAACTAAAATTAGAAGCCTCAAAAGTCGCAACTATAATGATCCACATGATATACCACCCCACTTTCATAAGTCAAAATGGCCAAGAATGTCACGTTCTTTTATTTCGGAGATCCTCCTAATTCAAACATTTCCAAATGCGGTCTTCCGAAAAGCTTAAAAATGCAGTTGTGATTGCACTTGTAAGATCAAGAATTAGACTAAATCCAGTTACAACTCCCCTACCAATGTAAAGGTTTTATGATCTTTTCTTACTCAAAGCAGAAATAACCAAACCATTGCTTTTGTGTGTTTAAATCTAAGAAGCATTTGAACCTGCAGATCGTAATTTTTTATTAAAAAATGTGCAGCATTATGGTATAGGCAGCATGGCAAACGACCTGCTAAAGCTATATTAACAATAGAAAACAAGCTTGCCTTTGTTAACAAACAACGACCCAACCGAAACAGCATAAGATGTGACGGCCATCAACCATCCACTCTTGGGCCAATGCTTAGTGATTCAGGAATTGTCAGATACGCAATTTGTACAGAATACATTGTAGACCTCAGTTGCATCGCATTATCTTTCAAAATCCCTGAACAAATTTCGTCTTCGGTTATTTCTATTGTGATTGCAGGGGTGGATCCAGCCAGTAATGTTAGGGGGGTGCGATTTCAGTAATATTTGGTAGTCAAGTCTCACACCGGTTTCTCTGCTACAAGAGGGATGAAGTATACTTCACAACACTGCTGTGACAAAACAATGGACGACAAAATGTCCTTGTATCGCGAATGCTGTTTTCCGAATTGTAAAAATCATGTTGAATAAATTTATTTCTTAGATTTTAGGGGCGCGATATTTCATCAATTAAATTGTTTTTCCATCTAAATAGCCGTTTTTCTAATGTTGTAAGTCAATGACTCCTTTTCAGTCCTTCTGGTAATTCATAATTCGTTAGTTGAGGACTTCCACTGGAAAAAGTGTTTCAAGAGACACATAAGCTTCATCTTTTGGTTCATGATTTAGTTTTGATAGTGCAACATTCTTTGCGTCTGTATGTGATACCATCACTGACAATGATATGATCGTGTATCGCTTTTGTTTGGAGTTTACTAATAGAAAATTTTTAAGAAAAATTTTTGGAGCCATTTCAGTGCTTTTCCTGGATATGAACTCATCCATCTTCTCTTCAGAACCCTGCTCAGGTATCTCGAGATAAATCAGACTCAGCCAGTTTTCAACAAAGTTGTTAAAAGACTGAAAACACTTATCAACTTGAATCTACAGTACCTGATCTTTGCGACCAGTGCTATCGAAATATGTATGAGTTTTTTTAAATTTTTGAGTAAGGAGGGTATTGACCATGATGGCGATGGTGCCTTCATGTGCGACAACAAAGGATGAGGTTCCGCAGGTGTCAGTGGATATATAGGCGAACCGCAGTTTGTCAGGTTACCCGTAACATTCCTGCAAAGCCAACTTTGACACGTAGATCGAAGCGCAAGGTTTGTGATTGCGATTCACAAGGAGATTTGCTTAGGAAAGAAGCTGCTTCGATGCGCCTAACTCAAGGGCGGCCCTTGCTTTTNATTTAAACCTGTCAAAACTCCAAAACATTGCTTTATGCCGNGATGATGTATTTGCTCAAGCGGGCGCCTGACTGACTTTTGTAAAGGACGTTTTTGAAGCATGCAGGCCTTTTTAATTGGCATCACACCGATNCATGCNTCGCTGACAAGTTTAAACGCACTTTTCAATTCCNAAGTTTTCACTCGTGGTTTTCAANAATTAGGAAAACGTCTCGCGTTTACGAAACGAAGCATGTCTTTTTCAAATGATATGCCTTTGTTGCCTTTGGTGTTTGAGGAAGATTGACCTCTCGCTAGATTGTTGGAGAGCGATTTTGCGCAAGCTCGTGGCGAAAGGCCTAGGCTCAAAATGCCGCCTGCTCAATGACAAAGACTTTAGTGAAGCTTCAGCTGACAAGGCGCAAGTATCGGATAGTGACGAGGAGTAGCCTATGTACCAACTGCCAATGGTGTAGCGAGGCTAAGTGCCGTCCGAGGCCGACAATAAGAGTGTCGCCCTTTCAACCCCTAAATTTGCTCACAAGAATTTAAAATAAAAGTAGATCATGTTTCGTGCTTATTTCAAGATGATGTATAAGGATTTTAATAAAGCATCTTGAAGATCACAATCAAACACTCACAAACTGAAAGAGGTCTTGTTTTTCATTGTCAATTATGAGTCTTGCTTTTTCTGCTTGTCGCCATCTTCCTCATCATTACTTTTCCTACTTTTTCTGCTTTCTTTACATATGNATATATGGACCAGCATGTTTCGTCAAATTTTCTTCCCCGTAGTTTGTACAGTCTGCGGTTAAGACAATCACTTCGCTTTAATCGTTTACTCATTCCAAGGGATCGAAGAAGGAAGTTAAGGGATGCAATGGCGGCATACCTCCTTCACAGATGTAAACATTTATGCATGTCAATATTTCGTGTAGTATCCCTGCCTTTGACTAAAAAGAGCATATAAACTGCATGTAGCAGGCTATAATAATGAATTTATCTTAGTGATGTAAAGAACGTTTCAGTGTTCACTTCACGTTTCAGCAGTGGTTTAATTCTCTTATAATATNCAAAAGGCTTTAAACGTTAAGTGTGTCGGCACTTGTTTGGGGCTCTCCGAAACTACGAGACCCATTTTTATAAAATATGTCAGAGGCTTAAACCCGGCTCCGACTGAGAAGCGCAGGTTTGCGGCCTTCAACGTGTCCTGCAAACTTGGTTTAGCTGCTGGGCGTCTTGTAATTATGCGCGCATGGTGATATTCCTCGCCTTCGTTCGTTACCAACAGACGTATATTTCGTAAACTGTATTACCAAACCCTGTTAGGTGGGACTTAGTCCTTTTTAATGTTCGGCAGTGATTGCAACATCTTACGTTGGAGGGTATGACTGCGTTGAACAACTTTATCTAGTACAGCCATTGCCAAGTTGTGCAACTGTTTCTATTAACGCCCCTTTTAATAAAATCCTTCACCACATTCGTACCTAAACATATCGTTTGCCCTTGCGTTTAGTGCCAGACTAAGGTTCATATCTCAAATTCATCAAAATGAGAGCAACACGTTTCGTACAGTAAGCTTTCCTTGTTGAAATTACTTTATCTATGACTGGAAATGTTAAGTACACCGTTGAACAACGGAGGCTTCTACGAAGCAAACATTACCTATCGGCTGGCTCTGATTCACTTTATTTGCAGTTGAAACCTACATCTGAGCTCTAAGTTACACACGCAAGCACACCAACTGCGCTCTCTCGCTTCAGGCTCGTAAATTTCCGTCACCATTACGTCATACAGAAAAACAGCCATTGTATTGAAACTGAGCAACAATACCTTGCAGATTTCTTCTCTTCAACCGCCAAAATTTCCTTTTGATAAGCCAACCTAACCACTAGACTGCAGCTTGTGGCACTTATTGAAAATATCCCACTTAAACGTAGCATGAGACGTGCCTAGAAATGCTTGTCGCCAATGCTTAGGTGTCAGGTGATGTAAAGATGTGCCGTTGGGGCGTTGCTAAGGATCGAACGATAGGAGAAAACGGATTAAGATAAAGCCTTGACTATTTACTGTTATTTCACGCAGGGTCTTTTTAGGAGATTTTGTGTGGGGGGCAACGTAAACCTCGAACTACGGAAGCAGGATGTTTGCTAGTCTGCGATCAAATGTCATCTGTTTCCTTTGTTCTAAGGACTTTTGACTGGGATGGGGAAATGGTTTTGTCTACAGAGGAAGATGTAGGGACTGGTCACACCTGGTCCCTAAGTAAGTGTGTTAAAAAATTCTGGCATCAAGACAAAAATTGGGGAAATTTAGCACACTGGATTTGACCCAGACTTTGAGTAAACATTTCATTAATTTGCTTACTCCGCAGCCACGTTGCCGCTTTTCATGTTTTTTTTCAGGCTAGCCTAGGCTTCTGAAAACAAGAACTGAAAAGAGTTAGAACTTGTGAAACTTTGAAAAGTTTTTTTAAAGATGATAGATAATAGTGAGGACTTTTGCACTCTTTAAAAATTACTTTATAATCAACATTGTGCAGTGCCCCGAAAGTGCTGCCTGGGACCCAGAGACCCCAGGCCCCGTTTGCACGCCACTGCCCACCGCGGGTGATGATTCATCAGATGAGGACTTTCCAGGTTCAAAGTCGAGGAGGCGGCGATGCTCTCCCAAGCACTCTGTAATTATGCAAGCTGCGCGAGTGCCACCGCTAGTTCGAGAACGTCTGACGCAGAAACGTTACTGCCGGTTACGCTGGGCACCGCAGCGGAAGTGGCGAGTGCTGTTGATGACACGTCATCCATAGATGACGCAATGTAAACTTCTTGTACGCATTCATGTGCAACATCATCTTCCGGTCCAGTTCCGAGTGTAACATCTGTTGTCGCTGAAAGAAGCGTAAAATGCAAGAATGGATGTATGTGGAGTGCGAATCCCATTGGTCGTCAAGTTGCCCGCAGATCAAATCAAAACATCGTCAGAGGAAAACCTGGGCTTACTTTGCCGGTAACTTCAGTGCGTCACCTGACAATTTTTGCATACTTTTGATTAGCGAAGGGTTTATAGAGAAAATGTGCAGCACTCTAACTATATGCTGCCCTTTTGCGGGACGATGTTAAAGCTAAGCACAAAGCAACTTTCCAAAACACAGACGTTCTTGTAATGCAAGGTTTGAGAGGTGTTTTGCTTCTGCAAGGAGTGGAACATGCAATCATGTGACTTTATCAGACGTTTTCGATACAGAGCTAGGTGCACATGCGCACAGAGCAGCGATGTCTGAAAGAAGGTTTTGCTTTTTGTTGCGATATCTGCGTTTTGACAATGAAGAAGCGAGGGCAGTGCGAGAAGCTGTGGACAAATTTGCCTCAGGCCCGGAAATTTGGGGCCCTTTCACAAAAATTATCGAGATGTATACCCGGCGAGCACATAACGTTGGAGGAACAACTTCGTTGTTTCAGAGGCAGGTGTGGCTTTAGAATGTACATCCCAATGAAACCTGCCAAGTACGGCATGAAGATAATTATGGCTTGCGATTCTCAGTCATACTTCATGCTAAATGCCATTCCCTACTTGGGTAAAAACAGAAAAAGTGTCGCAAATGTTGGTGATTTCCTCCAGCACGCAGGTGATTGTGATGCTGCATCTGCTGCTGTGGAGGAAAAACCTTTGTCGCAATATATGACCGAAAAATTGGTCAAAAGATACAGCGGCAGCGGGAGGAATGTCATTGTAGACAAGTGTTTCACGTCGGTACACCTGGTGAAAAGTTTGGGAGTAGGGTTGCGGAGTCGGAGGTTTTTGGGTGGAGTCGGATTCCTAACAACACTGGGAGTCGGAGTCGGATTTTTTGTCCGACTCCGGATGTCCAATCGGATCATTTTTAAATCACACTTTTAAATTGGCAATTCCTGTTGAAATGGTACCATTTCCTTACAAACTTCTGTCGAAACAGAGATTTCTTGCTGTGCACTACGATTTCCATTGATTTTAACAGCCAAATTTCATTCCTTTTATGTGAAGGAGACGGAGAAAGAAATTTTGGAAAGGCCGGAGTCGGAGTCTGATATTTTACCTCCGACTCCGCAACCCTTTTTGCGAGAAAACTACAGCTGGACGTATGTTAGAACTCAGGCGCGCAACCAGGGAGGGGAATTTGGGGGATTTACCCCACCCCGAAAATTTCAAAACATTGCATAGCAATTTCGACACTTGCAAAAAACTTTCAAAGTATAAAGAGTGAAATTTCTTTCCTCATCTTTTTTAAAACCTTTTAACGCCCGCGCCGGCGTAATGGCCGGTAATTTTTTTGGCCATAACTCGGCAGCTGCTAGAGCTAGAGAGGTGTTCAAGCCATCTACAGATTCGGCAAGTCTTCTAATTTCGACTGCAAAAAATATTTCGTTTTTGTGTTTGGGTTTCTTTTTGGGGACGTCACAAGAAAGGGTATTTTTGCGTTTTTATGGTCAACTTTACCCGGCCTTGGGCGTCAATCCAATGATCCAATTTTTTGGCTCAAGGTTTTTCGGAAACTAGACTATCATCCGACTCTTGATTGGCTTTCTAGCATATCTGGAGCGAAAATTATGGCCAAAAAAACAAAAATTGGTAAAAAATTTCTACCCCTACAACCGCCAACTTGGGGTGCTTAACACCCATAATATACATGGCCTGAACTCGCCGCCAGAACATGCTAGAGAGCTGTTCAAGCCCTCTAAAGGCACGTGAAGTCTTGCAGTTTAGCCTGAAAAAAATCTTTAAGCTTCAGATGTCGTTTTTTGTTGATGTTTACAGAATGAGAGGATGTTTATGCATATTTGTTTACATTTGGATGACGTCATCATCCCCTGGGAGTCGACCAATCGAACCGATTTCCTGGCTCAAAGTTTTTTTGGATTCTAGGCTACAATACGAGTCTTTAGAGGGTTTGATGGACTTTTTAGCGTTTCTGGTTCAAAAGCTATGGCATAAGAATCAGAAATTCATTAGGGAAATCCCCACTGATCCCGTAGGGAATTCTTGAAAATATTGGGGTGTTTTGGCCATAACTTTGACACCAGAAGCACTAGGAAGTCGATCAAGGTCTCTAAAGACTCATATTACCTCCTAGAATCCAAACAAACCTTCTGCCACTAAATTGGCTCATTGCTTTGGCGATGACATCATAAAAGAAAAACCAAAAAAAGCAAAATATACCCCAACCCTGACGACATCCACCAAAAACCTCAAACCCAAACCTTAAAGTTATTTTTTCAGTCTAACTCGCAAGACTACACGACTCTTCCGAGGGTTTGAATAGCTCTCTAGCATAAGCTACTGGCGAGTCATGATGGCAGAGCTAGCCGCTAATGGGCGACTCACGGTTTTCCGTCATTTTTTTGATATTTGTGAAAAATGGGGTTTCTGAGCCATAATTTTGGTTCCAGATATTCTAGAAGGTCAATCAAGGGTTCTAAAGGCGTGGATGATCGCCTACTTTCCAACAAAGTTTGAGCCAAAGTATGGCTCATGGGATTGGCGCCCAGGGCCAGGTAAATTGTTCAAAGATGTAAAAACATGCCCTCATTGTGACGTCACCAACAGAAAACCCCAAACCCAATTCAAATTAATTTTTTTTAATAGAAACTAGAAGGCATGCCGAATCCGTAGATGGTTTGAACACCTCGCTAGCTCTAGTGCCTGTCGATTTATGGCCAAAAAAGTGCCGGGGCGTTNCGGGCGTTAGGGTTAAGAAAGGTNCTATTAAAATGTATCTTTGTCTTACGGATTAATTATCTCCTTACAAGATTTATTTTGAGACAGNCCACCTGATCGAAAATTTCGCAAATGATTGGCNGTTAACCACAAATGCGCTAGAAATGTCAAAATCTGGGAGATCGTTCAGAATGTTGGTATTTCTAAGGCATTTTTTATCCTTTCGTTCGTGTACAGTACCACTCTAAAAATTTTCAGAAATGCAGTGTGTGCACTCTTTTATTTTGTTTCTTACCTATTCTCTGAAGTAGAGAGTTTGCATGTACTCTCGAAACGTCAACAATAAATACTGCGTTGTTACACACCAGTGTAGCAAAGTTTGCAGCCAGCAGACTATGCCTGGTGACGGAAACAGCATACTACAGTATGTTCACATTGTGTTAGTTTCATATTTGCCTAGGGTTGCTGCAGGCTACCGTTTAGGAATTTTTGCATTTTATATTCAGTGCTATCCTTGTTAGGGTTTCACATTCAAGCTCTAATGTTGCAAGGGAAATTCGAATTTCACAAGAACCTCAAAGTTATTAGGTGTTGCTTAGGTAGTCCTGGCAAAAGTGGCGAAGCCCACCCACATCCGGGGCCGAGACTGGCTCAACCATTCGTAATAAAGTTAAAGTTGCATTCCTGCTGCATTCCTTTCGAGTGTTTCGGTTTGCAGAAGAAGTCTTGTATCTACGATTTGAAAAAATAGCATCAGTGATTAAATATATCCTATTCATACCAGTTTCTTGTATCTGAAAACTCCAGCACTTGCAATGTCGTCTGCAGAAATTATCTCACGATAAATATATTCAACTGAGGTATCAAAAATCTAGATAAGGGATTTGATGAATCTGCTAAAACAAAACGAAAAGTAAAGCAGGTTCACTAGTAGCCTATATATTTGCCACACTGAAGCCACGATTGCACTAGTTGTGTACGGAATCAGGTCTGCATCTTGATTGAAACTGAAAAGTTCTCATATCCGGAAATGTTGCGAAGAGAACTTTATCTTTGACCGTTTGGCAAAAAGGTTTTACCACGGTTGAATACGAAGAATGACGCAATCGAATGAAAGGTTCATGAAAATTGCCCCTCCCGAAATGAAGATCTTTTTGCGCCCCTAATAGCGAGTATAGTAGTTAGAATTGTTTGAACGAATCCTTTTCAAGACAGTTTAAAGATTTGGAAAATAGTTTTCAGTTTGATGAAAATTTGAAAGAGAAATCAAACTTATTTGTGATATTTCCAGAGATAAACAACGTATCTGAATATTTTGCAAACAATTTCGGGACGTTCCACTTTGTTGAAAAAGTTACCAAACAATAATGAATGGTCATCAAAACCTGTGAAAGTCTGCAGTTGTTTCATGCATTACTTTCAAATGCTTTCCTTATGTTATACTGTATTTCAGGAAAGTTTAAAAAAATTACATATTATTGAATGGCAAAAGTGTCTGGCAAGCAGACGTGGACAACTAGAATTTGTTTAGCTTATCTAAATTAGATTATAAATAAAATTAGAGCCAAATCAGATGTCACAAATTAGATTAGAATTAAAATTAGAAGATTTGCGAAAACCATAGGTTGAAATAAAATTCGAATTCGAATTACTTTTGCTCAAATCAAAGCAACTTTAATCCAAGTTCAATTCATGCCCAAATGTCGATTCATTCTCATAAGCATGAGAATAGTTAAGATTCGTTCGCCAAGACTGGCACGTTTCGCACGGTACCATTCTCCTGCAAGGCTAATGCAGCATGGAGGTTACGCCACATATCACGTTGAAGTCGTGACACCCATAGCGGAATGAACCTGGTCGAGTTGAATCTCTGTTGTTGTTATGCCGAAGGTCGTTGGTTCGACTCTCTCTTTAATTGGCTCAGGGCGACGCAGCATTGTGGTTGCAACACTAAAAATTGGATCCGACGGAACCGATGTCGCTGTCATACCCAGGAGTTCTCGAGCAGAAGCATTCAGACAAGGGAAACGATATACATTTTCCAAAACCCTAAAAGAGGGGTGTGCAACCCATGGCCCGCGGATCAAAAGTGGCCCGGGAGCTGATGTGTTTTGGTCCGTGGAATGGGCCAGATTTTCAAGCAAGCATTACGGTTTTTGAAAGGTATTTCCAAGGACGGATTAAGGGTACCGTAGGCCTAAGGCTGAACAGATATTTCGTCATATTTGATAAATTTTAGGAGATAAATCAATGGTTACTTGCAATAAAAACAATAATCTAACAAAAATTGAGGGCCGAATTTTTTCAGGGACAAAGGCTATAGCTTAGCATCCAAATGGTTAATCCGGCATTGGGTATTGCCAATCTCTAAAAGTGCGTTGTCTAACACGCAAAGCTTGAAACATGCAGCTGTGGGCCGTGGATCAATCTGGTTATGTGCATTTGACCTGGCAGTTTTGTATGGTTGCAAAATGCACACCCCACCTAAAACATCTCAGCTGACGGACTGTCATAAATAGCAGTACCTAATGACTATTGTGACTTCTGCTTGTCAGTGGTTAGGCCAGGGGTGGCCAAAAGACTGCCCTCAGGCCGCATCTAGCCCGCCAATATCTTGCACATTTTTCAAGCACCGCGTTTCCGACTGCAGACAGTAGTGCAACAGCATTGGCTGCTGCCAGTCTCTTGTTGACTCGTCTGCCGCAGCAGCGCTTTTCTGCATGCAGCACTATGAAAGGGTGAACAAAATGGAGCGATTTTGTTGTTATTGTTGTACTACAATACATTTTGACAACCTATTTTGCATAGATCACGTAAATCGCATTATATGCGGCCCTCTAGTGGCCAGGCAGCCACGAATTCGGCCCTCAGGTCAAAACGTTTGGCCACCCCAAGGCAAGGTGACATAATAACAATCATTGATAAGGCCACATAGTTTGTGCGGCAGTTGTGAGTATGAAAAGAAATTGATCGAGTTTTTGCTGTTTTCGCTTTTCTGTGCTGGGATGGCGGCATGGCACTTGTGATCATTTTGTTGTACTTTCATTACACGAGGGTGCATTCTCGTTTCATTTGAAAATGTCATTGGACAAATTAGCATTTTTGGCAAAACCGGAAATTAGATTAGAACTAAAATTAGAGCACTGAAGCTATAAGCAGATTAGATTAGAATTACCGTCATTTCGCTCCAATTCCTGGAATTAGAGAACTAGAATTATTTACAGTAGTTGTCCAAGTCTGCTGGCAAGAGGTCTTTGATTTGGAACGTTAAAAAAAGTTTTATAATACTCAGTCAGTTTGTTTTTAAAACGCAGTTGCTGTAAATTCAAAAAGCTTCAAAAATTCTGTCAAGGTGTTGACCGTTGCGTCGTTCTTCAAACTGACGCCCACTTATTGCTTTGGCAGCGAATTTAGTATCAGTTTGCCGTGTCCATGTCTTGGTTTGCTTTTTCTATGTGCTTGTTTGATTGAATAGTCATTTCGCCACGCGGTTCTCCATTTCGCCAGTAACGCAATATTCAAGTGATTATTCAGTGCTCATGCAATGGTGCATTTGGCAGCAGCTTTACTGCGTGTTTGCCTTCCAGCAATGCAGCATTCAGTACGAAAGTAGTCGCGTGGCTCACAGCAGCGCTAAGCAGATGTGGAATCCCGCAGACCGCTCGTGACACTCGCAGGGATTGTGCAATGAACACAATCGAACCGTCATTATTTTCCGAAAACAAAGACGACTAAAAGAAACTCTTTGATGCTCCCTGTGGGGGGCGTCACGAGCGTTGTACGGCCCCAAATCTACTTTCTCTGGGATCTGAGCCACGCTGCTACTTCCTTCGTGCATGCTACGTTGGTGGAAGGGAAACGGCAAAACCGTTGCTGAATTTTTTTATTGCTTGAACATTGCGTCATAGCCTCCTTGCTCTTAGCTGTGTTTTTTGTTCCGTTATTGGCGCCGGATAGTTTTTCAGTTTTAGTGAAAGCAATTTTTGAGAAGGACGTACTATCTGGTTTAAACTTGTGTTTGGATTTATTCATTCGGTTTTAAGTTTGTTTGCTTTTCCCTTGGAAACCTTCAGCATTTTCACCCTTAACCAATTGCTTGCAGATTTCAAGACTGTGGATGCTCAGACTTACCTGAAATCGATTTCCTATTAAAAATATGATGATTCGACTGTGTTACATTGATGGATACTAATTACTTGAACACAGATATGTGCAAGTGTGTATCACCACAGAGTAATGAAAGCAGAACCTATTCGGCTGATTCCTCAAAAGCTTGCTGTAAACATAGAGTTTGTAGTCGCATGTTGTGAAAACAAAACTTTTTTTCAGTTTGTTTATGTGAATTTCTTTCAGGAAATTGGTGTTGATTGCATATATTAATGCAACCTTCCTTGTGAATAAACTTTGTTTATTGAGTGAGCATGGTCAGCAAATACGAAAAACATCTTGTCATAAAAAAAGTTGTATTTCGACGTACCAAGAAGTAGTTGCGGCTCTCAGATCCCCGACCTGATGGAAGTATCACGCGTGTTGGCGTGTTTGCAGATCGCGACTTCTGCGAATGACTGCAGTCGTACCTGATCACTTTAGAAATCTCAACCAGTCTCAGCTAACGAAATAGCAAGAACTTCTATTTGGTGAAAGCTCTCAACAACAGCTCCAGCTAAACGTAAAGTGCCGTGCTGTCCATACATACTTTGCAGAGCAAAGGCGATCTAATCAAGTAACTGCACCGAAAACGAAAGCCAAGAAACAGAAACGATCAATAGGTAGGCTAATGCATTCGCTGTCAAAGCAGAAGATGAATGCAACTTCAAGAACGACGCAACGGCCAACACCTTGGTGAACTTTTCAAGCGTTTTGAATTCACAGCATGTGCGTTTCAAAACCAAACTGGGTCAAGTGGTACAGTTAGTTGAGCGCGTGTCATCTGCAAACCAGGTTGCAACCTTTCGGTTGGGGTTGCGTTGAAAGTGCGATTCCTCACAAACAGGTGGTGCGCGAAGAATAACACCATATATATGTGGCGAGAACAAGCAATAATAAAGTGATCGTGGCGTGTAATCTCTGCTGATACTAATACTAACATGTGAATGATTGCGTAACGACTAACGTGCACGAAGAGTGATGGCGCACGCGTGATTGTTGCATTCTGCCGCAGGATGAAGGTTTGTGTACCTGCCGCTCGGGCTTTCCGATCGCAACACCAGTTTCGACGACCGAGGGACCGATGCGCAGGATGAACCTGTTGTTAGAAAAAAAGTTATTCGAGACACAGTACATGGTAACGCACAGAACAAGTCATCTTCCATATTGAGCCTGTTTCTAGATTTTATTTTCTTGGCATCATGAGCACCTGCTTTCGAGGGTCATCTTGCAAAACCTACTCAATTTCAATAATACATTCTTTTACTTTTCAAAAACAAAAATATTTTTCCAACATTTTTCCCATCAATTAACGTTCAATTTTCCTTAAGCCGTCACGAATTGCAATATAAAGCATGGAAAGCACTTCCATGTCTAAGATAGCAAGAAACTTGAAAGTTCCGAAATTCTAAAATAGCAAGAAACTTTAACGTTCCGAAACAACAAACTGGAACGTTCCGAAATTGTTCGCAAAATATTCAGATTCATTTTTTATCTCTGGAACGATGCAATCATCGTGAACGACGGCTTTCAAGTGCTGAGCGCTTGGCCAGTAACCAAAATAAGTTTGATTTCTCTTTCTAACATTCATT
>JGI24021J15306_10005975_pt1 | contig 14554 bp, 6 predicted proteins | sample Ectturendosymbi1_FD_15306 | JGI IMG/M metagenome (IMG submission 15306)
TCAGTTGCCTTACCAACGCCCTAGCTCCTCCGCCGATTGCGCTAGAGAGCTGTTCAAGGGCTCAAACAAATCGGCCAGTCTAGTATTTGCACTCGAAAAAAATTTTTTGGTTGGGAGGTGCAGATTTTTTGTGACTGACATCATAAGTCAAGTAGTTTTGGGGTCATTTTGGCTCATGTTGCCTGGTCTAAGGCTTAATCACTAGGCCAAAGTGTTTCGCTGAAGTTTTCATTGGAAACTAGGCTCGAATCTGAGTCTTTTGAGCCTTTGATCAACTTTCTAACGTTTCTGGTTCAAAAGTTATGATCTAAAGTAAACAAATTAATTAATTATCTAATTAGCTAATTAGTTGAATATTTTTACTAACATAATTTTTGAAGCCGAAACCCCAGCAGATCATCCAAAGTATCAAAAGACTTGGATTGTAGCCTAGTTTCCAGTAAAAACTTCAGCGAAATACTACCACGTAATGGTTGGCGCCCAGAGCCAAGCAAAAGGGGCCAAGGTGGCCTAAAAGTGCTCTACTTATGACATCACTCACAAAAAACCCGCACCCCCCAAGCAAAAAAATTTTTTTCAAGTGCAGACTAGAAGACTTGCCACGTCTTTTGACACTTCGACCAGTTCCATAACCCGAACAGGAGTGAAGATATTCCCACGCAAAGCCACATTAGTTCAGGCGTTTTTTTTTTCTGAAAATCTCTGAAAGTAGCCGGACGCCAAAGAGCTAAACTTGCCATAAACAGTGTTGATTAGCCTATAGGCTTAAGGCATTTCAGTCAGGCTGTTACGTCCAAGCAATTCCTCCAGCCGAGTTCCGCGCATTCCTCATGCATTGATTAGTGCAGTGCCTGCGAGCTGAAGAAAACTGCTTGTAATATTCCATTGTTTGATCGAATTTGTTTTTTCCAGGAATTTATTCGTAACTGCTTGGTCCTGGTACAGACATTTTTCTAAAGGCTTGTTTTCCTCGAACTTGTGACTGGTTGTATATCGCCTGGCTGTGCTTTATCGGTATTTATCTACAATCGTATCGCCGCAAGGGAATACAACAGCTTTCTTGGACTAGTCGCGAGTTTTCGGAGGCAGGACTTTTTGAGCACCAGGCTTATATTGAACTTTATCTTAGTAGAAACCAGGATCTCCTCCTGGGTGCTACACAGGCTATGAAATCTTACATGCAGTGCTTTAAAAAATGTGAATTTCCCGGGAAGCTTGTCAAAATTTCCCATGGGCCGCAAGTTGAAGACAGTCGCCTCTTTATGACATCACAAAAGAGATTTGTTTTCTTGAAAACCTTGCACTTAGAGCCTTAACTATCACTGCGTTCACATAGATCACCCTGGATTGATTTGGCCTACTAGCATTGGTTCACATTCAACGTGTAAACAGTTGCATCACCGCAGTGTGCCACGCTACCATCGATGCGCAAAAACGAGATACTGAAGGAGTGCAAAACCGATGGAAGCGGCAAATCTTCACCCCGAAGTGCCAAATTCTCGCACCTAATCCTTGCTTAACCCGCTTCTAAAATTTGTATCTTGTGGGCACTATTCAATTTACAAGGAATTTTTTACTACATTAGAGTTTTAGATAATTTATTTAAGTAATATGGACTGCTTACATGAAGCTTCAAAACAATCGCCAGCATATGGAAAATTGTAATATGGTTTCTAACGACCAACTAAATCGCAGTTTGTAGAGTAGACCATTGAGAGACTTTTAGACACCAAACTAAGGATATCCTATGAGTAATAAATTTTAATAGCCGCGTCATGTGTTATGGCAAGATTGTACGCAACTCGCACGGCAGGGTCAAGCAACTCCTACTCTCAAGACGCGTAATCACGGCATGCCTGTTGCTCCAGCACAGTATAAGCCAGTGGTTCCCAATCTTTTCGCTGAAGGGAGTCAAATAAGGATCTACGATTTTGTGAGAGAGTCACACTAAAAAGTTTTTAATGCAAGTCAATTCACACGTTTTGTTTTATTGCAGAACGAAGTCTGTTACACAAAATATTAGAGGTTTTATTCATAGGCGTAGATAGGGGGGCAATTCACCTCCTAAATTTTAGAACATATAGTCGTTGTGCTTTGATAGGTGGTATGCCAAAGAAAATAGTGTTAACAGTTTCCCCCTAATTTTTGGGCTGGCTACGCTACTGGTTTTATTGAAAGACTGTTGAGTGCCACACAAAAGGTGCTCAGAGTGCCGCATGTGACTTTCAGAACGTAGTTTTAAGGACGTGTTGGCCTTATTTTAGTTTTGTACGCACGTAGTTTTAAAGGACGTGTGGGTCTCAATGTCCTCTGACTACATGTGTCATCACAGCAGCAATATCAAAACTAACAGCTTTCCGCCGCCATTACGCGTCCAACACACGTGATCAGGTTCACCACAAAAGGCAGACCTTGTCTCAAAAAAGCCAAAATAAACCCTCTAGCAGTCCTAAGACATGCAGGCTACACATACAGTAAGACATGCATAACCAAACAAAAATAGATATTAAAACTCGTCAGAAACATCGATAAAATGCAATTCAGATTTTTATAAGTAATTTCTTTTCCCGTAAATACACTGTTGTACATTTGTTTCTTATTAAATACATTGAAAAATTTTAGGGCAACAGTAAAATCTTTGCAATATTCTCTACACCCTGCATGGTCCTAGACTCCCATCAGAAGATATTTGTAATGTGTATGCAGCTCAGGTGTATGCAGTTTAGCCAGAGCCAAATCTTTCAGACTGAAAAAAATAAAAAATAAAAAGCCAGATTTTGACTAGTATTTTTGATTTTCAAAAAAAGCTAAGTGTGTCAAAAAACTGTGAATTTCAAAATTTGGTTTCAAAAATGCCAAATTGGCAACCCTACACGCAACCAACAACTGCATGAGACCATTATTTTTAGGTAGATGTAACTGTTGCGTCACAAGGCCAGGTATTGGACCATTGTGACTGAGCAAGGGAATTTCGTATAGTTTGTTTTGAAGTTTTCTTGCAATCCTGGTGTATTATTTGATTTTACTTGACTTGCAGCTGATTAATTTCCTGCAAGCATGTGCGATTTCCCTGAAAGCTCCTTCACGATTTCCACACTTTCTGCAGCCCTGCTTGTATGTTCACTTTTTAATGCAAACGTACTTACATCAATGAAAGGTTTTATTTAAAAATACTACAAACATGATCCAAGATCCAACAGTTAATCAGCATGAACATATGATTTTCGTTATCACCATCAAGCAAACTAAATCATTATTGACATTTTCACTTAAATACAAATACTTCAAACTCATAATTACAGTTCAGATTTAATTGCAATCATGACTCCTCAAAAGGGAGTTGATATAATGCCAGCTAGCATGACATTTCGCCTGCCTATATAATAATTTAAGTAAATAAATGCAGTTAGTTGTTTATGTACAGAAATATCATGGCTGAAATGTCCCCAGACTGAAATGGTCCAGACCAAAACGGCTGATACCGACACGGCCAGACCAAAAAGTCCTGTTCTGGAATTCTATAGAGGCTTGAGTTTTACGTGGTGTTAGTTGTACATGTTAGTTGTTTACGTGGTGTTAGTTGAGAGAAAAATACAAAGGATAAATAGTTCAGGGAAATAGGGTCAAGCTATTCTAATGTGAGAATACCTTGCTCCTTGCTTGAGATATTTAAATGTGGTAGTCTTGGGACATCTGAATAGAAATTTTTCAATTGTGATTGCTTTCAAGACTAGTGTCTGCAACTGAACAGTTATCATAATAATATCTCCCATTGTCCAGGACTTGTGAAGCATATGCATGATAAAGTACTGGAAGCAATTGCTTGGCTGAAAATTTTCAGTTCTCAATGTATTTGTTGTTGACATGGAAAAATATATCCCACATGTTTATGAAAAACAAGTCAAATGAGGTGTAGGAACTTGTCTTTGCAGCATTGAAGCAGTATTGCAGAAGTCACGTCAGTGACTCAGATTGTAACAACTTACCTGAACACTTAACACAAAGCCACTGCTACAGTTGCACATACACTATACAACTAACGTTTGGTTGGCTAAAAAGCTGATCACATCATTTGGAGACTCCAAACCAGGGCTGGCCAAACCTGCTTTATGTATGTACCGCATATCGTAAAACCCAAGTTACAAAGAGCCACAACATAAAAATATAAAGACACCAATTTTTTGCAATCTACACTTCTGTGACATCATAATACTTTTAGAATCACTTGTAAATGTAACACTACACAGCACGCTAGCTACAACAGTACCACTTTACAGTATTTTTACATTTTACAATAGAAATAAAAAATCATAAACAAACACAATCATAATCTTTCAGAAAGCTCGCAGAGCTGCATGCAAAGGCTCGCGAACTGGAGTTTGTCCATCTCTGCTCTAAACGATGTTTTTATTTACAAAAGCAAATAGAATATAAAAAAGTACCACACAAGCCTTTTTGTATGCTTTGCATGGGCTGCGCCATCTCAGGTTTTTCAGTAACAACCAACTATTGTCGAAAAGAACTACTTAGCTTGTTGTCCATGTATATATGCTAGCTCATAAATTTGTCTTCAGGTTTCAAACTATGCAAATTGAAAAAATAACTTTCGTCTTGCAGGCAGTGAAACTGACACTGTGCCAACTGGAATGCAGCATGAAAGGCAAAAGGGTCACTGATAGCTCAAGTTTTACTGGCTAATGTCATTAAACAAGCCTTGAACCAAATGCACATCTTTAAATCATTATGCAAAGCACTGGGAATTTTAGAAGAACATGTTAATATCTACATTCCACAAATAAGGAAACAAGGTTTGAAGTTTGCAGAAATGTTTTTGACAAACATCAAAAAGAGTAATGGAGCAAGGGTCGAACCCTGGCATACGCCATAATTAGTGTGCAGTAGATTGATTCCAGAGCTTCTTAGACACACTAGCTGTGACTGTCTGTCACATGACTACACCAGGCTGAGCAAAAATCCAGTGAACCCAAGCTTGTGCAATTAACAGCAAGAGCTGAGTGAACGACATAGTCTAAACTCCACCCCCAGGGGTCAGTTGGACCATCCAAGGCATTGAATGGGGGTCACGGAATGGCCAGGGTGTCAATGGATAACTGCTGGTGCAATGAAGCCTCCAATTCAAAATTATTGCTAATTGGGCAAGGAATCCAAATGGCGTTTTTCAAGGAATAAAAAAAATTAAGAGGGTTGATCAAATCTCAGCTACAGTAGTTTAAAAGAACATTTGGCTTGAATACTTTTTTATTAAATCATCTATTGTGATGACATTATGAAAACTGTTCTGTTTGTTATGTCACAAACAATAGTGTAGTGCATTTTGGATTTTGTATTATTTTATCATGCATTTCAAGTAAAAAGTACTCAAATTTATTTTGACACATACTTTCCTTGTATTAGTAACTGTTTGGCTAAATTGTATACTTTTATTGGGTGCCAACATGCAGAAAAGTTTGAGAACCACTGGTCTAAATCTTTACAAATATGCAAAAATCCAACACAATATCTGTGCTGTAATGTTGTACATTGATTAGAAATACTGATCTGTGGAGGCGAATCAAAAGATGTTTTCTCATATTTTAGAAAGTGGCAAGTTCCTGAGATAAAATAAGGTTACGTGCAATTTTTGAGAAGACAATTTGGAAACTTGTCAATGATTACAAATACACTGTTAAACCATTTTCACAAGGTCAACACCAAACAGTTGCAACTGACAACTTGGTCTAGAAAATATTTTCAAAACGTTGGTGCACTTACTCTGGTTCGTGTAAAACTACAAAAATGGCCAGGCACTTCCACTGACCCGAATGTTATTTGATGAATTGAGATTCTGTGTCATTCTAATTATGTCTATTTTGTTTTTTAATCCAAGTTGATTGTCAAGTTGTTTTGCAAAAGTTATTACTATTCTCCCGGTGGTAGCTTTCTGATTGCAAACATGTTTGTTATAGGTGGTGGATGGGCATCTTTGGATGGTACACTAGATCTTTTTTTAAAGTATGGACCCCTTGAAGGAAACCCTGCAAGGGATCCTCCTCCCAATTATATCTACTCACCAGGTGCTTTCGCCTCTGAATTTATTTTGGCAGATCAGCAGAAATTAGGAAATCGTGTTCCTGATGTGTAAGTAGCTTTACTATTTATGTGTTTATTACATTTTGTGTTAAATTTTATTCAAGCAGCCTTCTAAAATGTTTTCATGGGAGAACTACTGGACCAAATCTATAGCACTGCATACAGATACAGTAATGAATGCGTGGATGCACCGATAGTGTTACAACTTATGGCTATATAGTGGATGCAAATGTGATTTCATTTTGTGTACTTTTAGCGCTCAATACGGTTATTTCATGTTATTCTATGTGAAAATAATATACTAAACTGTTTAGTTGCCTAAGTTGGTTTTTCTCCAATACTGAAGTTTTCAACATGCGGCTTATACGTGAAATTTTACAGTCTTCAGTGACAAAATAAGTCTGTTCCTGCAACTTCAGATTCCTGAGAAATAAGCATTTCTTAGCACTGTCCATAGTCGCTTGTTGCATGTGGAGTGAAGTGTTATGATGTATGCAGTAAGGTATTTATTATATAACATGGTGCTGAATCCACTTATCTTTTACTTTATTTGATGTGTAATAAGCGTTTTGTTGTTGTTGTGTGCTGCCTGCCATGATAGCATTGTTATGATGCTGTGACAGGTTCACCTTCAATTTGTTGACTGTTTGAAAGAGCTTCTGGGTATTTTCAAAGCAAGGCTATCAAGATGGCACAGAAATAGGCATCCTTCCATGCTAGTGTTCACACAAAAAATTAACAACTATAGTTTTTACTTATTGGGTTCTGCTAATAAATTCCTGAAATTTTGTGCACTTCCCTTGTTTGTTTCAAAAAATGGCCGTAATAGTTTCTCACAGCCGTTTTGTTCATGTCGCATTTGCATCAATTCTGATTTTCCAAACTTTTGACCGAATCATATTTGGCAGATAGTTTTCCTGAAACAAGGTTGTAGGTGGTGACAGTATGGGACCCTCAAGTGGAACACGATCAGAAAGAGTTTGGGAACCACTGTTCTAAACACTATTGCACTGACAAATACCTCATTTTTTGATGTTGTTTTGTGATTACTTTGCAATGATCAGGAATCACATGCTTTGCATTGCTTTCTTTGGAAAAAACTCTTGAAAAAGACCTGCAGTATACCGCCGCCATTCATAGGATTTTTGAGCAATGAATAAGTTGCATACAATGTCTGAAATATGTGATGCTAGCAATAACGTATACTGAAACTGTCAGCATTGTTTTTTTTATTTGAATAAGAGCTGATGATGCCTACTTCATAGGCAAAATATATACTCTGTAAGAGCTTTGGTGTCTGATTCTTTGCTGGGAAAGGATTTCTTTCGATAAACAGTATTGTTTTTTTTTATTGTACTAAATTGATAGTTTTGATTGGATATCATGCTGTAAAGTGACTTTCGTAGCTTGTTTTTTCAAAGTATTGTGTATAATTAGCTTGTTCAGTGTTTTCAACTACTGCAGTATTGAACATAGATGATGCAGATATTTGTTATTTGTTTTAAGTTTGCATGTGTTTCAGTTGTATCTGCAATGCTTATTACTTTTTTTCAGTTTTCGGTCTATCAAGTATTCGTTTTACGCTATTATACCGTTCATGGTTATTTTCACCATTGTTCTTGCATGTGACAATCATTTCACATCTCGAGCCATTCGCTCCAAGAGTCGTGGCTGCAAAACTGGCAGCTCTGGGATTTGCTTAACATCATCGGTATGTAGATAGCACTGCAGCGTTCTTAAACGTTTTTTAATCGTTGATTTCCTAAGAGTAGCTTCTACCTTGGCCCGTACATAACTTCTTAGAATGCCTCCTGCTTGAGGTTCAGATTTCACTGCAAGGAATGTTATTTTCTGTTGAAAATCGCTGGATTAAGTTTGATATTGGGCGGACGTACCTATGAAAACCCAACCTTGATTCAAACCATTTAACATTTCAACATTCCGTAAACACTATAAGTAATCGTCACAAATGTTGTGTAGCTAATGTAGCATCAGAAAAGACGGCAGCGTTGAAGTCAGTGGCATCTTGACTGCTAATTTACATGTCTCCAACGATAGGAGTGATCAAGAGTTTTTAATTTAAATATCATTTTTGGAATTCTGTGAAGACCTTTTCTGGCAGCTTGTCTTGTTGGTTGAGAAATATTTGACAGTCCATTTGTGCTGATTAAGCATCTGTATGAAATGCCGACACCAAGCAAGGAAAGGTGTATGCAGCCCATCAAGTCCCTATTGCGCCCGTGCTTGTCAGTACGCTGGTAAACTGGGTGACTTCAGTGTAGCAATGTGGGCTTCAGTTGCATTAAAACGTATAAAACGTATTTACTTATGTGGTGATAAGTAAGAACAATATTAAAAGTGTGTACCGGCTTGTGTTCTGTATATACCAATTCTATGATCGTTCAGATCTGAGCTCTAGCCTAAAAATTAGTAAAGGGAATAGTCAAAGCACAGTCGACTTCTGAAATCCAATTGCCACTGCATTCACGGGGAATGTGACTACATGCTTCTCACTTGAAAGCAAAGTAATTGATTCCCGCTGTTTTTTGTTAAATATAAGCACGACCCCATGTGTTCGTGTTTATATCCAACATTGATAAAATAGGTCTTGTTATTTCAAACGTTTAGTCTGAGGTTCGCTGGAGGCTGGTCACCAGGTTTCATCAAAATCGAAACAATGGTGCGAAGCCTCATCTTTGTTCATATGGCCATACAATTTATCTTTTTTTGTCGTTGGTGCAGAGTTTTTGATAATAATCTTTTACTGAAAATTTTCTTTAAAAGTAATCGACATGTTTGACAATGCTGATTTACTTTTTCAAATGAAGGACAGATGTCATTATAGAGATCATTTTTCCTAAGCCAGGTGGTTATATCCTTGAAACAGCGCAGCAAAGGGAAAGTAAGAAAGACTTCAAATCGACTTCTTCGTATCTGCGTGCATTGCGCTTTGTGTGAATCCGGTAGAGTGAAACTTTATAGTAATTATCAATTTGAACCAAAAACAAAGTCACCAACTGCTTACTAGACACAATTGAATGTTGATCAAGCTGCAGACTATATCGGAATCTAAGAGTTAGAAAATTTTCCGAAGTTTACAACATTCCTCGAAATGTGCAGATCATTTCCTTGTCGCAAAGAAACTGTTAAAATGCAAACATAAAACTTTTCCTGTTTGTCGTGAAAAAGTTGTGTACGGATGTTGTGGCACGAAGTTTCCTAAAATCAAAATAACTTGTTCAATGACTTGATTTTTGATGTAGAAAAGGTGAAACTACGGACACGCAGGCAAGCATGGTAGGTACTGCTCAATGTTTTTGTACAGAGACTTGCAATCGCAAACAATTGGTTGGGGCTTGGTGCGTACGATTGAGGACAAGACGGAGTTAATTTTGGCCAAGGCGTAGCACTTGCAATGCGTATATGTGATTTGCGTTATTCGTGGTTTGGAAAACTTTAATTTTGGAGTAATCTGTAAAGGTTTGGTGTTCAGTGTCCCGTCAACGCTTCACCTTCATTTTCCATTGTGCGGCAGTCACAGTGTGCAATTACATTTTTTCGCTTTGGAGCATGCTTCGTCCAATAAGAGAACAAACATATGTTGCTGAAAACATAATGCATGTTATTTAATTTTTTGGTGCATGGATGCTTTTGAAAATAATGTTGTTTTTTTTCTTGAGTTTTACGACTCGATGAATGTTAATAGAGCGTTTTTGTCCCTATAGTTGCTGTGTTGAAATTTACAGTTGCGCAGTGGTAAACTTTATCCGGAACGCCATTCAGTAGTTTGTGCCTGATGTTAATCCCATGCGTGTTCTCAGCTCATGTTTCTCACGTATCTCTTGATCCTTGCCTGGATATTTTTCCTTTGCTTTACGACACTTGGCGTCTACTATTATCGCATATCCATGCTTCGGTGTTCTGATTTGAACGAACGCGGATTCACAGAAGGCGTTCACAGCTCCATCTGCATTGATCTGGTGCAATTAGGTGAGATCATTTATAATGCATGTGTTTTTGATGAAACTTAAAGACAGTCTCAGCAGCTACTTAAATGTGCAACAGTACTAAAAGTCAATAATATAAAAATGTAAGGCGTGGCATTGAATTAACAATCTTGGCATTGAATGGGCATTAAAAATTTGCTTCTAAATTTTATGAACATCAGTTTAATGTGTACTGTAATGTGAACTCCTGGCTAGTCTGATGCAAGGATGGTTTCTACTCCAACTCGGTGACAACAAGTTTGTCTCCTAACAATGCGGCAGACAATTAATATGTAGTCATATAAATCATCTAATCTTGATGCTTAATCCAGGGGTTCTCAACTGGGGGGAATTTCCCACCAGGGGGGAATTGTGTATTTGGAAGGGGGATTTTGTATGTAGGATTTTGTTTAAAATGTAATGAAATTAGAGACCAAGAGTTTATCCATTGTGAAGAGTTTAGTTTTTCTTGGTGTACTGATGTAAAGTGTTCTTTACAAACTAAATTTCTAAGGGGGGTTTTATCTGTGAATAACAATTAAAGGGGTGCATGGGATAAAAAAGTTTGAGAACTACTGGCTTAATCGGACTGTTTTTCGTTGTAGGTCTAGGCCAGAGATGAGCAAACTTGTTCAATAGAAGAGTCATTGGCAGAAAATCAAAAACATCAACGAGCCGCAAAATCAGTTTGAAGTGTCAAATACAGTTCGTTAAAGAATGCAAGTTCCACAAACTGACCTACATCAAATCGCGCAGACTGCTTGGGAACTAACCATACGAATTCGTGTAAATACATTGATAAATGAAAGAAACATTAAATATGAGGCGACAACTCGCTATTAATTTGAGATATTGCAATTCAGTTAGAAGAGCCACACAAAACATGTTGGTAAACCGCAGTTTGCCCGCCATTGGTCAAGGCCGAAATAAGCTCTGGGTGGAGGAAGTCTGTAACCACTGAATATATTTATATATACATAAATTCAGCAAGCTAAACGCCAATTCAAAGAAAGGATTAATTATCAGATTGATTGTGCTTAAAAAGCTTTTACGACACATGTTTGGTTATTTTTTGCATATGCATTTACATGCTACTGCATGCAATAACTCACCGCATACAATAAAGTACCTTTTGTTCTTGTATTCATGTTAATATAAAGAGAAAAAAGTAGATTGTGATGGTTGTTTCTATAACAATCAATCCTGGCTAAAAAAATATCTTTTTTTGACAATCCCGGCTAACATTCTATTTTGAATCCTGCAACAGTTTTTGGCATGAAAACAGTCTGCCGGAAACAGACTTGTGTAATTGAGGTAAAATTTTAAAAGCTTTTAGCAGGTCGGGGAAGGATTCCGTTGATGTGGCAATGAAACAACTGCACTGCAAAAAGCTCAAATTGTTAAGTGTTGTGAAATGTCTTATCTTGGAAGAAAACATTCTGTTTTTTAATGAGGGTACCATCATTTATTTGTTGGCTCTGCAGTATTGAATGCAAAAACAAATTGTAGATGTGGATTGTGGACTGGGTGCTCCCTGGGTCTGTGTGCGACGATTCTAGTCAATAAAAGGATGTCAAGAGGGCGATTCGGTTGAAAGCTGGGGGAACATTGGTTTAGTTTTCAACTTATGCGAAATCCACCAACGTCTCCGTTTAAGTCGGTTGGTTCACAGGTGTCTTGGCAATCCAACAGCATTAAGCTTTCTAAAGCACAAAAATTGGAGCAATCAAAAGTGAAAACCACTGTTAATGATGGTTGAACCATCTAATTCAGTGGTTCTCAAACTTTCTGCACGTTGAAAAAAGTCTGATTCATGACTCCCTGTCTGACTGATCGTTTCAACGTGCAAAAACCAATGAGAATTCCCCGCTCAGTCAACTGTAACCATTCGTTGGCGACAGAATGACACTATACGGGCGATGATTGCGGGTAGATGTTGATTATGGTGTTAAACTCGAACACCGTGTGGTACCTAATTCCTAACGGTACATACAACAACTGGCACGATGTTCGCAGTCACACTTTTCTGCACAGCCGTTACATTGAAGTGCATTGTCATTTCATGTCTATGGATTATTTAAAGATCATAACTTTCTCTTGAAGCGAACGGTAGGCTTGCCTTGGGGGGGGGCAGCAATCAATAGATCTTCTCAATATGTAGGTGGAACAATGCTTGAAAATAGTAGAGATTGGGCGATTCTGACGTGTATGAAAATTCTTGTTGTGAAATTTGCTTTGCGTGATTTCTTGCATGCGCTATTATACAATTGGCATAAAATGTACTGCTTTACGAAGATGTTGTTGCCATGTTTTTACATCAGTGGGTGGAAAGCGATGTGCGTGCGACTCAGATCAATTTGTCGTTTACTGCAGTAGCTCACCGCCATAGAGAAGAGGTCGAATACCACTGCTCTCTTTTTGAACTGAACCGCCACGGCAACTTGCTGGTTTACCACAAACGTGGTCATGGTCTCAGGTGGTTTAGGATTCTACGTTGCTGATAATCTCTACAGACGTAGGTTCTTGATCATGATGTGGTTTTAGGAAATCTGCACGGTTTGAACTCGACCGCATAACCACAGTGTTAGTTTTGAACCGGCATATGGTTGCACCAAGGCCTCCTAGATAAACTATTTCTTGCCAGAAGACCTTGGTTCCACTGTGTTTCGTCGTGAGCAAGCTGTTGAAAGAAGCTGTAAATAGGACCGGCACTCTGGGCAATGGGCAATACTTTGTTAGCAGCACTGGAGATGTTGGATTTAAAAGTATAATATTTCAGACAAATTCTTACCGAGTTTTCTCGCGACTTTTTTTTACCGCAGTGTTATTTCCTGGCATGCCGGTGATTTTTTTTATCCGGTCTTGATTCTTTACAGTCAATCAAATGCTCCTGTTGATCAGCAAATGTTGAAAAAGAACTTCGGTCGTTCCCTTCATCTTGTGGTACTGCCTTTAGCAATTGTAACATGCGAGGTGTTGATTTACAGGTCTCATCATGTTTCATAACACTAATGACCGGGGCTACGGAAAAATCTGCGGGCCCGGCGATAACACGCGTTCTTTCGGAAAACTGGACCAGTACTGCGGCCTCTACAAGTCCAACCCCAACGAAGAAATCAAGAATCACGACACACCCTACTATGACGTCTACCAGTACATGCTTGTCACTTTTGCCGGATGTCTGCTCATCATCATATCCTTGGTAAACTTGCCTGTGTGCGCAATGTCTGTTTCTTGTTGTATTGATGCTTGAAAAAAAAATTGATTCTAAACGATGGTGATTGATTAAAATCCAAAATGTCCTCGTCAGCTGCTAAACAGGCTCTTGTTGCGTGACGTGAGTAGCATAGCGACGCACTTTCGCTCTAGCCTACTGTTTTCGTGAGGACGCCTGGCGAAGAACGCAGAAGTGAAAGCCTTCAATTCAGTCGGGCGTTGCCAACTTGCCAGACGCGTCTGGTCGTGTCAAGCTACAATTGTAATAATTGGTGGCTGGTGAGCGCGACACAGCAATCAATAATGAGTACCTTTTTCAAATCCCCGTTCTACTTGTACTATTGCTTGATCAACTAACATCTACTGTTTGACTCGTCGGCTTCGCACCGGTAACACTTCCCGTGCTTGCTGGTTAGCTTAACCTGTGCTGCCAAGCTCAACAACTCGATCGAAGTTTGTTATTGCAGCCTCCCCAAACACAAGCTTACTCAAGAAAAACGTCCACACTCTGATTACTTGCCTTTCGAGCACAAAGCAATGCGTTTTGCTAGTGATCAAGGCACGTGCGTATTGCTCTTAGCCAGTGGTGGGATTCAAATTTTTTGTCAGCCGGTTCTGTTACAAAAAGTCATATTTTCCAGCAAATAAACTGATTTTTAAAAAATTAATTCCTAATTAACATTTCAAAATAATGGTTAAGCAAGCATCATTATGTCAAAATTAGCATCAAAATTTATGATGATGTTGAGGATTGCCTACATTGCTGTATTATATACTCGTAGATAATGAACTTAAAACCTGAAGGCTGAAGGTATATGATCTCTATGTACCAGCATACTGAATACACCTGCTTATAAATGTTGGGCTTTTTTGAGTTGTCTTTACTTTTCTTATAAATTGTTTTGTGTATCTTTTCGAAATTTTAATAATACAAATATTTTGTTATATATTTATTATTTGGCATTAATTGCTGTTATTCTATAAAAAATAAACACACCAAATCTTTATCAAAGAAAAAAAAGCTTATAGAAATTAAACACAAATTTTGCAATTTTTACTTCAAATATTTCCAAATGGCGACCTGATTATCATCAATTTCTTTATCTGTCTTTTTTTTTCACCCTGTTGTCATCAGCAGAGTGGTTTCTTCTAAGCCATTTCTTGGCCGAAGGAGTGGGCTCCCATGAGCTAAACGGGAGACCAATCAGATTAATTATCATAAGATTAGCTACATTCTCAACAGTAAGGCGACTCCTTTTATC
>JGI24021J15306_10005978_pt1 | contig 14546 bp, 11 predicted proteins | sample Ectturendosymbi1_FD_15306 | JGI IMG/M metagenome (IMG submission 15306)
GGTCAATTTGGGCAAATTTTTGTTCCCCATCGAAAACTACAAAACTTGTGCAGATTTCGATAGGACTGCCCGAAAGAGCGTCTAAAAAACGCAGCTACTGAAAGAACCAGCTTTCTACGTGAACGTTAACTAATTTTTAACTTATGTAGAAAAACCGTTTGCCCAAATCGGGCAGAGGTTACTTGAGCAGGGTTAAAGCCCTTTCTCTGTCTGGCTTCCCCACTGCTTATCTTGATCGGTTGGAGATATGCAAGTCCGAGATACTGAGAATAAGGTGATGAGAGGCTAAGGAAGTTACAGAATGGAACATTGTCTATTATTCGAACGGGTAATGTCAACTCAGCATCAGAGGCAATCAAACTCAACGAGATCGTTTTTTGGTGAAATCCTGGCGATTGCTTGATAGGAGCATTAAAAAAACATCTTGCACGTACTGCAGGTCTTAAATTGCGCAAGACTGTCAAACGAATTTGTGTTTGGTTTGCACCATACTTAGCTTTACACTATTGTCACGTAAAGCTCCAATAAATATAAAGACGTCTATGTCGACTTCAGCAATCGGAGTAAACGGAGATGTGGCTGCCTGGTAGCTATTGTATATGTATTGTGGCGACAGAAGATGGCGCCACATGTAAATAAATGGTCACCGCGAGATGGTGCTCATGGTCGCTGTGATAGTCACCACAAGCGAATTATCGTAATTCTCTTATCCCTATATAATGATAGTGCAACCTTGTAGTATTAGAGTGAACTCAGTGAGGGAGCTCTATTGCTGCTGGTTGCTTTCCTGTTAGTCAATGCCCCGAATTGCCATCTTTCGCTTGTGCTTGCCTGAGTAGTTCAAGGCAATGCAGTCAACTGCAACAGTATGTTGTCATCAGCCCAGGCATACTCACGCACTCAAGTCTAGCCAGACAATTGCCGAATTATACTAAAATTGTTAATATCAGTACCTTTCTTTGAACTGCTCCGCTCCATGTGCCAGGTCGCTGGTGGAGGATGTAATGGTGCTACTTGAATCAGTTTGCCGGCTTGCTGCTGAAGGCGGTACAGCGCTACTTTCAGATGAAAACAGTTCATCTTCCTCCGAATCATCAGTTTCCACGGTGATGTATGGCACAAATCTGTCTCGTCGCTTTAACGAATTTTCTGAGCTGGAACCGGGGCCTCGGCTTGCTACAGGAAAATAACCATTCTTCCGTTTTCGACGAAACATCCAACTCCACAAACGACGACAAAGTGATTCTTTTATAGGCCTTTGAGGTTTAGTGCTAACTCTTTTAGGCGCAGGATGATGAGTGACCTTCAGCCCGGTTTTGCTGAAAAAACAGCGGTGCGCAACCATTAAATTGAAACTAAAATAAGACCATGTGACCAATTATTTTTTCAAGCTAATCAGCTGCGTAATAAGCAAATGGATTTTAAAGAAATAAAACTTGAGAAACCGTTGTTTGTGACGAAGTGAGTGTCTTAGTACGAATCGTTTAGCAATGCTAGTTTAACCAAAGCACTTTACTGCGTTATTTCGTTGAAAGTTGTTGCGTTGGAGTGGCCAATGGCCAGCAGCGCCTTTTACATATGTTTGCCCGTGTCAATGTTTTTGTGCTCTATTGGCTTCTGAAACAATACGCCCACCGGAGCTCTTAACGCCAGCGTGAGCCATTTAAGTGGTGCGGACGTTATCAGTTACAACTCACCAACCAGGTAGTGCTAGAGAGATATTCGAAGAGCATTCTAGTAAAAACTGCAATAATATGCAGAAATAAATGGTCTTCTACTATATGCTGCATACGTCTCTGTCCTGTAGGTTGTATTTTATCTTTTGGACAGGTCGAGGCTGACGTTCGTCTTCGTGATATTTTGGGTAGAACAGATAACCTTGACTGCGCCGCTCTCACGGTTTCAAATCCAGTTACCAACAGCTAAAGATTGCTAACATGAAATCAACTTTATGTCGGTGTGCTTACATCTTTTCACTTCTTTGGTTGATACACGCGCATAGGTTGACTTGCATAATTTTTCTTCTTTCTGATAGTCTTAGGTAACACCATGACGAGCTCCAGGGGCAATGGCTTCATCCGCTGTGATGTGGTAAACGATGTTTTGGGCACCCATGTCTATGTAACCTGGGGTCAACTCTTTTAATACTGTCAACGATTTTGCAGTTGCGCCTTCCAATCATGTTGTACAGAGAGCATTACCACGTGAATTTTTTGAAATATTTCCTGATTAGTACTTTTTGATCGTTTGTCTCGTGGTCAAACAATTCAAATTTTGTCAAACTGTTCGTCATCACAAAAGAGTCTGATCATTCACTCGCCAAAAAACATAAGGTTTTGAGCTTTGTTGGCGAGTTGTTTGACTTACTTGTGGAAGTTGTTTAGAAAAACTCATGATTGTATTTACTGAATGGGTGGATGTGTTAAATATTAACGCAAAGATTACGTCAAGAAAGCCTTTCAAATTCGTATCAAACGTTCGATTCAATTGTTTTAATTGAATGTTTTTATTCATCAAGCCTCTAGCCCAACTGCATTTTGCATTTCATCCACCTATACCTTCCATTGCTTTGTTTTCCATAAACTTTATAAATTGAATTAAAATTAGAAGGCATGTTAAGAAGCACATGTCAATTTGACCGTTTATGATGACATTGCTTGTGACTAGCTACTGCCTTTGTTATCCTTAGCAATTTTACTCTGACAAGGAACTTTTATTATTTTATTTCAATTACAGAACAACTTTCAAGTGTTACGTTCACAAAAAAGAAACCAAATTGGTTCGAACAATTAAAAGCTACAGGTTGGCTGTAGCCTACGATTCAGACTTCGCACATATCTTTTACGGAGCGCTAAAACCGGAAATGTCTTCGGGAAGTCTTATCTATACCTGCGGTCAGTGGCCAACTCTCTCTATGCTTTCTTATTATATTTATGGCAATCCTATCGCTTTCTCGATTGAAAAAAAGAAAGCAATTAGCATTAAATTGCATTCAAGGAGGACACTTTCACGAGTTATTGAACGCAGCTGCGAATTTCCTGCTGCAATTTCAAATACTTTCAACTTGCTTTTTCACGACTACAACTTAGCTTGACGGCTGGCTGACCAGTAGCTTGTGGTTACGTGATTTGAGAATTCGGACAGCAATTCTCCTGGCGTGGGAAAAGGCTTTGTGGTGTGTGCGTGAGAACGATGAAATATTTTTCATATACAGAGTTGCAGCGCTTACGATTACCGTTTTCTAACATTTTGATGCCTGCATTTGAATCTATCTGGTTTGAAAGACAAATGAATAACTTAAAAGTAGATTAGCCATCGAGTGGAAGTCCAACCTTGATCGTGTTTCAGACAAGTTTCTTTGTAAACTCGTTGCGAAAAGGATTTATAGTTTTGGGTGCAGTCGTTGGCTGTAAGCAGCTGGCCGAAGCGATTTGATTTTTGTGCAGGTTCATGTGGGTCAAAAAGTTAACAAATAAGTTACGTTACTGAACCGAAGTTCCACACAGGCAAAGCACCTCTTTTGACGTCTGTGGCAGCAGAAGCAAAGAGAGACGACAAGAAATGCTGTAGTCACCGCAATTCCAATAACTCCCGGTGTTCCTAAACTTTGGTGAATGTCTGCAAAGTGAATTGGTGTATTGAGTACTCGTCTATTTTAAAGTTCATGCAAAATGCTCGTTACATGTAAAGCATTTTCATGATTTTGAGAGATGTGGCATAGATGATGAGAAGCTGACACACACGGATTTCCGGTTTGAAAAAACTAACTCGTTTATCCTATGCGTCATTCATACCTTATTTCCTAACTTGTGCTCAGGAAGACATTTTATGCAAACACTTTTGTATAAGAAAACTGGTTTATAACTTAACCACCTCCTAACAGTCGGCTGATCGAAGGGTTTACAGAAAAAGAATGTTATATCGGACTCAAATCTCATAGGCAAGGGACAAACTGACCTACGGAACAGTTAACTAATGAAAAGTTTCTGAAAAGCAACATCAAATGCATTTAAAACCAAAATGTCTGTTTATCTGTGGTAAATTATTGAAAGGATTAGGTCCTTCCACAAAGGTAATAAACAGATCAAAAGCCCATGCAATAATTCTAGAAGCAAGGTCAAAGGCTGAAAAGTTAGGTGTTTCTAATGTACCTCACAAGTTGGGACATATATCGTCTTTTAACATGATGATTGTCCCTTGGTAATAATTTTGTTGGTGACAACTATAGGCGTAGGAGGCAGTGGTTCAAGGAAGGCTGTAAATATGTTTGTTTGGAACAAAAATCATTTCAAACATTGAAAAAAATTTTTGTATCGAAATTGTAATCGTTTTTTCAAATTATTCATGCCAATTTATGTAACTCTTTTCTGGTATTGAAGCGGTAAAAATTGTAGTAAATGTGTCTCAGTACTTAAGATTTAAATTGCAAATTTATGAAAAGCTACTTTTTATGCATAAAAACGTCTGTGGTGGCAACGTTTACATGATTTGTACCTGAGTTGTTGATTGCGCATCTGTTGGTGCACCTCTAACCTTGAACACTTTCCAGTGCAGTAAATCGTTAACAACGAGTTTTACTTCATCGTTTTTACAGAAAAAAATGAAATAAGCTATATGTCTGTATTCCTGTAGAACTACACACTGGGGAATTCTGAAAAGCGAAGTATTTGGGGGTAGTCACGTAATTTATAAACATTCAAATACATTTTTATCTGAAAAGAGAGGGAAAAGCAAAAAAGGTTATAGATTTTTTTATGCGCCGGAATTGCCAAAAAGTGGTACCACTCAGACTACCCTTCTTCAGCTCCTATGAACGTCTGTAATTGTGGCTATCATTGTATGCGGAAATATGAAGACCCGGGCCTTATTATCCACGATGCCACTGAGTACAGAAACAGTGTACCTGTTTCATTTCTCTTTAGAGCAGTGACGTCCGCAGAAAATTTTCATGGGGGTGTTTTCATTCAGTGGCATATGTTTGTCATTTGTATTTGGTGTGCGCTGTTTGTGACGTCACAATTTGACGACATATTCATGCTTTCAAGCGAAGTTTGTTGACATAATATGCATATTCTTCCACACGTACTCTCCTTATTTTTGTAAAAATCAAGCCCTATGCACTCTCCTTGTAATAAAGTTTTTGCAAAATATCAAGCTCAAGGGGGGGTTAACCCCACCCCCCTTGCGTACGCCCTTGCTTTAGAGTGCCAGGAAAAAAAAAATTTTCTGAATTCTTGTACAGAATCAGTTCCTCCTGAGCTACCTGCTATAAAACAGTTTGCGGTGGCGATTTCGCGTGTGTACAATGCTGAAGAAGTTGCCAGACGAACTGTCATCGGAACGTTATTTCGTCAACTGTCGTGCCTAATTTTTCGTTGCAGCGTGGTAGTGTTGACAAGATGTCGACTTCTGTTTAATCCTTACCAATGCAGTCCTGTTCGGCTATGCATGACCCTTGCTCGTCTCCTAGGCTTTTGAAAGCTTAAAGAATATTGTTGCGGATTACTCGACTATAGACGCTCGACTTGATCATCAAACAGAATGTGATTCAGTAAAGCAAGGGAACCAAGTCGCTCATACTCTTACCTTTCAGCAAACCCATAGTTTGATTCGATATCGTGCTGTTGTCAGTGCCGACAGAGATGTTTTCATTATCTTTGTTGAGCCAGGCGTCGTAATCGAGTTCATCATCAAGAACATCGTCATCTTTAGCAACGTTGAGAGAGGTCTCATCGCTGTGGTAATCCTCACTTTTTGCGCTGTCTCCAAAATCTTGGGCCTCGTACAAAGGATAGTTCGTTGTAGAACTACGAGTCGATGTTTTGGATGAAGCCGTAACAGGCCTGAAAAGCCAACTGTATTCACTTTTTTCCCGTACTTTCTGGTTAATTTCTGCTCTTTTAGGGAAAATGTCGTCATACGTAGGTGGTATTGCCTTCCTGATGCTGAAGTCAAGGCGGGAAACTGACGGGTGTCCTTCATAACCCACTGCCACCGAGTACCGCCTGTAGACGTAATCGCTCGCCAGTACACCACTGACCATATCACTAGATGCTTGGATGTCTTCATCTCCATCAAGTGAAACTTTGCAGAGAAGTCTGTTCCTATAGTGAAATTACAATGCTCAAAACCTTCTTGAAAAAACAGGTTCAGGTATGGAGTTCATAATGACATTTAGCAGATTTTCTACAACACTGACCTGATCAGGGGCGTAACGAGGTTAGATGGCGCCCAGGTCAAGAAGCAAATTTGCCACCCCCATGTTCAAACCTGAGGTCTTTCGGAAGCAAATATACTGTATTGAAGAAAGTACGTGTGACATTGTTGGGATTTTTCGGCGCCCCCCACAGTGATGTTGCGCCCCCATAGTGATTCGGCGCCCGAGGTATTGTGTCTCCCTTGCCTCCCCTCTTTACGCCCCTAAACCTGATCCATGTTTGAGCACGTGGGGCATGCCCTTTTCAAAATCACTGGTAAGTATTCTATAAATTATGTAGCAATTGATTAATCTACTTTTGAAGATAAAACCTAAAGTAAAATCCTTTTCACATTATGTAAGTAATTTACTTGTTTCTAATTCCAGCACTACTGTGTCTCATATGAAAAAGCTTTTTTTGATGTGAAAAAGAATTCATTATACATTTGGAGTAGCTACATTGCCGTTAAAAATTAAACAAAGTTTAGCAACTTCACTTCAGCACATATCTATACTGCAGTGTTCCGCAAGTTTCAGTGTAACTTTCTTCAAAACAAAATTTCTGTTCCAAAACAGCAGGTATTTTGCACTGCATCGCAAACAAGAATTGGCGCAAACTTGTGTTAAAAACTACCTACACTTAAGAATTTTCCAGAAGATCGAAATTGTTCTCTGAAAAGCGCAATTATGCTTTAATAATATTGCATGTCTAAAAAGGTTTCTTAAATACCTATAGTTAACTACAAGTCAGAAATATTTTTGGCATATTTAAAGCTTAGTTTTCAAATTAAGTAAGCTTGGAAGTTTGGCAATTTTTTCCGATAATCACTTGACGACATACTTTTTTCACTGATCGGAAAGTAATTGATATGGTATCCATAGAACAAAGTCAACGGCTTCGAGAAAACAAAACACAAAATAGACAGGTTTGTTAAAGTGGTTGACTTGTTTTAACGAACAATTTGCTTACACCTTGTGTTTATCCATGTCTACTAGTCAGGCGTAGACATGGATAAACACAAGGAGATCAGTGGGGTCAGATTTAATTTATTATTGTAAAGAGCAACTAAAATATCTTTTTTAATAAATGCCGAAATTAGTAAATGCCGGCATCGGCATCTTTGTCTCAAAGTTAAGAAGTTGCTCCACAATCCTACTTTTGCACAAATGTGTCTATGTTTTGTCAAAATGAAGCAAAAAATATAATATATTGCAATCACACTCAATATATATAGAGCTGCAAATAGTCAGAACTTTTAAGGCGATTAAAGATTATATGAGAAGCAAACTATCAGCCAAAAATGAAAAGATTTATCCAAAGTCGTTGTATTTTTTGTGTAAACTTTTTTGGGAGAAGCGAGAGCTTAATTTGCTTCTCCGGTTTGCGTCCCTGCATATTACAACTTCACTGGAGCAAAGGCACTGACTGAGTGGTACAGTGGGTTGAGAACGTTTCACCAAAGCTGGAAGCTGGTTTCGATTCCCAGTCGGTCCTACTGAAGATTTGAAAAATGGTACTTGCGACTTGCCCAGCCTCGTGCTCTGCGGTAATGCGGGGGTACAAGGAAACGGTTCACGTGTGATGCCGCCTTTGACTCGCCATCAATGCCGCATTTACTGCGAAAAGAGCTTCGTGGCCACCGGCGCAAGCTAACGGAGATGGGCGCCGCAGACCCCATCACAGACCGACACCTCCGAAAGAGTGCAAATAGCAAGCATAACGAAACTTAACTGAACTGCAACAAAAGTAAAATGCGATGCAGAAAAGTTACCTGCACGAAGGCATAGGTACACGAACTTGACTCTCAACCATGCGAAACCACTCAATTTGCACATTCCATGTGGTTTGCAATCTGTATGGCGACCACTTCCTCATAAGCTTTTCCCTGTCGCTTTGCCGTCGGTGCACGCTGATCTGCAGCGTGTATTCTGTTGCTCCACTCGTAACGGTTGCTACACCACCAGGCGGGCGAATGACTCGCACACACGGTGCCGCATCTGGGCGCAAGATCAACAAATATGTTGTTCTTGAGTAGCATCTAGCTTGCGTCCTTTTGTTTAAAAGCCACAGTGCTATGCTCACTGTTTAGCAACCACCGGCCGCCTACTCAACTGAACGCATTGATGCGCAGGAATAAGCACCGTGGTAATTCGCAGAAATCGGTCTTCCTCCGCAAAGATGCACATTGCGACAGGATGGGAAATGGACGACATCTAAAAAATCTACATGAAGGCTTGTTACTCCAAAATAAAATTTTAATCTAGTCTTTTCGTATTTTTCAAGCTCTTTGATCCTGCAAGCGTAAGGTTATTGGAGCTAATATCGTGCTGATAGTAGAATTTATTCGAAAATTTCGTTACTGTTAGAGTGATATACCTTCTGCTTGAGTTCTGATTTTTCCAAGCCATGCAAGTTCATGACTTTGGTTACAAGGTCAAGTAAAACAGATCGAAACTTTCGTGTTGTAGCCAGTATAAACAAGCGTTTGCAGGTTTGCGGGAGAAAAATCAAAACGCTATTTTTAATATTCATATATTTTACTTGTGCCTTTCAGTAACTCCCGGTTCGCAGTAAGCCGGAAGCTCATTCCTATTTTTCTCTTAGATGCTTGCAGATTCATGTTTCCTTCACAACCATCTTATAACCAAGAAAATTACAGGATTTGCTTTCTCAGAGTATCTAAGCTAGCTCAAGGAAGAAAAGCCTTGAATTTATACCTATTGAAAAAATATTTACTTCTTTGAATGTTCAAAGTGTCATTGCAAATTTTATTTTGAAAAGAGTACAAGCTAAATTAAGTAACATATCATGAAGATGAAAAAAATACATTTATCAAAAACGGATGACTAAAATCTGCATGCTTCTACGAATTTTCGTTATAGTAGATATATCTACCGAAATTCGGTAGTTTTCTCATAATTTGACTTGGGATGCTTGCACAAGAGAATAAAACAAACGAAATCTACTCAATATGACAGCAACATACTGTATATTTTTGCGCTGCACATCATAAAAAGCTTTTTCACCTTCACATATCCAGTTCAAGCTCTCTACCACGTTTCCTCCGAAAATTGTGGGCACTTCATTTATCAAAACACAACAGATAAACCATGTGAGATAACCAACTATGCTGCGCATTAGGTTTGTCAATACCGATAACGACTGCTTGTTGATTACAAACCTCTCCTTTATAGACATCCAAATTTTTCAATTGATAGCAGTACCCTTTTATCGGGTTTTGATCATTCAGCAGCAATAAAACACACTGTACGATTGTAAAAACCCAAAGTCCATTATGACATCATAATAAGGTAATTTTGCAGACTAAGATCAGGATGCTGTTTTTTGCTACTCGTGTTGTTATTTCGAAGCGTTTGCCACCAGGTTTCAAATCAAGCAGATAAATTAGATCTTCTGGCGATTTTTATTAATAACCGACGTTTCGCCCAGCTATTCAAGTGGCTTAATAGGTGGGCGAAACGTCGGTTAATAATAAAAATCGCCAGAAAATCTAATTTATCTGCTTACAATCAGGATTTTAATTTGTTAAATGCTGCGTTGCCAACCTTGCAGTTTTCCCGCGAATTTGGGCTTGTTTTTTGTGGAGATGCGGTTTTTTTGAAGACTTGCGGGTTGCTTGTTTGTGGGCTTGTGTTAATTAAAATTTGCTTGTTTTTTGGGCTTGTTTTTTGCAGATTTTTGTTTTGCGGATTGCTTTTTTTTCAAATTTTGTGGCACTTTTGCAGCTTCAATTCACTGCAAAACGAAATTTGGGAGTGTTTTTGTGTAAATTTGGACATTTTGGGCTTGTTTTTTTCAGATTTGCCTCCCTGATTTTATATTTAATTTACCTGCTGGTTTTATGCTTTTTCGAATTTTCCTACCAAACGTAAGTTGGGCTTGTTTTTTTCGTTAAATTATTACCTTTTCTGGGCTTGTTTTTCAAATTTGCTTGCTTGTTTTTGCAAAATAACCTGGTATCACTGATGCTGGTTCTTGATGTCGAGAAGCTCTACTTATTCTTTTGGCTTCGGTGTCTTTCTGCTCCGCAGCTATCCATTCAATTGTCAGCAGCAATTCTTGGTTGCGCACACCTTTCCACTAAATCTGCCCTTGTTAAATAAGTTCTGGGATATCCGGGATCAAGAATTAACCTGTAGGAAGAGCCGAAATGGCAAATTTTCAGACTTTTCTTTCGATGTATGGAGATACCAGATGGTTATCTTTTTCGTAATATAACACTTGAATAAATCAAAGGACAATCAACTTTTCGAATCCATTCCATCATTACAAGACACATAACAAAAGCCATTAAGACTAGTGCAATTGGCAAGTTACACAAAATTGCTATGCCAATGACGCATCACCCTTCGGTTTCTTGCATCTAACATAGGTAGTTTTTGACAGAATAACAGGTTCGTTATTAAAACAGCTTGCTTCAGGGATAAGCATAAACATCTGTTCAATATACACCTACGTGACAGCTCATGCCACGCCAGAGAGCATGGGCGTGTCTTTTCATAACAGTATCATATAGGTAATTCCATGGTTTATCAAGATCGACGTAAAACAAATTGTTGCAGCTATTCGCGCCCCTAAAAATTTAGAATGGCTTTGTAAGATTTCTGTTATAATTTTTTAGGTCAACATTGCTGATGAACCAGGGGCGTAGGGAGGGAGCAAGGGAAGCACAATGCCCCGAGTGCCGATGCCGAATCACTGGGGGGCGCCTAAATGTCCCAACAATGTCGCAAGTACTTTCTTCAGTACGGCAAATTTACTTCCAAAAGATCTTAGGTTCGAACATGGGGGCGCCAAACTGGTTTCTTACCCCGGGCGCCATCTAACCTAGGTATGCCCCTGTGCTGAGCAGAAACAAGCATAAATGGTAACGATTTTTTTGTTTTTTATAAATTTCTATTCCCTCAACTCTTTTACTGCTCCCTGCCGCTACTCCGGCGTCCCTCGCTCATGCCATGGCATGTATAAACGAAAATATTGAATCACTGAAAGCTTTCTTGCAGTAACCTTTCAACTTTCAGGCAAACGCAGTTAGAAACTGCTACACTGATGTAGATCTGAATAAATAATACGGAAGCCACTAAAGCAATTATCTGCATACACAGTTGATTGTTTACGCCTGCGATGAGGCGCGTACATGACTGTGAAATGCAAAAAACTTCTGTGATTTACAGATTGCATTTATTTTTAAACTGATGTAAATTCTACACAGTCATATTTTTGCTTTAAAAAATTGAGAAGTTTTGGATTTTTGTTTTTTGTGGGTGACGTCATAATTGGAGTAGGTTTTGCGTTTTTTGATGACGTCATCCGTCCCTGGGAGCCAACCCAACGAGCCAACTTTTTGGCTCAAGTTTTTATTGGAAACATAGGCTATAATACAAGTCTTCAAAGGGTTTAAATTGCCTTCTAGCCTTTGTTCTTCGAAAGTCATGGCCAAAACCGCAAATTAGTTAATTGATTCTCTAGGGGGATTACAATATCATTAGTCTGGCTACATACGTTTTCGTTTGTGGAGATTATTGTCAAAGTATCCCGACCAATGCTTTGCCTTTAGTTTCGCACTTGAAACATTTGCCTAAGTCTGAATACGAACGATAAGTGTTGAAATGAGTTCTCTGACACTTAAACTTAGTTGTGGTTCTCAGGCTGAAACAGACAGTGCCAGATACCAACAACTGCCTAAGCTAGAACCATCGAGGTTACTGGGTTCAAGCCCACACTGAAGGTATGCGAACACAACCGAGCCGCACACACTTCAATGGTGCCCGATGAGGGACACCTCCAAGAGACCCAAGGGGGCCCAAAAAAACATCCAGATGGGTCAAATCGTGAGGAGTTGGGATGGAAAACGTGCGTCGCATGAAAAAGCAAGAAAAATAAGAAGAGGGAAAAAGAAGACAAGACAAGACTTAATGTACCGAAGACAAATTAAGCATGACTTGCACGCCATCGGATCTGGCTGGACTCTTGATATCAATTGGCATGATAGTTAAAAGAGAAGAGAGTGGGCAATCCAAACACTTCTAGGAAGGAAAGTGATGTAGCAGTCGCGCTTGTGCGACTGGCTGAAGCACGGAGAAAAGGAAAGACCAAGAAAGCGACACTTAAAAGTGACTTCCATGCACATGGCAATGATAGCTCTCTTTGGCCGAAACGTCTGGCGCGATGACATCACCAACAACTGCCTAAACTAGCACCATCGAGGTTTCTGGGTTCAAACCAACACTGAAGGTGTGCAAACACAACCGGGCNGCACACGCTTCACAAAACCAGCTTCTCACATAACTGNTTGAACAACGGGATTATCCATGAGCTTTGTAAGAACTTATTGTTTTCAGATTTTCATTGTCCAAAAGTACAGGTCAACATATCTTTCATGTGCAGTATACTTTGAGAAATAACAAACCAACCATAATGTTTATGACGAGACTGGAATGAATGAAATATGCAGCATTTACTCACACATGTTAATCAGATTTCAATGTTGGTTTGACCTTTAGGCTATGGGTTATAAACACTACACTTCTGCCAGTAAAAAGTTAAACAAGTCAATGTCACAAAACTATGAATCTTTGGTAGACCATGTGCTTAAAAATACGTTTATTGCAATGGCTTTCTGTGCATGGTATTTTGTTCAAGGATATGTACACTGGGTAGTTAGTAGATTTATAAGTGAGAATGGTAGGCTACCAGTTAAGCCTTGCAACTAATAACAAAATCATTCATAAAAGTAAGGGCTCTATATTATTGATTTGAAACCTATAAAATTGAGGGACCCATATATTTTTAAAGAGTATTGAGCACCTTATCCATGACAAAAGAACAAAGGGCCTGCTTATCCTGTGACTAGGATCCCTTAACACTTTGGTTGGTTGGGGTCATCTTATCATTTGTCTGAGGCCCCTTGTCCTTTGAATCTCCAGTAGGTAGAGTATTAATATTTAGCCAAAGACTAATAGGCCTCCTTATCCTTTGATTAGGGGACCCTAACATCTTGGTTAAGGACCTTTTACATTTTGACTGGGGCCCCTTGTACTTGATTATACAAAAAACTATCTGAAAGAAAATTGTGGGCCGAAAAGCGTGTTGGCCAAGACCGGCATTTTCAGCCCATGCTTATTGAGAGCGAGTGCAAGACGAAAAATCAATATATTGTATGACTTCATAGGTTTCTTTTAATCATGTCAAAAATAACAGAATTTTAACAGAATTTCAATGCTTTTAGCAGATTTTAGCTGAAAATTTGTGACAAGGTTCTCAGCAGAATCTAGCATTTTTTGTGACACCTTTTAGCAGATTTAAGTCACAACCATCTGGCAACACTGGCGGTCAGCAGGCAGGCCCGTAGTTAGAAATTTTGATTGGGGGGTAAACAACAACGAACTCTCAACATTTAAATATTTAATGCTCCATGTTTTTAACGCATCATCCACAAAAGGTGCCTTTGCCTGACGTATTTCCTGAATTGTGCTCAGGCTTAAACCGGCAAATAAAAGGTCTATTTTCGTTGAATTGACAAGTTTCAAAAGTCTGTTTTTAGTGAAGTTTTAAACTTCTACTTTGAACGAAAGCCGACATTTCCTCGTAAAATTTTCTTGCAAAAGCGTTTGTGAAAATTTCGATGCTATAAGTCAGGGGTGGAGTACCCCATTTACTATCACGGGCCATGAAATGTGGAATATCGCCGACGGGCCGCAAAAAAAATTTTATTTTATGCTAAAATTCTAACTTTATCTTCCTAAGGAAAAAAGGAAAGAAAACTATTTGGAGCGCGAGATACTTCTCTTGATTAACTACCTAAAGGTCTGCTTATCATGGAGCTTCGTTTCAACGCGATGTTGTGTTGTACCTTAGGTAATAAATTATCTGATGCGGGCCATTTTGAATGTTCACGCGGGCCGCAAGTTCTCCACACATGCATATGTGTAAGATATGCTGTATGCCTTTTGCAGCCAATATTGCAGTAGCGCAAGAAGTCATCATGGCCGCCATTATGATTGCTCTTTTCATAGGTGTAGGAGCAGGCAAAGTTTTGGGGTTGCGAAAGAATTTTTCCCGGATTCTCCAAACTTTCCGAAAAATACTTCAAATAAAGTGGTGCAAAATAAAAAAGTTCTTAATTCGGGCGCAATGTGATCTCCAAAAAAAAGCTTTTCGTATCAATTCGGGCGCCAGAGTACATCTGACGCAATGAACTCAGTACCAACAAATACATCTATCTATTCGCTAAACGCGGCCATCTCAAAATGACCCGCAAGCATGGGCGTCGGAAGAAATTTTTTCAGGGGGGGCAAAGTCGACATGTTGCTTATTTTTTTCAGATTG
>JGI24021J15306_10005979_pt1 | contig 14546 bp, 12 predicted proteins | sample Ectturendosymbi1_FD_15306 | JGI IMG/M metagenome (IMG submission 15306)
GGGGGGGGGGGCGAAGAGTTTTGTCAGAGGGGCCAAAAATTATTAAACACTGTCCAAAAGTTTTGAACTATGTCCAACACATTTTTTCAGGGGAGGCGAAGCCCCCCAGCTACGGGCCTGCATTAGTGTCATGTCCAAGAAATAAACGCACGTACCTTGATCAGGGGCCAATGTGAGGGCGGGTGCAGCAGTTTGACCAACACTGGCAGGCCGTAGTGCAGACGGACCGAGTTCTGGGCCATTTCGGCGTCCGGGTGCCGCGAAGTAAGATGGCGCAGGGCGCACACGGCCGGTTCCGTGATGTCCTCCCGGTCGCCGGCCTGCAGGACGGTGCGGACCAGGGCCTCGATCCCCCCAACCTGAAACGAAACCTTATATAAATGAAACAACGACCATACATTTGGTCGTTCACAAAAGCTTTTCAGATAAACCAGTAACTGGTCTCTGCAAAGCTGTTTTTTTCAGTCATTTTTCGGTCATTGGCCGAGATTTTTTTGAAATGACCGAAAACAATGAAAGTCAATTCGTCATAATTCCTTTTTCAGTCATAAAAAAATATCCGAAAAGAAAAAATTAGACGTTTGTAGCTAATCGGACAAATGACCCGAAAAGTCTAAGCGAAAAAAAAACTCAGCCGCAGAGATGGTGGATGCAGTAGAATCAATCAGCATAATTTTTTCATTTCATATAAACAAACATTCAAACGGACTATTTTTTTAGCAACTGCGATTAAAAACTCCATCTAAAGGAAGTGATTGTTGCGACGCATGAGCGACTTCAATCAAGGGTTGGGACGCCAGTTGATTTTTTAACAATGGTAGATGGCCAGAACTCTAAGCAGCATTTCGTTTCAGGACAAGTATGGAAAGGAAAGGTCGTGATTGCACAGCGAAACGACAAAGAAAGACAAGTAATGATATCCCTGGAACAGGCTGTGAAAAATGATAAATGTAAAACACCAGCCATTCGACAACATATTTTCGCGCAAAGGAAGCGTCAACTATAATTTGATACAATCAGCTACGTCGCTGACTGGGTATCAGGCTGTCGGGCTACTTCACCAGCGCGTCGTCTTGCCTGACCGTCACGTGACACCTTGTTCGCAGTGAAGCGTGTCGTGCGAGACGCGAACAGATTACCATAAAAGGGAAAGCCAGGTCCACCTCCCCGCAGGGCACGATCGCGGCGACCCACGCGTAACAATAGGCGTCGAGCGACGCTCGTTTTTTTTTCAGAGAAGCGACGCGACTTCGAGCTTCAGACGTGTTCTCGAACACCGGCAGCAAGCGCTGTGTGCGAGTAACTGCGTCACAGCTGATTTTTTTAAGCAACCCTTAACTTTTTGTACCAAACGCATGCGATTGACCAGCGGGTGGGAGGAGGAGGGGTTATCTTGCGGACACCGAAACTTGGCGATCGCCAGTTTGGAATTATTTACACCCACGAAGTTTTGCACAAATGTTTAAATCTGTTTTTGTCGCAGACACGAACCGACTAAATACACTGACGCTGTTCGAAGCAAGGCAGCAGACTTGTGTACCTGGCAGACGGTGGTCTTGTTCCTCATGTTGTTGCAGGTCAGGTTGCTCAGGATTCCGGCAGAGCAGGTTACCACGTTGATGTCATTGGACGACAACAGCTGACGTTAAGAAAATACGCGATAATCAGCCTTTGCGTAAGCGCGAGTTTTAAGCTGAAGCAAAAAGAGCGAGTGGCTTGAGGAGACAGCGGCTCATGAATCACACATAACATTCCCGATCGCTGAGAATGCACTAACGCAGCACACCTCATAGACACGTGTGGAGCTCAGACAACGACACAGCGCGAAGTAATATCGCTTCCTTATATGACGGAGAAGGATCATGAAATAAATCGCCAACGGCTGTGTTCGGCGTTTCGGATTTCAATTCACTTTCGTTAGTCCGCCATAGTTCGTGCTTGGCAGACAAGACAACACCCGCGCCATGTTCAATGACGCCTTCACACCATAGAAACATTTTTCACATACACGAGGAAGGACAAGGCCACTAGGGCTCGTTGTTGCCAAAGATGAACGGACTTTCATATTTTAGGATCCAGATCCACTCCAAAACTTTCAAAGCTCAGTCATAGTCCAAAATATTTTTAAAATGCGAAGTCCAAGTCGTAATAAAATCCAAAAACATATATAGAGCTTTTTAACAACATTAATTGCAGCAATTCTTTGCCATTGACCGAGTCCAAATCCGGTCCTGATCCTAACTTTTGTAAGCGAGTTACAGTCCGGACCCAAGTCCAAAAACTTCGTCATAGTCTGGATCCAGTCCAATGCTCATCTCTGGTCATTGCAACACGCGCTCAATTCAGACACAAAAGTTCACGACGCTATCTACTCGCCGTCAACCTGTCACCCACCTGCACGAGGGTCTGCAGCAACCCTTCGATGTCGTCCTGCTTCGTCGCGGCGTCAGACAAGTTCCGAAGACTCCACAGACAGTTCTGCACAAGTCTTTGCGACGGTGAGGTCAGATGCATACCGACGGCTTGCATGCCACCTGTGGAAAGTGGCGCTTGTGTTGTGATCGAGTCATGGACGCAACAACCATCGCCAAATGGTTTTGTGCTGCCCACGGTTTTTGCCGTATTAAAAATATTGCCTGTTTACAAGCCCTGGATTGATTGATTGGTTGGTTGATTGAAAAAAACAATTGTCAGCGAACATTAGAACAAATGAAAATATACTGGCAGGAGAGCTTAGTGTTGACAAACATAGTCACTGTCTCACAGGATTGGTGAAACACCACGGCGGTCATCTAATCAACCAAACAAGTGTTAGGAAACAACAGCTGGAAACCTGAACCCTTCCTACTAACAACCATGTTCATTTTAAGATGTGCAAAAGTGTAGCCAAGGTTTCATTTGGGGGGTTCTGCACTCCCTGAGGTCATTTGCGCTTCTAATTCTAAAAACGTGCAAGTACTTTTCTAAGTAACGAACTAAAGAACAGCGATTCCAGATTCGCTAAAGTTGCGAAGAAACGTAACAACCCGACGAACACTGTAGTTTCTTCCACGCTCGGCGTGTCGGAAAGACGGCGAAATAGATCGGACTTTGGTCGGGTGCGCATAGCTTTTAAGGTGTAACTCATCACACAACCAAAAAGAATTTCAAACATCACACTGCAAGAAGGACCAGCGTTTAACTCCTGGGCCCGCATGCAAATTCAGCGTTATGATCGTGTGAATTGCCCATTGCCCTAGAGACATCACTGATGACTTGGTGAAAAAATAGGGCAATGTGCAAGTACCATTTCAACTGGTCAATAGAGCGATTGACGACAATAAAAAGCACAACTGGATCAGTCGAGCTTTCAAATTTACAGCGCGAGGAAGCCATTGATTGAACGGCAATACAGGAAACAATCCGCCTGTAACCGCGGTAATCATTCCACGGCTGAAAAAGGAAATTGCAACACATCAGCGTACTTCAACTAATTCCCGTGCATAACTACCTGATATCGCTGCGTACATCCCCGTCTATGGTTGTAATGCCCGGTTGTCGAACGTTTAAAACGACGACAAAACATCCACTTACTGCCGGAAACATGTTAAGTCTTGCCGGGTTGCAAACGCACAGCAAGATACAAACCTGCTTCGACGATTGCCGGCTTGTTGCTCGAGCACACCGACAGCACTTTGAGCACACGGCTCGTGGTCCACAGCAACTTCTCGTAATCGTACACTCGCATAATGCGAACCAACTCCTGGGGCCCGTTACTGGCCAGGATGATCAGCTGGAATGGCAAGAAACGGACATGCCATCAGTTGAAGTGAAAAAGCGCTGCAGATGTGGGTCCCGAATAAATTTGACAGAGAGAACCGGTGGCGTAAGTTTTGTAGCGATGTTTGTGCAGTAAGTTTTTTCATTGTGTGCCAGTGCAGGAGTCTATCAGAATAAAAGCTGAAGATGCCCACTCAGTAGGTGAGAGGAGATATTTTCTGATAAAATCAAAAAGTGGCTGATTCTTTGGCGAAATACTGCTGCTTTTTTCGATAGGCAACAATACTACTGTAGTTATGTAACGCTCCATAGAGCGACAGTGTGTCTGCATGCCAGGGTGCAAGGACCGGCGATCTCGATGAACAGAACATCACAATTGCTCAAGCAAGGTCAAACCAGGGTATGATCAACATACTTCGCATTGTTGCGCACACGGCCGCCTCGTTATTTGACGTAACGCCATCGTTAAAATGCATTGCCAGTGCTTCAAATATTTCTTCTACAGTCGCTGATTGTACCTGGGCCATGGCAGCCTGGGTTTCAGTCATAGACCGATTTTTTTAAATGACAAAAAAATGAAGTCAATTCGATCATAAAGTCCGAAAATATACACTAGTGAATACTGATATATACACTAGTATAATACTGATATGTACACTATACTGATATTCACACTATAATACTGATATATACACTGATATATACAATAATACTGATATATATACTAGAATACTGATATATACAACGAAAATATACACTAGTGAATACTGATATGACCAGTTACTGTTATTGGACAAAATGACCGAAATGTCTCAGCGAGAACAAAGCCAGGTGGCACGCACCAACAGTCGTGCTGGTACGCAGCCTCAAAAACAGTTACCTTGCTTTCTTGGTTGCCATAAGCCAGTATTTGGAGGCAGTCAGTGTCGATTGCTAAGAACTTCACGTTGTCCTTGCTCAACAGGCCAACCATTTTCTGAAGACCTCCGGCGAGGCGCACGGCCTCCTTGGCCCCCTCCTGGTGCAACAGTAGGTTGTGCAGGGTCGTGATCGCGTAGAAGACCACGGATTCAATGGGGGAACTGCAAAGTTTAACACACATTTGTAGCTTTTTCGCACTGACCTTTGGTCAAAATGCTACTTCGACAAAAGTCAAGATCTGCAAGCGCACGTTTCTGTTGCATAAATTCATGAAGCATCAATGAGCTGCGGCGATTCATTTTGGCCGAAACCAACGCCAAGCCATTCGCGTGTCGTCAATTAGAGCATCAGTTATACTCTTGGCGGCATTCAATGCCATCTGAGCTCTGATGAGAGTGTGGCGATGACATCTGCACAAACTCTTTGCAAATATATGCGGTAGACTTAAAAAAAAGAGCCGAGTGTCACTGCATGCAGCAGTATTGTGTGTAACAAAACAATGCAACGCCGACGCACGATGACGAGAAGTCATCGGTAAAGACTGCTTTTATTCTCAGCAGCAGGCGGTGACACACAAACGTTGTTTTGCTGTGGGTTACCCGACGGGACATCAACGTTCCCAAAACTGGTTTCCCGACCGAGCGCACGAAAATTCGTTTGAGTTTGATCGCGCGCGGTAATACGCATGCGCAGTGCAGTGTTTAATCGCAGCGAACAAGCTCACAAAGTCTGCAGGTGAGGTAAGCAGCAGGCTTGGGCGGGGAAAGAAGAAAGACAACCATTTTAAAGGACTTACTCTAACATTCTGACCAAAGCCGGTATTCCACCAGATTTGAAAATTGACAGCAGGCCCTGGCGGTGATGAGAAAGGTTGTGCAGAGCGCCGGTACAGGCCCGCTGCGTCTCGGGGTCGGTTGAATTCTACAAAAAATAAAGTACGGCCGTTTGCTTCAAAACAAGTAAGGTGGTTGCTGCATCCTGCAGGGCTAGCTAGATTTTTTCGGTCATTTTCCGGTCACATACCGAATTTTTTTAAATGACCGAAAAAATTAAGTCAAGTCGGTCATTATGTCCGAAAATACAGACTAGCGAATACTGTTAGGGCGCGACCGAAATGCCTCAAGCGAAGAAAAATCCACGTTCCGAGCATTAGGCACTAACAGTAAACTCCGTTACTCTTGCATTTGTTTGGCCGTTCAACTATTTTAAACGTAGAGCAGCATCTTACCTGCATTGCCCGTACAATAGCAGATATCATGGCCGGGCTGTTCATGAGGGCCTGTCGGCTTGCGACCTTCTTCGAGAGCATGTGCACCATTTGGGCTGCTTGCTGCACCACGACTTGGTCCTCGTCGTTGAGGAGGGCAGTCAACTCGGGAATCGCCTTCTGGGCAACATCGGCGTCATCCTGCGTGGCCGAGACAGTGTGTTAAGCAGAGTCGGAGCCGAAAGGGTTTTGCGAATTTATCAGACAGCATCTCATTCAGCCAGATCTTGGATAAATGCAACCGAGATGTGGAATATGTGAAACATTTCACTGCAATTTTGCGAATTGATCTACAGGTGACGTCCTGCATTACGTTTTTAAGTTTTCCGACCTCCAGCAAGCAGGTCACATTTCCGAACTGCAAATAACTAATATTGGCAAACATCACATACTTACGGAATCAAAATAAACAAACACGCCGATTTTTTTTATAAAGGTAGAGTTTTATGACAACTCACATCATTTTTGAGTGATGAAAAAATTTTTATTCGCAATTTTTAACCTTTTTGTGAAAGAGTTAGAAGTTACATCACCGCAAGAATCTCACTCACAACCTAGATAAGATGGGAAATGATGGCGATACATAATTATTTGACCGACGTTTTTCATACATAAAGGAATTACTGATAACAGTAATTGGAATAAATGCAATGAGATCAATGTCATGTTCGGAGGCGTTCATCAGCGTTTACCCGTGTACTCGACATGTACCCGTGCACTCGACATGTAAACACAAAGAGAACTGAAGCTCGCTGCCATACACGCAAACGGTGCACTGTTTTCCCTGAGGGCGTATGCGGGCGATTGCATTGCAAGCACTAGTTGCTATGCACGTATGATGGTTGCTTTTTTAAACATCACAACCAAGTGTAAACTCCAACATCTTTATTAATGAAAAGCTTTCTTTTCTCAATACAGACTGTGTTGTTAGAATGTAGCCTGCCTCATCATGCAAGGTCATAACCGTGATTCAGCACTGTAGAGAACTCGCATCATAAAGGTTTACAAAAACGGCATTCGAAAAAACTTTAATTTATCTTCATGTCAAAAAGATCATACAGGGAATCTGTGATTACAACATCAATATAATCTGGTGTAATGATTGGTGAAGTTAATCCAAAATTAAAGGGCCTGTTGGTTGTAGGTTACAAGTGGTTGGTGGCATCCATCTCTCCTGGTTTTAAATCAGCTTGATGTAGTATCTTCACCTGGTAATTGATCAGATTGACAACAGCTTGCTTCAACATTCGTGATGGCTGAGCGAGCCGTTGTACAGAGGTTGCTGTGGCCGGGTCAAACTGAGTGCTGGGAATTGGTTGCATACTGCCATCATCCATCATTGTTTCCGGATAAAGAGCCTCCCGAACACGATCTGCTCGCGTGTGGACGAACTGGTCATGGAGTTCTGCAGGGCCACAGAAACTACAGTTTAAATGTAGTGACAGCAAAAGCAGATGATTAAGAATATTTCTGTGGCATGAACAAATTTGATATACCCATCCAAACCGTATTAAAGTTTATGCAATAAACGACATGCATTTAAGCAGTGCAGATGTCACTTTTGCTGCAACATATTCTATGCAGCTGCAGAAATGAAGTAAAGTTACTGGTCCTCAGTAAATAGTATACCAGTGAAAAGCAAAGGCAAATTACAACACACGCAATACAACACGATGTAAGCTTAAATTTGGTTTCTGCATGAAGATATATGATAGCAATAAGAAACATTGACACAAGCATAAAGACCATTTTGGAAACTGGAGTAACACATTTAAATGTTACAAAATGTCACCTATACAGTAAATGTGTGTAAGAAAAAAATGTTTAACAAACATGCATTTTCATTTCATCAGTAAACTTGTTTTGACAAATTCTGTTTTGACACCAGTGTGTCCGCTTAAACGAAAATGTTCGTATGTCAAAAGGCCCTATAAAGCAAAAGCTAACACTACTTACGGTTTGCCTCTTCCATGGTAAATTCCCTTTGCCAATCACCAAGCACTTGGTTTGTGTCTGGATAAGTGCCTTGCTCATGGTGTTGGCTGTGTCCACTTATTGAAGGTGCAGCAGTGGTAGCACCAGACTGGATACCAGAATCCCAATTCCACATCTGCACTCGGCCTTTGGGTTCATTGCTAGGCAATTCCCCATACTCCTCCATACTAGCCATTTCCAATTTAACAATTAACAAGAACTCAAATAATAAACACACAGATTAACAAATAAAAACAACTAAGAGTAGACAAAAAACTAAATGTTATGTTTTTTATATCACATTCAATCTGACCAATTCAATCTGCATCTTTAAAATGAAACATCTTTAAAATAGGAATAGAGCTTTAAAATGAAAAAGAACACCATAAATTATTTTCATGTTGCTTATACTATAATAAAGTACACTATTTCCAGGTTTTTTTAAGGAAAATGTTAGGAACCTGGTATGGATCTGTAGGGACCCGATTTCTGATTCTAGGGACCCGAATCGGGTCCCTAAAACGTCTTTAAAAAAAACTGCTATTTCCTTTCCAATACTTCTTCTAACAAATAAAAATATTAATCTTACAGTCACTCTTTTTAGTACAAGCATCGAAGTTCCCAATGACCATGTAAATTAACTTCAAAACCAATCACCAGCCATGGCACATGATCACTCTACAAATATAGCTTTCAGGTGAAATAACCAATAAACTTACAAGACATCTTTTCATAGAAGTGGTTCACAAATATGTTGCTTACTGCTTTTATGCAATGCCCTGTCACACCAATTGAACTCTGAATGCTGACAAGATTTTTGCTACTGTCTACAGTAAAAATGTGCTGTCAGCTACACATGCAACCAGTGTTTGACAAAACAAACTTCCCACACAATTTACGTAAGACCACCCTAGAAGGTTAACAGCAAGTGAATGGAATTTGCTTCCAGATCAAAAATGAAACAATTACGTTGCACCATTTTATGGCCACTATTTTACTGATGCTTATGCTTGAGATTGCCAAGTGCTTTCAGAAAAAATATGGTTAAATAGTTTTTTTCTATCACACCTTATAACACTAAAAGCAAGCAATTCAGCTTCACAAAAACCAACTGCTAAACGTACATCATTTTAAGATTACCCTGATGCCAACATTTGCCTATCCTACTTCCATTCAAATAACCTAAAAATTTTGTTTTCCACCAATATCATTTGCAAAACCCTAGTTTTATGCCTCACCCACCTCTGACAAACCTGTTCGAAAAAGATTTGCAATTTGCTGGTGTCACCTTTGTGGTGACTAGTTACTTGACAAACGCTGCATTATGCAAATTCTGTAGTTAGGAAAGGAAATACCACTTTCAAAGCAATTACACATTTTGTAACAATTGTATTAAGCCGTTCTGCGAACAATGTTGCTCAAAACATCAATTATTACAGACAATTTCAGTTTTCATAACCAATTTTAATATTACATGTCAAAAATAGCAAGGATGATAATCTCTTTCCTCATGTTGTAAAACTAATGGTAAACTTTAATGCAGCAAAACGTTTATTATCTTTCATCATCATAACAAAAACGTATGTAGGCCCCAAATCACATGACAAACACCATTGTATCGACAGCCAAATGACAAGTTGCTGCATATTTTAACCAATTTCAACAGTTCCTTACAAACAAGCTTCATACATTGCTTTCCATGACTTGTTGCAGCATGGATTGACACTCAATAATCTGTGATTGTATATTTGCTTTAGCTGCTTTGAACATGTAGGTTTGTGGGCATGAAATGAATGCTAAATCTTCACAATGCATACGTTAAGTGGAAACTACATACTTATGCCCCACTAGTTAAATAAGGCTAACCAGAGCCGGATCAAAGTATGTGGGGCCCAGGGCAATTTTTACTGGAGGGCCCCTAGGACGAAATTCATGACGTGATCTTTTGTAAAAGTTATGTTTTCGCTGATTCGCAAGGTACCCGTTTGTTTTTTCAGGTCACAGTCGAGAATGTGCTTACTCATGCACATACAGTTAGCTGCGAGAAGCGAATTTATAATATAAACACTAGCTAGAGAGTATTTTTACTATGACAAAATATTTCACAGACTACAGAGTGACTTGACAAGAAACAACATTCACTCGAACAATAAGCTGAAACAAGAGATTACAAACAAAAACACCAGAAAAAGAACATGTCAATATAGCCAGCCAGGCTGAGCGTGAAAGTTGTTTCCAAGCTTACATTGTGATTTTCACCTTAAGATGCTCTGGTTAATGCCACTGCTTTAATGTTGCTGCTTGAAAGTTTCGCTAGAAAAAGCGATTCAGTCGTGGCATTTCAGCTAACACTGCCAGATCCTTGTGCTTTTCATAGCTCCTGATGATATTACAGATTTCAGCATCAATCAAGCCAAACACTGCAATGTCGTTTTCTGCTCTTTCATTCTGCAAATCGACTGATTAAAACCTTTTCTGACAGACCACGTAGTAATATGTGGTGTAAATGGCTCGAATAGCTTCGTATGTTTATGATGTAACACAAGCATGGTAACCTCAACCTCTATCCTACTACTAGCCAGTAGCCACACTGCAATAACCCTCTATGTCAGCAAATGTTACATTTCCCCTTCACTCAAATCCTGATTGTAATCTGGTTGACATTAGGACAAGATTAAATGTTAGTTTTAGGATAAGATTAAGTGCAGGAAATGGTACAATGTAATTGTTTTGTTTTAACTAGTGGAACATAAGCATGTAATGTACACTTAACCTATGTATTGTGAAGATTTAGCATTCATTTCATGCCCGCAATAAACCTACGTGTTCAATGCAACATAACAATTGACAGATGTAATGTGTTTTTAACTAAACCATGCCTTTAAAAGATGGATGTGTAAAACACAAACTATTTATGATATTGAAATTGCTACGATTTCGTAGTATTTTTTACAAATTTGGAAGTCTTGTATAAAACATTTTAAAACGTGAGAATACATTGTGACAATCACTGAGTAGCCCATAATGATTTTTCCCTCCAATGACACCTGTACTTCATATTCCACAACAGTTGTTAGTGCTGTGATGGAAAACAAATATTACTGTACTTCACCTTATTAGACATAAGGTGCAACATAAAATGCCCATGTGACTGCAAGAAAATCTTTTGACAATTTTGTTTCCAGCCAGACCTTCATGCGCAACTATGCCAATTAAACACTGAAGTTTTAAATGAAGTTTTAACACACAAGTAAACCATCAAAACAAACAGAGAACCAATGTTGGTTTGTGCTGCATGACACTTCAGCGAGCATTGTTAGTGCCAGACTATGACCACTCTGAAAAACAAAATATAGCAGAGGGCACTGCAGATAAATTAAAACACTGCAACACACCTTACTACAAACCTTATCATCTTATTTCGAGTGAAAGGTATAGTGAATTATAGGCAAATCATGTCTACCTTCTCTTCATTCACAAGGAAAATATTCAGTTGCTGGTCAAGCACTTTAAAACTCCAGTGAATAAACTAAATAACATAAATGTAAATTACTTGAAAATTCCCAAAAACATTGTGGGCTGCACAAAATGCCCTCGCCTAATGTGGCCTGCGGGCTGCGTGTGATCCCTTGCTGTTATAGGGCAATGCTATTGTGTTACAAAAAGACTTGTTAACATGGCTGGCGTGACAGTGGTTTGTAATGACAGTGGTTGCATTAGCTTTTCAAAAATATGTATAAGGCATAGAGAACAAATATCAGCTTCAGAAACATAAACAGCAGTACTACAGAACTGGACATATGACATAACATTTCAAATGGAAGTTTTTTTCAAAAACAAATCTCATAAAATAGAAATGATAAAATATTGAGAGCTGATTGATAAAAAATATTTTGCAAGTTTAATATCAGACGAAAATATTCAATAGGGTTCATTGTTGACAGCGCCAAATATAGGTGCCACTGATAAGGGAGGTAGCAATGTAGCATGACAAAACTGTCAAATATGAGGAACTGCCAAATACAAGCTATAGCTGAATGGAATTGCCAAATACAGGTTTCAGAAAATCAGCATGTCGAAACAGCCAAATGAAATTAGTTGGCAAGAAATGCAAAATATAGGATGGATTGACATGTAGCATGTTTAACTACTGAATCAAAGAGGGAGCTTAAAAGAAATAAAAACTTTAGGGTGCCATTCTGACATGTAGCAGACTAGCAGTGAATCATGTGAAATATATTTTGTCAGGATATTTATGAGGTAATCATAGGCACCTAGTTTGAAATTTCTACGCATGTGCAAAATCCATAGCGTCACAACATATAACATCAAACCCTGCTTAACTTGGCAAAGTAATATTGGTTGAAATATCCCAAAGCATCTGTCACACTAATGTCAAATTTTACAGGCGATTCACAATTATTGGATCATTCACAACTTCTTCAAAAGTTTTAAAAACATGTTCACAACAGATTAAACTGGAATCATGAATAGATAAAAACATACAATTAACTAAAAGTATTTATGCGAACTGTAGCCCTATTTATAAACATCTATCCAGGTCAGGAAAAAGTGGGATATATGGGAATGTCATTCCCAGGAAATCTGACATACTTGTGGGAAATTTTTCGCAGCAACACTGAAACTTCTGTAAAATTTTGAGTAGTTAATAAAAAATTTGCACTTGGCGCAAATTGACTTTGAGTGCAACATGTCACATTACTCAGCTTTCGGAAGTCGAGCCATTTGATTCAAAGTGCACTCCCTCCATTATGACGGGTTACCAAAGGTCGAGCCATTCTACTCAAGGTGTACTCCCTCCAAGAATCACAGCAGCAATAAGCGCTGTCACTACATTGTTGCATGCAGACATGCTAAGTAACCTATTTGTCAGTTGGGTTGAAGACATGTTGGTTTTGATAAAATCATAAATTCAATTGCAATTTAGTCGTAATGTGATCGGAAAGACTATGGAAGCTCAGGTTCATTAGTTACCCACTGGCCTGTTTGCAGTGTTTGTTTCAGCATTTACTATGCAATTGGAGCATTTAACCTTGTGCCCTTGCCACACACCATTCAAATGAAATGCGTGTTGGGTCTTACTAACAGCCATCACAGGAGTGCGGACATTATTCCTGGTGTGAAGACTGATAGCCACTACTGTATAAATGAAATCATTAGACCTGCGCTATTGTGTCAAGTGCCAGGCCATAGCAAAGGGGGCAGAATTTGTCTGTCAACATCTACTGTATAGACGCTGCGATTCTTTTAGTGATTGCGAATCTGACAAAGACATGTACCACAGTGTGTTCAGGAGGTCTGATCATTATTGGGGAGCAGAGCATGTTCTGGAACATATAGCATACACACTTTGCAGCTATCCATCAGAGTCTGTAGTTGGGAGGATGGGCAGTGCTCTAGAAAAAATTTGTGAAGTCCACAGTGGGTCTAAAACTTCTACAAATGACCGAAATATTTCAATGACCAAAATGTCTCAGCAAAAATGACCGAAATGTTTCAGTAAATAAAAAAAAACAGGTTTCAGAACATTTGTGAACAACCTGCATGTCACTAGCGTGAAGTTTAATTTACATGGATTGGATGTCAGCTCAGTTCACAGTAAAGCGGTGTAGTGACAAGCAATTGCTTATCTGCAATTGCAAACTAGTTGACACATATGTTAGCTGGCTTTTAATATGCAATGTTAGTGCTTTGACACCAAAGTAACTAGCTCTTCATTTTGTGAAGATTGCGGCACCATGATGCATAGTTCAAGAACTCTATTATCAAGCAACACCAGTCTTTACTCGCCAATGCTACCATGACATGCACTTATTCTTTCTGCTGCCTGCCATTGCATCCTCTGTGGCAGAGAAGTTGGTTGTTTTGATCACTCCTTGCCCTTTGTCTGCATTCAACTATAATAGATTGCAGGACGTTTCAACTGTTAGCGCTGGCAAAAAAGCAGCTCGAAATGCAAAATGAGAAAGTGGGTAAGAGCTTGATGACAGATGTATAAGTCTCAAATGTTAATAATATTCTTTAGAAAGACAGCACTATGAAGGCGCAGCTCATATGCAAACTTTTACAATAGGGGAAGGTAAGTTAAGAAAACTTCACGACACCTTGCGGGAAATCGGAGTTAGATGCCCACGAAATTTGCATTTTTTTGGCACTGCATCTGTCTATTGTTCAATAAGAAGTTTGTCTGTCACAGTGAAATATTTAGTGAACAACAAGAATTCAACCTACGTTCAGAGATAATTTTTGCGACGAAGTGCACTAAAGGTACACTCTACGTCATAGGCAGTACAGGGCAATGTGAAATACATCTGCAGCAAACACGTTAACCTTGGAAATGAATTACTGTATTTTCCGGCTAATAAGCCGTTTTCTGGACCTACTTTTGCGACCTAATTTTCTGGGGTCGGCTTATTGGGCGGATATAGCTTTGGACTAAAAAAAACAGCGGTCAAAATTGGTCACAAAAACATGTATTACCAGTAACTAAAAGTACATACGGTAAAAACAACAAAACAATGTCAGCAACACAACTTTATTAAAAGCCATGAAATTCATCATCTTCATCAGTGGAATCGTCGAATAACAAATTCCATTCTTGACC